>Ga0116142_10001529_pt1 | contig 27505 bp, 23 predicted proteins | sample AD_UKC033_MetaG_FD_89785 | JGI IMG/M metagenome (GOLD analysis project Ga0116142, IMG submission 89785) | Active sludge microbial communities of municipal wastewater-treating anaerobic digesters from USA - AD_UKC033_MetaG | ecosystem: Engineered > Bioreactor > Anaerobic > Digestate | place: USA... | reverse complement strand
GCCGCTGCGCAGGATCTGCCTCTGGGTGCCTTCTCCGCAGTCCACCAGAAAGCGCTGGTCATCGTGCATCACCATCGCCGCAGAGAGCCCTCGTTCGACGGATGGCGCGGAGGCGGAGGTTCCGAGGAAGACGAACTCGATCATTGGCTAGCGCCTTTCTCAAGGTGCGAGCAACGGCGTGACAGCAGGCCAGAACCCCGCGGGTCAGTCGTTTCGACCCGACCCGCGGGGCGTCGTTCTCACCGCCTACTGTGGCTGCGCGACGAACTGTTTCCAGTCGCCGTGGATGCCGTCGTCCGTAACCCCGTAGTAGAGATGGAGGTGACCGTCACTGCCCCGTTGAGCCATGTCGTAGAACTTGCGTCCGGCGCGGCGATAGGCCTTGACCAGGCCGATGCTTCCCCGCCAGGTCACCTTGTCCTCCTGCACCGGCGCACTCTCGTTCTCGGTGATGGCATAGCGCCACAGCCGACGGGCAGACATGCGGGTTACATTCTGGACCACGTTGCGATTGCGCAGGTCACGCACCGTGTAGTACTTGGTGCCTTCGCGCTCGGTGACCTCGACAATCTCCACTCCAGTTCGCGGCGGGGGGATCAGGTGCTCGTCGGCCGGCGCCGCGGCAACAGCGGGTGGCTTTGCAACGGTAGCAGGCGCCGCGGCCGCCTGAGCCGCCGGGGCTGCCTGTGCTGATGGCGCACCAACAATGGACTTGCGCACCAGTTGCACGATCTCGTCGCGCATCGCCCTGCTGGTCTCGGCTTCCTGGCGGATGTAGACTTCGACTCCATCCAGCGCATAGGGCGGGTTATCGCCCTTGGGCACGGTCACCCGCAGGACCGTCTTGCCCTGCGACTTGAGCTGGTCGATGTCCACGTCCAGCGGCGGGGCAACGGCGCGGCCCACGGCATCGGCCACCACGCGGCTCGCCTCATCCGGGCGATCCACACCGCTCACCTGCGAGCCCTTCTTGGCGCTGGCACCGACATAGAGGGTGCCGCCATTGGTGTTGGCAAAAGCCACCACATCGCGCAGGATCGCCTGCAGCCGGCCGCCCTGACGCGAGAACCCGTCGTGGAACGACTGGACGATAGTCGGCCCGCGCTCCTGAGCGGCGCGCACATAGTCCACTGCCAGGGCGGGCTGGTAAGGGCGTGTGCGCGTGAAATCCTTGCCCAGGAACACCGCCTTGAGCGCCTCAAAGCTCACTTCCGGCAGGTCGATCTCGGTCACCCGGTCGCCAATGCCCAGGGAGTGCTTGTCACGCGGGTCGCGGTCCAGACGATGCGCATCGGAGCCCTGAATACAGTGCATACGACGTGGGTACTCTGGCTTGGAGCCATCGTAGAAAGACGCCGTTGTGCGCCGGCCCGATTCCATCAGGTCGGTAACCTCGAGCGCGTGCAGGTTGGGATCCTGCGTGTAGGCAATCTTGGTCTGGCCACCAAAGTCAAACCCGCGCATGGCAACGCCATGGGTAGAATCGGCATGGGCGGCAATGACCAGCCCCCCTGCTTCGGCAATGGTTCGATAAGCAGTGATCACATCGACTGTAGCGCCCACCTCGCTGGAGCCTTGATCGAGCCGGTCAGCGGGAATGCGCAGGTTGAGCAGCAGGTGCTCGAGTTCGCGCACCGGGGTCTCGGGCGGGAAAATGCCCAGAATATGGAACCCCAGCGTGGCGGTGAATTCGAATCCGGGCAGGATCAGCATCTTGCGGCCCAAACGGCGATAGTCTTCCAGCTCGCGCCGCTCATCGTCGCGCAGCCGCTTTAGTCGCTCGAGGAGCTCCAGCTCCTCAATGCGGCTGCGAATGGCATCGATGCCGGCCACAGTATTGTGGTCGGTCAGGGCAATGATATCCAGCCCTTTTTCCTCAGCCTTTTGTAGGATCTTGAGATAGGTGGTATTCGGTTGTTGGTAACACATTTGCGACGCAAGTGTGTGTATATGCAGGTCGACACGTCGCCAGGTCATCTGCTGACTACTCCTTCTTCGTCTGGCCACTTTGGTTTGATTTCTTCCTCCTCTTTGTTGCTGGTTGTTCGGCGTTCGGCTTGACCGCTTCGCCACTCTCCGCGAGTCTCTTGGTCTGTCTCGTTTTTTTGCTGCCTGGCCCCGGCAGCCCGCCGACCAGAGCGGCCGCGAGTACGTCCTCTACCCGATCAGCGAGAACGAATTTCATCTCCTTGCGCACGTCCTCTGGCAGCTCATCCAGGTCCGCCTCGTTGCGCCGTGGCAGAACCACCGTGCTCAGACCGGCCCGCCTGGCAGCCAGCGTCTTTTCTTTGATCCCGCCAATGGGCAGCACCTGACCGCGCAGGGTGATCTCTCCGGTCATGCCCACTTTGGGATTCACTGGCTTTCCCGTTAGCAGCGATACCAGAGCCGTGGCCATGGTTACGCCGGCGGACGGGCCGTCCTTGGGGATCGCTCCGGACGGCACGTGCAGATGGATGTCGCTTTTGGCAAAGGCGTCGTCGGGAATGCCCAGGTCTTTTGCCTTGGAACGCACATAGCTGAGCGCTGCCTGAGCCGATTCTTTCATCACCTCACCGAGCTGCCCTGTCACCATAAAGCCCTTGCCGCCTGGCATGCGCGTCGCTTCGATGAAGAGGATGTCTCCCCCGGTGACGGTCCAGGCTAGGCCGGTGGCGACGCCAGGGATCATCGTCCGTTCAGCGGCCTCAAAAAAGTACTTGGGTTTGCCCAGCATCTCTTGGACCACTTCTGGAGTGATCAGCGCCTTGCCCGTGGCCTCTCCCTCGGCGATCTTGGTGGCCACCTTGCGACACACCGAGCCAATCTCCCGCTCCAGGTTGCGCAGGCCCGCCTCACGCGTATAGTCGCGGATGATCTTTTGCAGGGCCGCTTCACTGAACTCGATCTCGTCAGGCTTGAGGCCGCTCTCGCGGATCTCGCGGGGAATCAGGTAGCCATAGGCAATGCGGACTTTTTCCTCTTCCGTGTAGCCGGATAGCTGCAGGATTTCCATGCGGTCCTTGAGTGGCTCCGGGATCGGGTCCAGCAGATTGGCGGTGGTGATGAACATCACCTGCGACAGGTCGAAGGGGACATCCAGGTAATGATCGCGAAAGTCGCGGTTTTGTTCCGGGTCTAGCACCTCGAGCAAGGCCGAGGACGGGTCGCCACGCCAGTCCATGCCGATCTTGTCCACTTCGTCGAGCATAAAGACGGGGTTCTTGGAGCCAACTCGCTTGATAGCCTGGATGATTCGTCCCGGCATGGCGCCGATGTAGGTTCGCCTGTGGCCACGGATCTCGGCCTCGTCACGCATGCCGCCCAGCGACATACGGGTGAACTTGCGGCCCATAGCCCGGGCGATGCTCTGGCCCAGCGAGGTCTTGCCAGTGCCAGGCGGTCCGACAAAGCAGAGGATGACCCCTTCCCGCTCCATCCGGATATGGTCCACCGGCGTCTCGGCGTCAGGGCCTGACTCGGGCTCGGCGGCCCCTGCCGGCGCTGGCTCTGGCTGCGGCGAGACGACCTCGGCGTTTTCGGGCTGCGCCTCATCTTTTTCTGTCGCCTGCTGCTCCAGCACCTGCTTGCGCTCCTGACGCAGTTTGCGCACAGCCAGGTATTCGAGAATGCGCTCCTTCAGCTTTTCCAAATCATAGTGGTCCTCGTCGAGCACCTGCCTGACCCGCCTGATGTCCAGATTGTCCGTGGTGGCCACCTGCCAGGGCAGGCTGACCAGCCAGTCCAGATAGGTCTTGATGACCGAGTACTCCGCCGCGGCGGAGGGCATTTTGACCAGTCGGTCGAGCTCACGTTTGGCTTCCTTCTCTGCTTCGGGCGGCATGCCCGCCTTGGCCACCTTGTCGGTCAGCTCTTTGATTTCGAGCTGCTGCTCATCCTCTTCACCGAGCTCTTTCTTGATCGCCTTGAGCTGCTCGCGCAGATAGTACTCACGCTGCATCTTTTCCATCTCGCCCTGGGCCTGGTCCTGGATCTTTTTGCCCAGTTCGAGCACCTCGAGTTCCTTGCCCAGCACGGTATTGAGCTTTTGCAGCTTGTCGCTGATGGTCTCGGCCTCGAGGATCGTCTGCGCGTCGGACATATCCATACGCACGTAGGAGGCTACCAGATAGGCCAACTGGCGTGGATCCTCCACGCTCAGGGTGGCCATGATCAGCTCTTCCGGGATGTAGGGCATCAGCGAAGCCATGCGGCGGAACAACTCGCTGGTGTTGTGCATCAGCGCCTTGATCTCGACCGTGTCCTCGACCTTTTCCGGCGCGACCTGGACCCTGGCCATCATGTACGGCTCGGTCTGGGTGAACTCGACGATTTTGATCCGCTCCATGCCCTGTACAAACAGGCGGATCGTTGAATCGGGAGCCTTGGCAAAGCGCGCGATCACCGCCGCCGAGCCAACGCGATAGACATCGTCCGGCCCTGGCTCTTCTACGCCGGGATCCTTGAGGGCGACCAGTGCCACCATTCGATTGCCAACTACCACATCATCGACCAGCTTGATCGAGCGCGGCTGCCCGACGATCAGCGGCAGCAGGATCGGGATCGGATAGACAACGGTATTCTTTAACGGCAAAATCGGCAGTATCTCCGGGATGACCGGGGGCCCGCCCGCCTTCTCCGGTTCTAGAGGGGGCACCGGGGGCGTCTGCTCTGGCTTGTTCTCTTCACTCATCACATCTCACTCCACTATGGTCATTGGATATCTACAGTGGGGTCGTGTTCCACCACGACCACCGCGACCTTGTGCTCCCGTCGCGCCTTGGGCATCACGACGCTCAGGAAGCCGTCCTCGTAGCTGGCCTGCACATCGTCCTCATCGACCTCCATCGGCAGGTAGACCTGGCTGAGGAACTCGCCGTAGCTGATCTCCATCTGTTGATAGGACAGCTTGGATGCCGGGTCGTGACGAAAGCCGTGCACGGTCATCACCTTGCCCTGCAGGTACACCTCAAAATCGTCCTCTGCCACGCCAGCGATCTCGATTCTCACCGTGAGGTCGTTGTCCGTCTCATACACGTCCGTGGGGGGATGCCACACACGAGGCTCGTTGGGGTAGATGCGCTCACGGCGAGGGTCGAAAGTCACGTGGAACCGGCGGAACCACGGTTGGTCCAGCCCGACATTGCGCACCAGCACGCGGTCTTTGTGCCACATACTCGGTCCCTTCTTGCAGTATAGATGTTTGATTATTATAGCGCCGAACCGCGGGCGAGGCAAGCGGACCGGCGAAGCTTTGTCCGCCCGCTTCGTTTGCGCTGTTCAGAGCATGCCGTCGATATCTGTAATTGACAGATATCGCTTTGCTTTGTTGCGCAATTGACGCAGACAGTCTAGAATGGCAGGCACATCCCACATTTCCCGCGGGGCTGGGCCCTGGGAGACTGGTCCTACACGCTGATGACACCAGCGTGGCCTGGAGCGTGACGAGGGCGTTGCCCCAAGGGTAGAAAGGACGAGTCGATGACGAGTGAGAAGCGGGACCTGCGGGCGCCACCGCCGGTGGAGCCCCTTCCTCCTTGCGCAGCCACTTGCCCTGCGCACACCGATGTGCGTGGCTATGTTCACGCCATCGCCCGCGGCAATTTCGAAGAGGCCTACCGAATCGCCCGCGAGCCGAACCCCATCCCCTACATTTGTGGCAAGGTGTGCGCGCACCCCTGTGAAGACCAGTGTCGACGCAAGGACGTGGACGAACCGGTGGCCATCTGTGCCCTCAAGCGCTTTGTCACCGAGCGCCATGACCTCGGCCTCGGGCACGCCCCGGGGCTCAGCTGCGCACCGCCAAAGGACGCCAAGGTAGCTGTCGTCGGCTCCGGGCCGGGCGGCCTGACCGCCGCACACGACCTGGCGCGCCTGGGCTACCGGGTCACCGTGTTTGAGGCTTATCCCAGGCTGGGCGGCACAATGCAGGTCGGGATTCCCCTCTACCGCCTGCCGCGCGAAACCATCGACCTGGAGATCGCCCCGCTCAAGGAGCTGGGCATTGAGTTTGTCACCAACATGCGTGTGGCCGACGTCGACGGGCTGTTCGCCGATGGCTTCAAGGCCGTCTTTCTGGCTGTCGGCTCGCACGTGGGTGCCAGGCTGCGCCTGCCCAACGCGGACCTCCCGGACGTGTGGCTGAATACCGAATTCCTGCGCCGCGTCGCTCTGGGCGAACGGATCGACCTGCGACATCGCAAGGTGCTGGTGCTGGGCGGGGGCAACGTGGCCATCGATGTGGCGCGTACGGCGGTCCGCCTCGGCGCTGACAGGGTGTCGATGGCCTTCCTGGAGAGCGATGAGACCATGCCCGCTCATCCCTGGGAGATCGAGGAAGCCAAGGAAGAGGGCATCGAGATGTTCCCCGGCCGAACCTTCAAGGAGTGCGTACTCGATGAAGGCAAGGTGGCCGGAATCAAGTGCGTCAAGGTCGACTTTCACGGCTTCAAGCCCGATGGCGCCATCGACATGGAAGAGTTCGTCGACACGGAGCATATCCTTGCAGCCGACCTGATCATCTTTTCCATCGGTCAGGGACCCGACCTGAGCTTTTTGCCCAAGGACGGCTCCATTGCCCAGACCAAGCGCCGCGCCATCCAGGTCGACCCGGTGACTCTGGCCACCACCAAAGCAGGTGTCTTTGCCGGCGGCGACGCGGTCACGCGTGTCGGGTTCATCATCGATGCCGTGGCCGCAGGGCACCGGGCAGCCCGCTCGATCGATGCCTATCTGCGCGGCGTCGACCCGCAGACCGTCCAGCCGCCAGATCCCGCCAAACTCGGCACCATCCAGCAAAAGACGCTGGACCACATCCGCAAGCTGGACCGGGAGCCGCTGCCCAAGACCGATGCCGCCTTGCGACGCTCTACGTTCGATGAAGTCGAGCATGGCTACTCTGAGACGCAGGCCGTGCGTGCGGCCCTGCGCTGCCTCACCTGCGGCGCCGGGGCCAGGGTGGATCCCGACAAGTGCATTGCCTGCCTCACCTGCGTGCGCGTCTGCCCCTTTGAAGTGCCGGGGGTCGACCGCGGCACAGCGGAGGTGCCCGTTGACTACTGCCAGGCCTGCGGGCTGTGTGCGACGGAATGCCCGGCCAAGGCCATCACCATGACGCTGCAATCCGACGAAGGAGTGCTGCGGCAGGTCAAACTGGCCATTATGCGCGCCAGGAGCGGCGGCGAGCCGGGCATCGTTGGCTTTGCCTGCCGCTACTGTGCCTACTCGGGGGAGAGCCCCGAAGTGGTCAAGGCAGCCCTGCCAGCCAACGTTCAAGTCATCGACGTTCTTTGCTCGGGCAAGGTCTACGCGCTGTATCTGCTCAAAGCGTTCGAGTACGGGGCCGACGGGGTCTTTGTGGCCGGCTGCATCGTCGGCGAATGCCACAACGACAAGGGCAACGTCCACGCCGGTCAACGGGTGGCCTATGTCAAGAAGATGCTCGATGACCTGGGCCTCAACGGCGCACGCCTGGAGATGTTCAATACTCCGCCGGGCGAGTGCGCGAGTCTGGTCGAAGACGTGACCAGGCTGGCCAGCAAAGTCAAGGAGCTGGGTGCGAGTCCCGTCCAGCCAGGGAGGAGCAACTGAGATGATCAAAGCCAAGCAAAAGCCCATCGCTGAAATCAAGGCCCTGCTCGCGCCGTACCGCAACATCCTGATCCTGGGCTGCGGCACTTGCGTCACGATCAGCTTTGCCGGTGGAGAGAAAGAAGTCGGTCTGCTGGCCTCCAGCCTGCGCATCGCCTCGGCTATGGATCCCGGCGGCCAAAAGATCTTTAGTGAGCAAACGGTGCAGCGCCAGTGCGAGTGGGAGTTCATCGATGCCGTGGCAGAGCAGATCAATCAGGCCGACGCGGTGCTTTCACTGGCCTGCGGCATCGGAGTGCAGGCCCTGGCCGAGCGCTACCCGGACAAAGTGATCCTGCCGGGCGTCAACACCACCTTCCTGGGTATGGCCGTGGAGCACGGAGTGCTGGTGGAGCGCTGCCGGGCCTGCGGCGACTGCATTCTGGGCCTGACGGGCGGCGTCTGCCCCATCGCCCGGTGCGCCAAGAACCTGCTCAACGGCCCCTGCGGAGGTTCACAGCGGGGCAAATGCGAGGTGAACCCCGAAACCGATTGCGCCTGGCAGCTCATCTACGACCGGCTCGGCAAGCTCGGCCAGCTCGACCGTCTGTCGTCGCTGATGACGTACAAGGACTGGTCCAAGGACTATGATGGCGGCCCGCGCAAGATCGTCAGGGAGGATATCAAACTATGAAGGTCTCCAGCAACCTCGAAAAGATCCTGGCTTCGGGCCAGTTTGCCGCGACCGGCGAGCTGGGTCCTCCCAAGAGCGCCGAGGCGGAGGCAATCAAGCGCAAGGCTGCCCTCCTCAAAGGGTTGGTGGATGCGGTCAACATCACCGACAACCAGACCGCCATCGTGCGTATGTCGAGCATCGCGGTCGGCATTATGCTGCTGCAGGAAGGCATCGAGCCGACCATCCAGATGACCTGCCGCGACCGCAATCGGCTGGCCATTCAGGCCGACCTGCTGGGCGCCTCGGCTCTGGGCATCAAGAACTTGCTCTGCCTCACCGGAGACCATCAAAAGTTCGGCAATCACCCCACGGCGCGCGGCGTCTATGATCTGGACTCGATTCAACTGGTAGCGCTGGTCAAGGCCCTGCGCGATGAGAAAAAGTTCGCCAATGGAGAGGCCATCGAGACGGTGGAACCGCGCTTTTTCATCGGCGCAGCGGAGAACCCCTTTGCCGACCCGTTCGACTACCGGCCCTATCGGCTGGCCAAGAAAGTGGCCGCCGGGGCGGACTTTATTCAGACGCAGCTCATCTACAACGTGCCCAAGTTCAAAGAGTTCATGAAACGGGTAGTTGATCTGGGCATCCACGAAAAGTGCTTCATCCTGGCTGGCGTCGGGCCAATCAAGAGCATCGGCATGGCACGGTATATGCAGAACAGTGTGCCTGGTATGGACGTGCCGGAGGACGTCATCGCCCGGCTCAAGGGCGTGCCCAAGGAGCAGGTGCGCAAGGAAGGCATCAAGCAGTGCGCCGACATCATCCAGGAGATGCGCGAGATCCCCGGAGTACGCGGAGTGCACGTCATGGCCATCGAATGGGAAGAGGCCGTTCAGGAGATCCTCGAGCTGGCGGGGCTCTTGCCCCGGCCCAGGCTGTAGACTCGCCCATCGCTGCACATAGAGAGAGGGCCCGTGCCATATCGGCGGCACGGGCCCTCTCTGGTTGGCGCCGAACGAGCCGGCCTAGCCTGCGCTCTCCTGCCGTAGCTGCTCGGCATAGAGCTGGCGAATGGCGGCAAAGATGGCCCGGTACTCCGCACTGGCATAGTCCGGATAAGTCCACTCCCAGGCACGGAAGGCGCCGTGCTCGTACTTGAGCGTCACCTCGCCGTAGATGCCCTCGCCGAGATAGATGCGGTGAGAATAGTCCTTGGTGGTGGCCAGCACCAGCTTGCCCAGAGTGACATAGCCCGGGTCGAGGTTCACCACCCGCTTGCTGTCCACCCTCCAGGTTCGCTCCAGCTCGTTGGTCTTGAGCTTGACGCTGGCCAGCTCTTGTGGCGCGATCAGGGTCGAAAAAGCCAGGATCTCCCGCACCAGGTTGGGCCCAAATTCGCGCTCATAGTAGGATGTGTTGTCAAAGGGCAGGGTCTCACTGCGATAGTCCACTGGCCCGAACAACCCGCCCAGAGCCCCCCGCGCAACAGCCAGCATGGTCACGTCACGCGTGAACACACTGACGATCAGTTTGACCGGAGCTGGCTCTCTGGCTTTGCCCACGGCTGCCGATTATAGCGGCCCCATGTGCTGGCGTCAATGACTCACCGGCCAGTCTGGGACGATTTCCGGGTTGTTGCTTGCTTCATAGGCCTGCGCCTTGTATACTGAGTGCCATGAAGGAGCAGGTAGCCCCGAAACCCGCGAGTGCCCGCCGAACGTGTGCCGCCACGGCGAGAGCACGAACTGGCAAGCCGGCTCGCAACGAGCCGTCGGGGGTGGTTGTGCTCTTCAGTGCTCCGGAGGGAGCCGACCCTGGCTCCATTTCCCCCGCCGACCGGGAAACCGCTGCCGTTGCCAGGGATGTGGCCAGGGTGCTGCGCGAGAAGTCGCTCTACCAGGTAGCGCTGGTGTCCGCCGAGAGCGAGGTCGGGCCCAAACTGGCCCCCTACCCTCCGCGTGATTGGGTGGTGTTCAACCTGTTTGAGGGGCTGGACGGCCGCGTCGGGCCGGACGGCCGCAGCATCGACGACGAGTCCCCTGCTGCGCTCATGATCGAGTCGCTTGGCTACCGTTTCACCGGTGCTGACGGACATGCGCTGGCTCTGGCGCTCAACAAAGCAAGGACGAAACGGCTGCTGGCCAAAGCAGGCGTATCGACCCCGCCGTGGGCCGTGTTTCGTTCCGCCAGCCAGGTTACACCGGGCCACGTGAGGAACTTGCCGTTTCCCCTGATCGTCAAGCCAGTAGCGGAGGACAGCAGCGTAGCCATCGACGACGGGGCCGTGGTGGCCGACCTCGCCGAACTGAAGGCCAGGGTTGGTTTCGTTACGGAGCAGTGCCGCCAGCAGGCGCTCGCCGAGGCATTCATCGACGGGAGAGAAATCAATGTCGCCATCTGGGGCAACCCGCCTGAAGCGCTCCCGCTGGCGGAAATTGACCTGAGCGCGATCAGCGAGCCAAACAAGAGGATCGTGGGCTATGCCGCCAAGTGGAACGAAGAGACGTGGGAGTACAGCCATACCCCGGCCGTGTGCCCCGCTCAGCTTGCAGAGGAGCCGGCGCGCATCGTCAGAGAGACGGCGTTGCGGGCGTGGTCCATCGTCACCCGCTGTTGGGGCTATGGCCGCGTGGACCTGCGCCTGAAAGGGGAGACCGCCTACGTCCTCGAAGTGAATCCCAATCCTTCTATCGCCTCGGACGCTGGCTTTGCCCGCTCGGCCAGAGCAGCGGGGCTGACCTATGAGCAAATGATTCTCAAGATCCTTTCATTCGCGTTGGAGGACAGGCGTGCTGACTTTTCGTCGTGCTGAGGAGAGAGACCGTCAGGCCATTCTCGACATCAGTGCTGGAGTGGATGTGTTCACTGAGGAGGAAGTGGAGACGGTCGATGAGCTGCTCGACTGCTTTCTGCACAAACCAGACCAGGAAGACTATCTCTTTTTTGTGGCCTGTGCCGAACCTCACCGCGCCGGTGGGGATGATGGCCAGGTGCTGGGCTTTGTCTGCGTCGGGCCCACAGCGCTCACGGACCGAACCTATGATCTGTACTGGATCGCGGTCAACAAGCAACAGCACAACAAGGGCGTCGGCCGCCAACTGCTGAGCTACACCGAGGACTATCTCCGCAGTCAGGGGGTTCGCGTGATCGTGCTCGAGACCAGCGGCACAGCCCCCTATGATCCCACCCGGGCCTTTTACGAACGGGTGGGCTATGAGGGGCACCTGGCGGCACGCGACTACTACCGCGACGGCGACGACCTCTGGATCTATGCCAAGCATCTCCAGCATCGGGGGAGCTGACATCAACCTCATCTACTTTGACCTCGAAACGCAGCGCTCCCTGGAAGAAGTCGGCGGCAGGGCCAACGTGCGCAAGCTGGGCATGTCGGTAGCCGTCACTTACAGCACGGCCACCAACTCCTTCCACCGCTACACCGAGAAGAGGGTGAGGGCTCTGGTCGACGAGCTGCGTTCTGCCGAGCTCATCGTTGGCTTTAACGTGGTCGAGTTCGATTATGAGGTCCTGCGGGGCTACGGCGAGTTCCCCTTTGAACGCCTGCCGACGCTGGACTTGATGGACCATCTGGCGCACCGCCTCGGTTTCCGCGTGTCCCTCGATTCGGTGGCCACAGCCACGCTGCGCGTGGGCAAAACCAGCGACGGGCTGCAGGCGATCCGCTGGTACCGACAGGGTCAGCTCGACAAGATTCTCAGCTATTGCCAGCAAGACGTGGACATTACCAGGCGAGTCCACGAATATGGTCAGCAGTTCAAAATGGTCTATTACTGGGACAAGCAGTACCAGCGGCAGATGGTGGCGGTAAACTGGTGACCTTCCTGTCCAGGGTGACTGCCGGGAGTGCTTGTCAGGGTCAGCGGGGCACGGTATAATCGGACGCTGGAGGTTGGCCGTGGTTCGTGGGGCCGCTCGATGAAACGCAAGCCCGCCGAGGCGCGACTCCATGCCTCGGTGCGTGGCTATGTTCAGGGCGTGAGCTTTCGCTACTACACGCTGCACAGGGCGCGTGAGATGGGGCTGTGCGGGTATGTGCGCAACCTGTGGGATGGCAGTGTCGAGGTTGTAGCCGAGGGCCAACGGCAGTCCCTGGAGCAGTTGTTATCCTGGCTCCACCAGGGCCCGCCGGGCGCACAGGTCGAGCAAGTCAAGGTGCTGTGGGAGCAACCCAGCGGTGAGTTCGGACAATTCGAGGTAACCTCTTGATGCGGAAAAACCCGGCCCGCCTGGCCTGGACAGTCCTCCTCGCTTCATTCGTCGTTTTCTGCACTCTGGCCATCTCCATTCCTCTTGGAGGACGCTGGCTGCTGATCAATGCCACTCGCAACCACGAGGCGCAGGTTACCTGTCTGGAAGGCACCGTCGTAGTCGAGGATCCCCAGCAGGGAGGGGCGCGGCCCATCCTCAAAGGCGAGACCATCTCCGTACCCGAGGGCGTAGTGCTCAGTGTGGACCAGACCGCCCAGGCGCAGGTCACCTTCTTTGACCAGTCGCAGCTCAGGCTCTTCCCCGGCACATCGGTCGTGTTGCAGCGCATGGTTGCGCCGCGCTTTGGTGCCAGCCCGCGGTCAGCTCATATCAGCGTCTACCTGCGCGGCGGTCGACTTTATGTCAACACTGTTCTTCGCGGCACTTCGCCCCTCGAGTTCCGCGTGGAGAGCCTTCAAGCAGCCGCCCTTCTCGGTGGAGATGGAGCCTACACGCTGGAGGTCAGCAACGAGCGCAGTGAGGTAATTGTGCAGCGCGGCTCGGCCGACGTGACGGCTCTGCCGATCACTGCCGGTGTGCCGCCGGGTCAGGTAGCCCTCTCTGCCAGGCAGCGCACGGTAGTCGAGCTGGGGAAGGCTCCGCTGGCCCCTCTGAAGGCCGAGCGAGATCTGATCACCAACGGCGACTTTGCCGCCACGCTTGGAACCGCCTGGACCGTGTTCAACGATCAGGGCGGCGATGGCGGCTCCGTCGATGGCACTGCCGGGCTGGTGGTGGATGAGTCCCGGCGCGCCGTCCGCTTCCGTCGCGAGGGAGGCGAGTTCAATCACTGCGAAACCATCATCGAGCAGACGCTGAACCGTGACCTCCCTGACCCTTTGACCACTCTCCGTGTGCGAGCCACAGTCAAGCTGCTGGAGCAGTCGTTGTCGGGCGGGGGCTACCTCAGTTCCGAGTACCCCCTGATGATCCGGGTGCGTTACCGTGACATCTATGGCAGCGAAAGCGAGTGGATTCACGGCTTTTACTACCACAACCTGAACAACAACCCCACCATGCACGGCCAGCAGATCGCCCAGGGGAGCTGGTACTTCTACGAGTCAGAGAACCTCGCCGAAGCGCTTGACCCCAAGCCCTACCGCATCCTCTGGGTACGTGTCTCCGCTTCCGGCTGGAACTATGAGAGCCTGGTGTCCGAGATCAGCCTGATCACTGAATAGCCGCGTTGTCGCGCGCCAACATCACGATCAAAGGAGACGTCAGATGCTGATTGACAAACCCCTCAACGCTTTCCTCGATGAACTGGCCAGCTCTGCCCCTGCCCCGGGTGGGGGCAGCGCCGCCGCACTGGCTGGCGCGGTCGGAGCCGCCCTGGTGAGCATGGTGGCCAATCTCACCCTGGGCAAGAAAGACTATGTCAACGTCCAGGACGACATCCAGCGCCTGCTCAAAGAGTCGGAGGCGCTGCGCTGCAAGTGCCAGGAACTGCTCGATGCCGATGTCGCGGCCTATAGCCACGTATCCCAAGTCTCCAAGATGCCACGCGACACGGATGAGCAGAAGGCGACCCGCAGTGCGGCCATGCAGGCGGCCCTCAAGAACGCCACCGCCGTGCCGATGGAGCTGGCCCAGGTCTGCGTCGACGTTCTGCGTCTTTGTCCTGAGGCAACGGCCAAAGGCAACGTGCGCGCGGTGAGTGATGTGGGCGTGGCGGCACTGATGGCCGAGGCCGGGCTGCGCGCCGCTGCGTTAAACGTGCTGATCAACCTCGGCAGCATCAAAGACGAGGTTTTTGTCGGTCAGGAACGGCTCAAGCTCATGGCGCTGCTTTCCGGCAAGCCGGAACTCAAGGAGCGCGTGCTCAAGGAAGTCGAAACCAAACTCTAGCTGTTTTCCTGCCGCGGGCGGCGCCTCGCGGACCCGTTCAAACCGCGGCCCCTGAGAGGGAACAGGGGCTCAGGCGGCCTCCTGCGGCAGCAATCTGCCCGAACAAAAGGAGACAGAGATGACCGCGATTCTGCTGAACGGACGCGAATTGGCCAAGACGATGCAAGAAGAGATCAACGCCGAGGTGGCCTCTTTCAAGGCCGCTCACGGCGTGGTGCCTACCATCGCTGTGCTGCGCGCCGGCGAAGACCCGGCCTCGGTCAGCTATGCCAAGGCGATCGAAAAGGCCTTTGGGGCGCGCGGAATGGGCTTTGCCCTGCACGCCCTCCCCGAGTCGGCCTCACAGGCTGAGCTCGTCGACCTCGTCGCCAGGATGAATGCGGACCCCGCTGTCCACGGCATTATGGTGCAGGAGCCGCTGCCCAGGGGCATCGATGAGGCAGTGGTCAAGGAAGCCCTCTCCCCGCAGAAGGACGTTGACGGAGTGCACCCGGTCAACGCCGGCCGACTCTCCCAGGTTGCACCGGTCGGCCGGCACCCAATGGTCGGGCCATTCTTTGTTCCAGCCACCCCCGCCGGAGGGCTGGAGATCCTCAAGCGATTCAAGGTCGAGCTCAAAGGCAAGCACGCCGTCATCGTGGGACGCTCGAACATTGTCGGCAAACCCATGGCCATGCTGCTGCTGCGCGAGAACGCCACAGTGACCCTCTGCCACTCGCTCACCGCCGACCTGCCGGCTGTTTGCCGCAGCGGTGATATCCTGTGCGCGGCGGTCGGCCGAGCGCAGATGATCAAGGGCGACTGGATCAAGCCCGGTGCCGTGGTGATCGATTTTGGGGTGAACTTTGTCGGCGAGCAGATGGTCGGTGACGTCGATTTCGCCGCCGCCCAGGACGTTGCCGGCATGATCACGCCTGTGCCGGGCGGCACGGGGCCAATGACCAACGTGATGCTCCTGCGCAACGTACTCGAAGCGGCGACCAGGCGGGTTCGCTAACGCGGTCTGCCACGTGCGACCTCTGGTGTAAGGAGAGTGTGGAATAACTGCCCAGGGAGCGCGAACGACAGGTTCGTAGTTGCGCTTTAGCGCTCCCCTTCCGGACCGTCTCACCGCGTCAGTGGGTGGGGACAGGCTAAAGCCTGTACTACGAACCTATCGAGGTCTGTAGTTGCCCGGAGTCTTGGCACTACCAGGCATAGGCGCCATTGTGCTCCCATCTCTCACCCGCTTTTTCCACACTCTCCTGGTGTAAGGTTGCTTGACAAGCTTGGCAACCTATGATATAGTGGCTCAAGCGGCGGGGAAGTGAAATAAATCACAAGTTCTGCCAGCCTCTTTTGCGTCTTGCTCGTCCAGAATTAGCCCGGCGTGTGCCCAATCACAACCACGCTCGGTTGAGGACCGAAAAACCGCATACGACAAGGAGGCAACGATGATTGTTGACATCAAGTCGCCTACCCCGAGCGACCTCGAAATCGCTCAGGCGGCTAGGCTGCGACCGATTCGCGACGTCGCAGCCGAAGTGGGCCTGACCGAAGACGACCTTGACTATTATGGCAAGTACAAGGCCAAGGTCCACCTGGATGTGCTTCAACGTTTCAAAGACCGCCCCAACGCCAAGTACATCGACGTCACGGCCATCACTCCTACTCCCCTCGGCGAAGGCAAGACCACTACCACCTGCGGCCTCAGCGAGTCGCTCTACTATCTGGGTAAGAAGGTCATCACCTGCATTCGCCAGCCCTCGCAGGGCCCCACGTTTGGCATCAAAGGCGGTGCCGCCGGTGGCGGCTATTCTCAGATTGTTCCCATGGAGGATTTCAACCTCCACCTCACGGGCGACATCCACGCCGTCAGCGCAGCGCACAACCTTCTGGCCGCAGCCGTCGACGCGCGCATCATGCACGAAGACGACGAGTCCGACGATAAGCTGGCCAAGGCCCTCTGCCCCGATGGCAAGTTCGCCCCCTGGATGTTCGTTCGCCTGAAAAAGCTGGGCATCAACGCCAAGACGCCGGCCGAGCTGACCCCCGAAGAGCGCGGCCGCTTCTTCCGCCTGGACATTGACCCCTACGGGATTACGCTCAACCGCGTAGTAGACATCAGCGACCGGGCCATCCGCAACATCGTTCTCGGCCTGGGCACCAAGGACGACGGCCGCCCGCGCCAGAGCGGCTACGATATCTCGGTTGCCAGCGAGGTAATGGCCATCCTGATGATGTCCTCCGACCTCAAGGATCTGCGCGCTCGCATCGGCCGCATGGTCATCGGCACGGACAAGAACCGCAACCCGGTCACTGCCGAGGATTTGGGAGTAGCCGGGGCCATGACCGTCCTGATGAAGGACGCGCTGATGCCCAACCTGATGCAGACGCTGTCGGGCGGGCCGGCCTTTGTGCATGCGGGGCCTTTCGCCAACATCGCTCCCGGCAACTCCTCGATCATCGCCGACCGGCTGGCAGTCAAGATGGCCTCGGGCGGCTACGTGGTCACCGAGTCCGGTTTTGGCGCCGACATCGGCATGGAAAAGTTCATGGACATCAAGTGCCGCGCCAGTGGCCTGATCCCCAACTGCGTGGTGATTGTCGCCACAGTGCGCGCGCTCAAGATGCACGGCGGTGGACCGCGTGTGGTGGCTGGCGTGCCGCTGGCAGCAGCCTACAAGGAAGAGAACATCCCACTGCTCGAAGCGGGCACCGGCAATCTGGTGGCTCACATCCGCACGGCCAAAAAGTTCGGCGTGCCGGTAGTGGTGGCCGTCAACCGCTTCTCCGCCGATACGGACAAGGAAATCGAGGTGGTCCGCAAGGCCGCCGTGGAGGCGGGAGCCGAGGGTGCCTACGCCTGTACGAACTGGGCGCAGGGCGAGCTCGGCACCATCGATCTGGCCAATGCCGTCATCGAAGCCTGCGAGAAACCGGTCGACTTCAAGTACCTCTACCCGCTGGATATCCCGATCAAGGACAAGATCGAGATCATCGCCAAGGAGGTCTATGGCGCGGATGGAGTCCTCTTTGAGGCTGCTGCGCAGGCCAAGCTCAAGCTGTACACCGAGCTCGGCTATGACAAGCTGCCCATCTGCATGGCCAAGACCCATCTGTCACTGTCGCACAACCAGGACTGGAAGGGCGTGCCCAAGGGCTATATGCTGCCGGTGCGCGATATCCGCGCCTCCGTTGGTGCGGGATTCCTTTACCCGCTCTGCGGCACGATGCGCACTATGCCTGGCCTGCCATCCCGACCCGTGTTTATGGACATCGACGTAGACCTCGAGACCGGCCGGATCACAGGCCTAATGTAGAGCATGGCGCAAGCGGGGGAGACAACTCCCCCGCTTGCGGCACAAGAACAACCGCAACAACTCAGCTTCACAGGAGGATCACGGTGGCAACGGAAAAGAAGGTCTTCCAGGTTCCCAAGATGTACGCCGATCACCACGTGCTCCTGGTTCGCGAGACCCTGCTCGCGCTCAAGGGAGTAGAGCAGGTAATCGCCAGCGGCGCCTTTCGGCGTGTTGTTGTGCACTACAACCCCAAGCAGGTAACCTCAAAGCAGCTCCAGGCTGCCCTGGCCAGCGCCGGCTACGGCCCGGACCAGGAGTGGCAGCTCCCGGACACGGTTGAAGGCAAGGATGACGCGTCCCTGTGGTTCCAGGGTGGCCCGCGCACCACGCGCACCAACATCAAAGACCTGGAGATGTCGGGTGACTTTCGCAAGTACTAGCGGTCACGGGCGAACAGTACACACCCGATCACACCATGTTGCGCTCCAGAGCGCTCAGCGGGCCCGGCTCCTTCCGTAGCACGACAGAGCCGCGGCTGAGAAAGCCAGAATCGGAGGAAGCGCTAATCATGAAGAGGATCATCTGCGAGGTAGAAAAGTGCCTGGGCTGCAAGGCTTGCCAGATCGCCTGCGCGGTCGAGCACTCGGCCTCGAAGGACCTGGTGCAAGCCATCACCGAAGTTCCCCGGCCCGGTTACCGCGTTATGGTCGAGTACGTGGAACAGATGCCCATCCCGCTCCAGTGCCGGCACTGCGATGACGCCCCCTGCGTGCGCGTTTGCCCCACTCACTGCCTGACCAAGGAGGGCGACGAGGGCTGGGTGCTGGCCGACCGCGACAAGTGCATCGGTTGTATGTGGTGCGTCATGGTGTGTCCCTTTGGGGCGGCGCGCATGCGCAAGTCGGACAAGGTTGTACTCAAGTGCGACCTCTGCGTGGACCGGCAGAGTCAGGGCCTAGAGCCGGCCTGCGTCGCTGCCTGCCCCACTCACTGCCTGCGTTTCAAGACCGTGGAGGACATCGCCCGCGACAAGCGCCTCAGCACAGCCCGCGAGGTTCTGGCCGGCAAGTTGCCGGTCTCCAGCGGCCAGGGGTAGGCTATGGACCTGACCAAGGTAGACGAGGCAGTCCAGCGCAATGGCGCTGACCCTTCCATGCTCATCGCCGTTCTCCAGGAAGTGCAGGTAGCCTACAACTATCTGCCGAAAGACGCCCTTCGCCGTGTGGCCTGCCTGCTCGATATTCCTCCCAGCCGTGTCTACAGCGTGGCCAACTTTTATCGTGCCTTTAGTCTGGTACCCAGAGGCAAGCACCTGATCCAGGTCTGCCTGGGGACAGCGTGCCACGTTCGCGGCGCCGACCGGATCCTTGAGCAACTGGAGCGAACCCTCAGTGTGAACCCCGGCGGAACCACCACCGACCAGCAGTTCAGTCTGGAAACGGTGAACTGCCTCGGCGCCTGTGCGCTCGGACCCGTGGTCGTGGTGGATGGCGAATATCACGGCCGGATGACCGTGAGCAAGGTGGACGGGGTGCTCAAAGCCTATCGGAGCGGCGAAACGAGCGCCGCGTCAGGTTCGGAAGCCAAAGCAGCGGCCGAGCGGGAGGCAGCAACGTGAACAAGCTACTCACCGCCTCCGAACTGGACCAATGGCGACAATCGCTGCTGAAGGAGCGCGACCCGGCACGGCCCCTGGTAGCAGTGTGCAGCACCACAGGCTGCGCTGCCTCCGGCGCCAGAGCGGTCCTGGATGCGTTTCAGAGTGAGATGGCCGCCGCCGGTTTGGACCACACTGTCGCTCTCAAGGCCACCGGATGCCACGGCTTTTGCGAGCGCGGTCCCATCGTCGTCATCTACCCGCAAAAGGTCTTTTACCAGCGGGTGAAGGCAGAGGACGTCCAGGAGATCATCGCTACCACCCTGCGCAAAGGGGAGATCGTCTCCCGGCTCTTGTACACCGACCCGAATAGCGGCGAGGCCATCGCTCACGAGGACGACATCCCGTTCTACAAGCGCCAGCAGCGCATCCTGTACGCCAACAACGGCAGGATCGACCCGACCTCGATCGAAGATTATGTCGCCCTGGGCGGGTACTCGGCCCTGAGCAAGGTGCTCACCGGTTTGTCTCCCGATACGGTCATTGACATCGTCAAGCGCTCGGGATTGCGCGGCAGAGGCGGGGCAGGCTTTCCCACCGGACGCAAGTGGGAGTCGGCCCACGCTGCCCACGGAGAGCCCAAGTACGTCATCTGCAATGCCGACGAGGGCGATCCCGGCGCGTTCATGGACCGCAGCCTGTTGGAGGCCAACCCGCACAGCGTTCTCGAAGGCATCATCATCGGCGCCTACGCTGTGGGCGCTTCCACGGGCTACATATACGTCCGCAACGAATACCCCCTGGCGGTCAAGCATATCGGCCTCGCCCTGCAGCAGGCCAGAGAAGCGGGTCTGCTGGGCAAGAACATTCTCGGCTCTGGTTTCGACCTGGAGATCAAGATCAGCCGCGGCGGTGGAGCGTTTGTCTGCGGCGAGTCGAGCGCGCTGATGAGGTCGGTCGAGGGCCGCGTCGGCGAGCCCAGAGACAAGGACATCCACGCCACCGAGAGCGGCCTGTGGGACAAGCCAACGGTCCTGAACAACGTCAAGACCTGGGCCAGCGTGCCGCACATCATCAACCACGGTGCTGAATGGTACTCGTCCATCGGTACGGAGAAGAGCAAAGGCACCATGGTCTTTTCGCTGGTGGGCAAGATCAACAACACCGGGCTGGTTGAGGTGCCGATGGGCACCAGGCTGCGTGAGTTGATCAATGACATCGGTGGTGGTGTGCCGGGCGGCCGCAAGTTCAAGGCCGTACAGACCGGCGGGCCCTCTGGAGGCTGCATACCCGAAGAGCTGCTCGACCTGCCGGTCGACTATGAGGCGCTCACCGAGGCCGGCTCGATGATGGGCTCCGGCGGAATGATCGTGATGGACGACCGGACCTGCATGGTCGACGTGGCACGCTATTTTCTGGACTTTACGCGCGACGAATCCTGCGGCAAGTGCACTCCCTGCCGCGAGGGAGTGCAGCGCATGTTCGAGACGCTCACCGACATCTGCGCGGGCCAAGGACAAGAGGGGGATATCGAGCTGCTGGAGGAGCTGGGGCACGTGGCTCAAGAGTCGGCCCTGTGTCAACTGGGCAAGACCGCCCCCAACCCGGTGCTGTCGACCATTCGCTATTTCCGCAGCGAGTACGAGGCGCACATCAAGGAAAAGAGGTGCCCCGCCGGAGTCTGCCGGGCCCTCATCCACTACTTTGTGATTACCGACAAGTGCACCGGCTGCGGAGTGTGCCGCCGGAACTGCCCCGAGTCAGCCATTGCCGGCGAGAAAAAGCAGCCCCACGTCATTGACCCGGCCAAATGCATCCGTTGCGGACTCTGCGCCGATGTGTGCAAGTTCGGCGCCATAGGAGTCGAGTGATGGGCGAAACGCTGGTCACCACCACCATCGATGGTCATGAAGCCAGAGTTCCCGTCGACACCACTGTGCTCGAAGCGGCCAGGTCCATCGGGGTTCACATTCCTACCCTCTGCTACCACCCGGCCCTGGCACCCTACGGCGCATGCCGCCTGTGCCTGGTGGAGATCAAGAGGGGCAACCGCAGCCGAATTGTCACTTCCTGCACGTTCCACCTGCGGGAAGACGGACTGGAGGTACTGACGCACTCGGACCGGGTGCTGCGCAACAGGCGCATCGTGGTCGAGCTCTTGCTGGCCAGGTGCCCCGGTGTCAGGCTCCTCCAGGAGCTGGGCGAGGAACTCGGAGTGCGCCAGCCGCGCTTTGCAGCCCGCAAACCAGAGGAGAACTGCATCCTCTGCGGGCTATGCGTGCGGGTGTGCGAGGAGCTGATCGGCGAAAGCGCCATCAGCTTTGTCGGGCGCGGGCCAGGACGAGAGGTGGCCACGCCGTTTCTCGAGCCATCAGAGGCCTGCATCGGCTGCGGAGCCTGCGCCTTTGTCTGCCCCACTCATGCCATCGACGTGCAGGACGTGTTGCAGCTACGCAAGCTCGACAAGTGGAACGCATCGCTGCCGAGACGTCAGTGCGTCCGCTGCGGCCAGTACTTTGCACCGCAGGCTGAACTGGACAAACTGGCTGACAAGCTCGAGCTAATCAAGACCTGGCTGGACGTCTGCCCGGACTGCCGCCGCGAAATCGCGGCGTCGGATTGGATTGTTGGGCTCAAGGCCACGCCCTCTCCTTTCCAGCGGGGAAAGTAGGGCAACCAAATGAAGCAAGAAACGGAACTCAACGGCGGTCGTAACGCCGGGGCTGAAGGCGGTCGACCCCGCCGGATCTCTACAGGAGGGACTGGAAGATGACCGATGCATGTAGGCTGTCGAAAGATCCCGCCATCCAAAAGCTGCTGTCCATTGCAGCCGAAGATGGAGTCGAACTCGCCTGGGACCGCCTGGAAGCCCAGCAGCCACAGTGCGGGTTCGGCAAGCTTGGCCTGTGCTGCCGCGTGTGCCACCAGGGTCCGTGCCGGGTAGATCCGTTCGGCGAGGGCCCACAGCGGGGCGTGTGCGGAGCGGACGCAGAGACCATCATCGCCCGCAATTTCGCCCGCATGTCGGCCGCCGGAGCAGCGGCTCACTCGGATCATGGCCGAGATATGGCCTTGACCCTGCTGGCAGCGGCCGAAGGGCACGCGCCAAACTATGAGCTGCGCGACGTGCGCAAATTGCTCTCCGTAGCCGAGTACCTGGATGTGCCCACCAAGGATCGTGAGCCCATAGAGATAGCCAAGGACGTCGCCACCAAAGCACTGGCACAGTTCGGCCAGCAGACTGGCGAGCTGGCCTATGTGCAGCGCGCGCCGAAGAAGCGACAGGAGATTTGGCGTCACCTCGGCATCATGCCGCGCGGCATCGACCGCGAGATTGTTGACGTCATGCACCGGACCCACATTGGGAACGACCAATTCTACGAGACCCTGCTGATGTCAGCGATCCGCGTCTCGCTTGGTGACGGTTGGGGCGGCTCGATGCTGTCCACGGACATCACGGATATCCTCTTCGGCTCGCCCGTCCCGCTGGTGGCCAAGGCCAACCTGGGAGCGTTGGACGAGACCATGGTCAACGTCGTGGTGCACGGTCACGAGCCCATTCTCTCTGAGATGATCCTGGTGGCGGTCAACGATCCAGAGCTCATTGAGTACGCCAAGTCCAAGGGCGCTGCCGGCATCAACCTCGGTGGCCTGTGCTGTACCTCGAATGAGACGTTGATGCGCCAGGGTGTCGCCTCGCTGGGCAACTTCCTGAGCCAGGAGCTGGCCATTGTCACCGGGGCAGTAGACCTGATGGTCGTCGATATTCAGTGCATCATGCAGGCCCTTGGACCGCTAACCCAGCACTACCACACCAAGCTAGTCACAACCTCGCCCAAAGCGCACATCGAAGGCGTGACGCACGTCGAGTTCGACGAACTCCGTGCCCTCGACATCGCCAAGCAGGTGGTGCGCATGGGCATCGATAATTACGAGAACCGCAAACAGACGCACATCCCCACCGACATCGATCAAATGGTAGCGGGCTTTTCGCACGAGTACATCAACTATGCCCTCGGCGGGATGTATCGCGGCTCGTTCAGACCCCTAAATGACGCCGTCGCCAGCGGCCGCCTGCGCGGAGCAGCGGGAGTCGTCGGCTGCAACCACGCCGGAACGTGCCAGGACGAGACCCACCTGTACACCGTTCGCGAGCTGATCAAGAACGACGTGCTGGTGGTGATGACCGGCTGCGGCGCCATCGCCTGCGCCAAGTACGGGCTGCTCTCGCCTGACGCAGCCAGGTTCGCTGGACCGGGCCTGCGCGAGATCTGCGAAACGGTCGGCATTCCGCCCGTCCTCCATCTGGGAAGCTGCGTCGACAATACGCGCATTCTTACCGTGCTCAGCCAGATGGCCAGCGAAGGCGGCCTGGGCGACGACATCTCGGACCTCCCGGGCGCTGGCTTTGCACCAGAGTGGATGAGCGAGAAGGCCATTTCCATCGGCTGCTACTTTGCCGGCTCTGGCGTCTACACCATCATGGGCGGCCGCTCTCCCATCGCCGGCAGCAAGAAGGTGACCGAGTTCCTGGGCGACGGCCTGGAGGCCAGGCTGGGCGGGAGGCTCGAGTTCCTGCCCGATGCACAGGAGGCAGTGGACCGGGCCCTCAGGCACATTGACAAGAAGCGTGCCGCACTGGGCCTGCCGGTCTATGACGCCAAGCGCCACGGACAGAGCGGCGACGCCGTGACCCTGAAGGTGCTCGAGAAAGCCGACGATGAGGTACTGAACGTCTACAGTGCCAGGGTCTAGCCCGGGCACCATTGCGATATCTCGTGCCGCACCGCCAAGATGGTGCGGACAAAGGAGAAACAGACTATGTCGAGGTTCATCGCAACCCGAGCCATCCGTGGTGCCAATACCGTCGTCGCCGAGGCCGAATCGATGCTCAAGGCGGCCATCGCCGAGCTGGGCCCTGACACCCCGGTCGCGTTCACCAACACGGCCTACTTCCTGCCGGTCAACCTGGCCTTTATGGGCCGCCAGATTGCGAAACTGGCCGATATGGTGCCGGCTCTGGAAGACGCCAAGCGTCTGCTGCACCCCATTCCGCCGGAGAATATGTGGGTGCCTTACCTTGGCGAGACGCTGGACTGCGGTATGGCCACACTGCTGGCGGAGGAGATCATCGAAGGCATTCGCTTCGCCCGCGGGGTGGAACCCCAGCAGATCACCTGGGACGGGACCTACGTGCCCACCGCCAACTTTGTTAGCAACGACCCGCTGGCAAAAGCCGGCAAGAGGCTGAACGGCCCCATCGATGATATCCAGCTCCGGGCCTGGGGCATCCAACTGGTGGACGGCCGCATGCCGGGCTTTGCCGCTCTGCTGGGCTGCGCCAAGAGCACCGAAGTGGCGGTGCAGTTGGTGCGCGAACTGCAGCAGCGCAGCATTCTGGTGTTCCTCAGCGGCAGCGTCAACGGGCGGAGCATCATTCACCAGTTGATAGAGGCCGGGGTGGAGATGGGTTACGACACCTATATCATCCCCTTCGGCACTGACACTCTCGCCACCATCTATCCCCTCGGTTTTGCCGCTCGCAGCGCACTCACCTTTGGCGGCCTGAAGCCAGGAATGCCGCGCGAGATACTGCAGTACAACCGGGCCCGCGTGTTTGCCTTTGCCATCGCTCTCGGCGAGGTCGACGACCTGAAGTATGCCACGGCAGCCGGAGCGATCAACTATGGCTTCCCCGTCATCGCCGATACGGTCATCCCGCAAATCCTGCCCACGGGCATCACCCCCTACGAGCACGTCATCAGCATGCCCTTTGATGACATCGAGGGCAAGGACGACATCGAGCGCGCGCGAAAGCTGGTACAGCGTGCCATCGAGGTCCGCGGAGTCAAGATCAAGGTCACCGAGGTGCCGATCCCGGTGCCCTACGGTTCGGCCTTTGAAGGCGAAAGGGTGCGCAAGGCCGACATGCGTGTCGAGTTCGGCGGCAAGAACAGCCGCTGCTTTGAATACCTCAAGATGTCCCCCTTCGAGTCGGTGGAGGACGGCAAGATCACGGTGGTCGGACCAGAGTTCGACAGCGTGCCGGCAGAGGGCTCGATGGATATGGGCATCGTGGTTGAGGTGGCCGGGCACAAGATGCAGGAGGACTTTGAGCCGGTACTGGAGAGGCAGATTCACTACTTTGTCAACGGTGCTTCAGGCATCCAGCACATCGGCCAGCGCGACATCACCTGGATCCGGGTCAGCAAGGCAGCGGCCGAGAAAGGCTTCAAGCTGGAGCACTTTGGCAAGATCCTTTATGCGCGCTTCCATGCCGACTTTGGGGCCATCGTGGACAAGGTGCAGGTGACCATCTTTACCGACAAGGCCAAGATGGAAGAGTGGCTGGCCAAGGCCCGTCAGGCCTACCATCTCCGCAATGAACGCCTGGCTGGAATGACCGATGAGTCGGTGGACGAGTTCTTTAGCTGCACGCTGTGTCAGAGCTTTGCCCCCAATCACGTCTGCGTGATCTCGCCCGAGCGGCTCGGCCTGTGCGGCGCTTACAACTGGCTGGACTGCAAAGCGTCCAACCACATCAACCCTACCGGACCCAATCAGCCGATCAAGAAGGGCGCCTGCATCGACGCCAACTTTGGGGTGTTTGAAGGGGTCAACGCCTTTGTGCGCCAGGCCTCACACCAGACCGTTCAGGAAGTATCGATGTACTCCATCATGAACAATCCAATGACCGCCTGCGGCTGCTTTGAGTGCATCGCTATGGTCATCCCCGAGGCCAACGGAGTTATGGTTGTCTCGCGTGAGGATCCCAGTATGACACCGGCCGGCATGACCTTCTCCACCCTCGCCGGCGTGGCCGGTGGTGGGCTACAGACCGCCGGCGTAATGGGCCACGGCAAGTACTATCTGACCAGCCGCAAGTTCCTGTCATCTGACGGCGGCTTTAAGCGTGTCGTGTGGATGTCCTCCTTCCTGAAGGAAAGCATGAAGGAAGAGTTCAAGGCTGTGGCGGGGCGCGAGGGCGACGCGGCGCTGATCGACAAGATTGCCGATGAGCGAGTCGCCACCTCGGTGGAGCAGCTCCTGCCCTTCCTTGAGGAAAAGGGGCACCCGGCCCTCACCCTGCCGCCCTTGTTCTAGCAGCACCGCCCCGCGCCGACGGGGTGGCGCTCTCGTGCCGCCTGCCCGCAGCTTGCCGCGTTTTGCCGGCAAGACCAGGCGCGGGCAGGCAGCACGAGGACCCTGCATCGCGCACACACCAACCACAGCGGCGCCAGCTCGTGCCCGGACACATCGGCCGGCGCCGCGCAACGTGGTATAATGAACCGGGAATCGGAAAGGAGACGCCTGATCATGACCCCAGCGGTTCAAGTACCTATCGAGAAATGGACGGGCAAGATCCGCGAGATCACCCTCGGTGCTACCGCAGCCGAGGGGGGAACTCGCACCAGGACCGTGACCGTCGGCGGCGAGAACACCCTCCCGTTTCTGAGCTTTGAAGGCACCATGCCCCATGCCCCTGTCGTCGCGCTGGAGGTTCAGGACCACTACCCCAACGAATGGTCGCCGCTGCTCAAAGAATCCTGGGGCGACGTGCTGCACGACCCGGCCGCCTGGGCCAAGAAGGCCGAAGCGGTCGGAGCCGACCTCATTGTGTTCAAACTGATCAGCGCTCACCCCGAAGGAGACAACACCGACGCCGCCCATGCCGCGGCCACCGTCAAGGCAGTGCTGGCGGCCACGGGGCTGCCGCTGGTGGTCCTTGGCCCCGGCCAGGCCGACAAGGACAATGAAGTGCTGGTGGCGGTGGCCGAGGCGGCCAAGGGCGAACGCCTGGTCCTGGGCAACTGCGAGGACAAGAACTATCGCACCGTTGTCGCTGCCGCTCTGGCTCACGGCCATCTGGTTGTGGCCAAGACGCCCATCGACGTAAACCTGGCCAAGCAGCTCAACATTCTGATCACGGATATGAGGCTCGACCTCGACCGTGTGCTGATGGACCCCACCACCGGTGCTCTGGGCTATGGCCTGGAGTACTCTTACTCGGTGATGGAGCGGCTGCGTCTGGCCGCGCTCACCGGTGACGGTATGGTGCAGCAGCCAATGATCTGCACCGTGGGTGAAGAGACCTGGCGAGCCAAGGAAAGCAAGGTCAATCAGGGAGTGCCCGCGGCCTGGGGCGACTGGATAAAGCGCGCCATTCACTGGGAGGTCCTCACCGCAAGCAGCCTGCTCCTGGCGGGCGCCAACATCGTGGTGCTGCGCCACCCTGACAGCGTCGCGCGCATCAAGCAGACCATCGCCGGTCTGATGGCAGACTAG
>Ga0116142_10001528_pt1 | contig 27514 bp, 30 predicted proteins | sample AD_UKC033_MetaG_FD_89785 | JGI IMG/M metagenome (GOLD analysis project Ga0116142, IMG submission 89785) | Active sludge microbial communities of municipal wastewater-treating anaerobic digesters from USA - AD_UKC033_MetaG | ecosystem: Engineered > Bioreactor > Anaerobic > Digestate | place: USA... | reverse complement strand
ATGGATCCCTAAAAATGCTGTACAATAAAGGAAACCATGCTCAACTTAAGCGCGTTCAACCACAACCATCACGCCTCCAGGGTGAAAATGGTGGCAAAATTTATTCGACGTGGAATCCGGGTCCTTTAAAAATATTCGTGGAACTGCCATTTAAACTTACATCGGGAAAATAATTTGGATTTGACGCATCAAAATACATTAATAAACCCTGAACAGCTGACGGGTTTCCACAAGGTTCTGTCTTACAGGAAGTGAGTTTGACATCCCCCGCGTTATTTTGATTCAGTTGCACATCACCTGATTTAAAGTACAACGTGACGCCATTACCCGTAATAGTGGATTTGCTATTGTTGGTCATCCCTCCCTCAATACAATAGAGTCCGGGTGCTAAGAACAAAGCGGCATTATTCGTGGAATTCAATCCATTCGTATACCAACCGGGAGGGATAGGTTCCGCAGCTGTTGAACTATAAGTGGAACTATTGTGCGTGTTATCTGAAGTTTTCGCAGGGCAGACCGGTGCCTTAATCATATCCTTTGGTAGTTTTGTGTTTGCTTGGACAGGTGACGGTTGAACATCAGGATTATTGAAACAATTGACACAATTTGTATAATACTGGATGGATCCTCCAGTTACCTGGACAATACCGCTTTGTGCCTCAATACACGAATTGGAGAATACACCCCCATTGGTCAAGTAAGTTCCTTTCTTGTATAATTGCCCGCCTCCCAGGAAGTAAATACCACCCTCTTTGTTTTTACATTTATCCGAGAGGGAAACCAGCCCATTACCAAATGCCAGCGGCTGTCGTGGGTAGACCCTGGCAGTAGATTCCACAATTGTTTTTAAGTTGTTGGGCGAAAGCACCCGGGCAAAATTAGTGGGCATATCCGTGGCAACTTTTACATGGATATCCAGGTATTGGATGCCCAAAGTATTGTACCAATTGCAGGCAACTGTAAATCCCTGGTCAACATTGGCTAATGCAGCATCATCAGACAGTTTCGGCATTTCAGCCGCAGTAATCCCATCCACCAATACAGAGGCTCGAACAGCAGTAACAATCCTCTGCGTTACTTGCGTTCCCGCGGTCTGTCCACAAATCAAAGTTCCGGATTGGATATCTTTTAAATATTCTGCTGCTGCGCCAGCTCCAGCCAAAGCGGCTGAATCAGCTGAGTTCTGGTCCTGGCGGCGTTCGTTATAAATAAGGCTGCCGTCAATCGCCAGAGCAGTGATGCCAATTATGGCTACCATTGCCAACGCAAGGATAACGACAATCTGACCTTTTTCTTTTTTTATGGGTTTCATCTGACACCTCTTTTACATACTCACGGCGTCACAACAGGCGGTGGACGCAGGATGGTTCCGTTCGCTGTCCCTCGTAAGGTGATCGTGTTTCCTGATAGAAATGGCATGGAGATCACAAAGGTAGAACTTACTATCACATCCATCGGTTTACCATATACCAGGTTGGTAGCATCCTCGACGCAGGCATTGGAATCAATTTTGATGGATACTGTTGGAGGCGGGTTGGATGGCAAAATGCTGTTTTGCAGGTTATCTCTAACTCGTTGCTCGATCTCACCACATTTACCCGGAAAAGCAATCCCATAGACCAATCCTTCTTCCGCTGAATCCTGCAGCGCAAACTGGGTAAAAATCGCCCGACCCAGATCAAAGATACCGGAAAGCAAGAGCAGAAGGATCACCAGGATGAGTGCAAGTTCCACCAGGCTTTGACCCTTTTCAGTTTGATTGGTTTCGAGATTAATTCTTTTAATTTTCATAGATATCGTTACTTATTATTCGAGAGGTCAGATGATAAAAAAGTTGAGTTGAGATATAACCTTTACCAATTTTAACTCTTACCTACTTCCAAATATTCACTCCCGACACAAGGGTTCGTGTTGTCGTAGAAGAGATTGGGATTTGACCAAGACCCACCAGCGGTACTATAGGATTGAAATTCGCGGTCACTGTAACGTTTATCCTATCACCAAGCTGTAAAATGGGATCTAAGGTTTCACATGTTTTGGTGAGTAATTCATCATCAGGTTTGGTATTAGGTCCATGATCATAACTGATAAGGATGGCATCGGTAGCACTTAAATCCACAAACGAGCTTACTCGCCTGGCTCTATTACGAATTCCTTCACAGTCCATATAGAACGGCGTGTAACCGGCGTTGAGTGATTGAACATTATCCGCAGCCGCCGCATAACGCGCCGCGTCCCGGCTGGCGTTCAGCACCGCGCTGTACATGAAGATCGCCCGCGCAACCTCAAAAATTCCGTAGACCAGTAACAGGAATATCGGAAACACCAGGGCAAACTCCACCAGCCCCTGGCCTTTTTGCTTTCGATTGTCGTGCGTATGGCGCTTGATCATGACCCTTCCCCGGAGCCAATTATTCTCAAACCAAAACGCATCAAAGAGACGGCTCCCTTTGAGTTTTTCGGTAAAAATATTATACAACAATGCGTCACCCCCAATCCATTATTGCATATCTGTAAAGTATGTTATTCGACCTTCTAGATGAAAAGGATCAGGGCAAGCAGCGCCGCGCTCAACGTGCAGGCCAGGTTGACCGCGTCGTTATTCATCCACCCCCACCCCCTGAGCCTTTCCGTGTGGCTGCCGCAGCTGTGAACAGGAGTCTTCTCGGTCTCTTTCGCGCATGTTGGGCACCAGTAGATGGCCTGCACTGTCGCGCCCAGCAGGCTATCCACCAGGCTGCCGGATACGCCCGCCGCGATAATTATCAACCCATAGAGCATCCGGTCACCCAAACCGGTACCAGCCACAGGCCACAGCGCCACGGCCACCGCTGCAATGAGCAGCGCACCGCCCGCGGCCGCCAGCGTACCCGCCAGGCTCACTCCCCCCGATGTGCCCGGTTGCACGGTTTTCCATGTGGTCAGCTTGCGCGGCCAGCACCGGTTGAGCACACCCAGCTCGGTGGCCCAGGTATCGGCGTTGGCTGCCGCGAAAGCCGCCGCGAACATCACCCAGGGGATCACGGATTCAGTAACGAACAGGTTCAACAGCACAGCCAGCCCAGCTACGCCGCCGTTGGCAGCCACCTGCCAGGCGTCGCGCCGCCCGCCCTTGGCAAACTGGTCTTCCACCTTCCGCCTGCGCTTCTTAAACAAATGAGAAAGGCCGCTGGAAGTGATAAAAAAGGTCAGCAGCACGGCCGCCCAGCGCGGTCCGCCGACACCGAAAACGACCGCTCCCAGCAGAAAAGCCGCCAGCGCTCCGCTGCCGTTCAGCGAGCGCACGCGGTAAGCGGCAACCGCGACAAGCGCTGCCAGTATGCTGCCTGTGATCAACTTTACCGGTTCCAAGATTACCCGCTCTACCCCGGGTTCAACCTGGTCAGGAATACAGCGACGAGCAGCAGCAGCGGTGTGATGATTCCTGCCGCCCAGATGAGATACGAAACAGCTCTGGTTTCAGGGCGCCGGTACAAAAAAAGACCGGCCAGAAGATCCAGTAAAACAAAGAAAAGGGCGATGATCGGCAACATCAGCAACCGGTTGGAAGGCACGGGGGGCAGCGGCAGGGCGTTGAAATCATAACCGATCGACACCGCCTCCCTTGATGGGATCAGGAAACTGGCAACCACCAGCAGCAGCAGTGTCAGCGCGGCGCCGGCTGCCAGCAGCACCTTCGCCAGCTGATCGCGGAATACCTGGTTCATATAGGCCGCCGGGATGGCCGTGTGCGCCTGCATGGGTGCAAGGCTGCCCATTTCGATGACCCTTTGAAAACGGCGCGAAAAATCCTCCGGGTCTTCAGGAGAGAGCACCAGGGTCTTTTCCAGCGCCGCAACGATCACCAGGTGCGGTGCGCTGCTGGCAATGAACTCCACTTCACCCAGTTCCTCGTGTTGTGATGCCCCCAGTATCGCCCCGGGGGCAGAAAACCTGGGGAGCAATAATGGCCTGGTCAGGTCGGAAGCCGGGCGCACCCAAAGCACCTCTGTTACCGGCAGGTCTTCTGAGCGCAAGCCCCAGCGCACCTGGAGCCCGTCGCGGGCAAGGGTGTAACCTGCTTTCATCAGCGCGTAGCCGCGGTAGACCGCCAGCGGCAGCAAGGTGATGAGAATGAGAATGCCCAGCAGGTAGAACACCAGCGACCAGCCTACCGGGCGGGAAAATATCAACACCAGCAGAACGGAGACCCCGCCGAGAATGAGCACCACCAGGGCTGCATGCAGTACAATGCCGGCGCTTCTGGGCGGGTAGAAATCCTGGCTCTGGTTCATACCTGTGGAGGTCCTAAGCGGCGACGCAATCAGCGAGCACCCGGCAGACCAGGTCCACCTGGTCTTCGCTCATCATACCCGAGAAGGGCAGCGCCAGTCCGCGCCGGCCGAGGTCTTCAGTCACCGGGTAATCCCCCTGCTGGTAGGCGAACTTTTCCACCATGTAGGGCTGTAGGTGAATGGGGAGGAAGTAAGGCCGAACCGGGATGCCGTTGAGATGCAATTTCGCGGCGATGGCCTCGCGGTCAAGACCGTGAGCAAGGCGGATGACATACACGAACCAGGAGACGCGCGTGGTCGCCGGGGCAATGAACGGCACCTGCACGCCCTCGATGTGAGCAAGTCGGCTGGCGTACCAGTCCGCCACCCGCTGGCGCTTGGTGAGCAGTTCCTCCAGGCGCTTCAATTGCGCCAGACCCAGCGCCGCGCTCATTTCATCCATGCGGTAGTTGTAACCCAGGTAGGTGTGCTGCAGCCAGGTATCGCCTGGCGCCCTGCCCTGGTTGCGCAGCGCGCGCATGTAGCGGGCAGCGGCAGGATCATCCGTGACGATGATGCCGCCTTCACCGGTGGTCATCTGCTTGTTCGGATAAAACGCAAAGACGCCGTAATCCCCCATCAGCCCCACCCGCGTGGATTTATATTCCGCGCCGAGTGATTCACAGGAATCTTCGATGTGTTTCAGGTGGTACTTTTGTGCAAGCGGTTTGAGCCGGTCGTAATCCGCGGGCTGCCCGAACACATCTACCGGCAGGATGGCTTTGACCTTACCGGCAGGTTCGATCCCTTTGCGAGGCAGCCAGCGGCGCGCGGCCGCCCCACCCTTTTCCAGGTCTTCAAGCCCCTGCGCCGCCTGGTCAGGGTCCATGTTCCCGGTCAACGGGTCCACATCCACGTACACAGGGATGCCCCCCTCAAAAAGGATGACATTGGTGGAAGCCACGAAAGAGAACGGTGTGGTGAGCACCAGGTCCCCGGGTTGGATGCCCGCCGCGCGGACGCACAGGTGCAGCCCGGCCGTGCCTGAATTGACGCCGATGGCTTCTTTGGCGCCGATATATTCGGCAACCGCGGCTTCGAATTCTGTAATCCGAGGTCCCATGCTCAGGTGAGGGGTTTGCAGCACTTCCAGCACGGCGCTGCGCTCGGCCTCAGTGAGATCCGGTAGTGACATAGGAACGATGGGGTCAATTTTTTTCATGTTGTGAATTTTACTCTTTTCCCGCAGCGGAAGCGCGATCAACCAAGTTCATCCAGGAACCGCCGTACTTCAGTGACAATATTTTCTGGTGATACGATCACCGGTTCTCCACCGCGGCGCGTTTTAAGCTCCAGTCCGCCGGCTTTGAACGCGCGTTCACTCACGGTCACCCGCAGCGGCAGGCCGATCAGGTCGGCGTCGTTGAACTTGACCCCGGCGGATTCCTCGCGGTCATCCACCAGTGGTTCTAGTCCGGCAGCTGTCAGCACCTCTTCAACCTGCGCGGCCAGGTCTTCTGTATCCATCTCCCTGCCCTTGAGCACCACCAGGTGCACCGGGTAAGGCGCCAGGCTCACCGGCCACTTCAATCCGCGTTCATCGTGGTGTTCCTCGGCCACGCAGGCGATAAGCCTGCCCAACCCGATGCCGTATGAACCCATGATCACCGGTTTACTGCTGCCGTTCTCATCCAGGTAGGTGCAGCCCAGTGCGTCGGAGTAACGTGTGCCCAGTTTGAAAATGTTGCCCACCTCCACACCGCGTGAAAGGCGCAGCGGCTCGCCGCATTCCGGGCAGGCATCCCCGGCGCGGGCGGCGCTGATATCCGCGATGACGCCTGCCTGGAAATCACGTCCGTGGTTCACATTACACAGGTGGAAACCTTCTTCATTGGCACCGGCCACCAGGTTGGGCGAATGCGCCGCCAGGTCATCCACCACCACCGTCACAGCCTTCAACCCTAACGGAGAGGCGTAACCGGGCACCGCTCCAACCGCGCGGATCTCCTCTTCGGTCGCCGGGCGCAGTTCGCTGGCCTTCACCAGGTTGGCCACCTTGGTTTCGTTCACTTCCATATCCCCGCGTACCACAGCGAATATGAACTGCCATTGCTGCCCCCGGCCGCCATCCTCCACCAGACCCATAAAGAACACCGCCTTGGCGGTGCGCGAAAATGGGATGCCCCGGAAAGAGGCGAGTTCTTCTATTGAGGAAGCTCCCGGTGTGGCGACCTTCTCGAGGGGTAGCTGGTCTTCACTTTCAGGTTCGGGTTTACGCGAAGCAGCCACCTGGCGGTTGGCCGAGTAACCGCAGCTGTCGCAGAACAGCAGGCTGTCTTCACCAATGGGGGTCAGGTACATGTATTCGTGGGCTTCTTTGCCGCCCATCATACCGCTGTCAGAGCGCACCGCCACCGCGGGCAGGCCGCAGCGCTTAAAGATGCGGAAGTACGCGTCGTAATGCTTCTGGTAGCTGGCGTCCAGCCCCTGCCAATCTGCGTCGAGGCTGTAGGAATCGAGCATGATAAATTCGCGCACACGGATGAGACCGGCGCGCGGCCGGGGGTCATCGCGCCACTTGGTTTGAATATGGTAGATCAACGCCGGCAGCTGGCGGTAGGAGCGCACAACACCGCGCACCAGGTCAGCTACCACCTCTTCATGCGTCATCGCCAGCACCATATCGTGACCGGAACGGTCCGCAAACCGCCCCATCTCGCTGCCTATCTGGTAATAGCGGCCGGTTTCCTTCCAGATGTCCGCCGGCTGCGCCACGGGCATCAGTAATTCCTGCCCGCCGATAGCCCGCATTTCTTCACGCAGAATATCCATCACCCTGCCCAGCACGCGGTAAGCGAGCGGCATGTAGGTGAAGATGCCGGCACCCAGCTGACGGATGTACCCGGCTCTCAGCAGCAGCTGATGGCTGGCAACTTCGGTATCAGCAGGATTCTCACGCAGGGTCTGGCTGAAGAGTCTTGAAAATCGCATTCTTGCTTCCGGAAACCGGGTACTGGATCAGATGAACATCAACCAGGCAGCCACCGCGCGGAACAATGCCGGGGCGGCGACATGGTAGGTTTTGCGCATGATCCAGCCCAGCAGCAGCGCCTGTACCAGGGTGATGAGAATTTCAGGCCAGGCAGTCGCAATTTGGCTGATCCAGGCCCTGCCGGGCAGCTGCCACAAAAGGTAGAGGATGGCAGTGACCAGCCAGCCCCAGGTAGTTCCAATGAAAGACATCAGGCGCAGTTGTATATAACCGCGGAAGATGGTCTCTTCCGCCAGGCACAGGATCAGCAGCACCAGCAGCAGGCTGCCCTGCTCCGGGGTGATACCCTTGAGCAGCGTGGTGAACTTGCCGCGCAGGAAGATGGTCAGCACCACCAGCAGCAATCCCAGCATCAGGCTGGCGCGGGTGTTTTCTTTGCTCCAGCCGGTGCTCTTTAACGGCTGTCCGCGCGCCGCGAGCAAAATAATAACCGGAAGGAGTGAAATGACAGCGATGAGCATGCGCAGCGCAATATCCCCTCCCGCGAATGCCCCGGCGGCTGTTTTCAGGAAATCCAGGATTTTGTTTGAGTAAACCTGGAACGCGAAGAAGAAAATTAGCGCGAAAAGTGTAAGCGCAAAGGTGGCCTCGCGCCGCGGAAAGCGGAACTCAATGCGCCGGATCTTGCGCAGGATCGGACTGACCCCGGCGATCATCACCACGGCGATCGCTCCCAACCATTCGCTCAGGTAACCCAACCAGAATTTCGTATCCAATGGGTTCATTCGCCCGCCACCTGCCGGCCTTTAACGGGGATAGTGGGGACATCACGCTTCACTCCATCCGCGGGTTCCGACTTATCACCCGCAGCCGGGGGTTCCTCCAGGCCGAGTTCCACCTTCTCTTCCATTCTAACCTGCCCGCGCAGGAACGCGCCTTCCTCAGTGGCAAAGGCAATGGTCACCACATCTCCCCAGACTCTGCCTGTGGAGCGGATCTCGAGCTTTTCCGCAGTTACGTTGCCGCGCAGTGCTCCGGCCACGATGACGCTGTTGGCGCGCAGGTTCCGGCAGGTCACCCTGCCGGTTTCACCGATGACGACCAATCCGTGAATGCGAATCTCACCTTCAAAAGTCCCCTCGATGCGGATGCCTCCCCTGCCGCCCAGGTTCCCGGCCCAGTTGATTCCCGGACCGAGCACGGAATTGACGCGCTCGATCGGGGTTGCCTGTTCCTGCACTGCAGGGGTTGATCTTTTAAACATCCCTTACCTCCACGGCGCTTATTGCCGTTTCATTAACAATGGTGTGAAACACTGTGGTTCACAAAGAGCGTTCTCATTTTACCATTCCCGGGCTTTGATGCGGGCGGCGCCCACCCATCTTAATTCACCGGCCAGGTCGCCCCGGCGCGCACGATACCGTTTTCCGGTACATCTGCCTTGACCACTGCGCTGTTGCCAACGCGTGCACCCGCGCCAATGGTTACCCCCAGGTTGACGGTAGCCCCCATGCCGATAAGCGCGCGATCGCCCACGGTTACCCCGCCCGCCAGGATGGCCCCGGGAGAAATGTTGACGTATTCACCCAGGCGGCAATCATGCGAGATGATCGCGGCAGTATTGATGATGCTGCCGTAACCTACGCGCACTTCGCTGCCGATGTAGGCGTTGAAGAACACCTGGCAGCCCTCAGCAACCTGCGCGGTAGGTTCTATGAACGCGCGCGGATGCACCACGGTAAGACAGTTGAATCCGGCTGCGGCCAGTTTCTCGTAGACTGCCAGCCGCGGGGTAATACTGCCGATCCCGCCCACCGCGTTCACCGCCCTGCCCAGCCCCTGGCGGCGCAGAATCGGCAACTGATCCCCTCCGCCCAGCACCGGGATATCAAGGATGCGCGTGCCCGCGGGGATGCCGTCATCCAGTATGCCATGGATGCGGTACAACCCTGCCAGGCGGATAAGATCAATGAGCGATTTAGCGTGCCCGCCTCCGCCATAGATGATCAAAACATGCGGATCGTCTGCCATCTCCACCTGCACACCAGGAGACTTCAGGTCGCTTTCAGTGACAAGCCTGCCCTTAGGCAGCAACGACAGGTCTATTCCGATCTTTTTTGCCAACGCCAGCGCGGGTTGAGTGATGCGCAACCCCTGCGGCAGTTCCTCCCCCTGTGGCAATCTGCCCGCAGCCGCTTCGGGTGCTTTTAATGGAAGTTCCTGACCCGGTGTATCTGCCAGGTAACACAGGCTTTCACCTGACCGTACCGTATCACCGGCATTAAAAACCAGACCAAGGATATACCCTTCACGGTCGGCGGTCAGTTCGTATGTGGATTTGGTCGTCTCAAAGCTGGCCAGCACCTGCCCCTTCGCGACCCTGTCGCCCTCCTTGACCCGCAGCTCTGCCAGCAGCGCTTCAGGCTCATTTGGGTTGATCAACGGCACCAAAACCTGCAGGGGTTCACTCATTTCGACGTACCACCTTTCTCACGGCATGAACGATCTCCTCAACACCCGGCAAGATCGCGCCTTCCAGCGAAGGCGCTGCGGCTACCGGCAGGTCGCGGGCAGCAACGCGGGAACAAGCGCGACATCCCCCGTTGGATGCCTCCGCAGCCCGCGCCACCACCTCCGCTCCCCAACCGCCGCTGAGGGTCCCTTCCTCCACGGTTACCAGCCTGCCGGTTCGCTGAAGCGAATCCATCAGCACCGAGTTATCAGACGGCGACAGGCGGGTTGGAATTACCAGTTCCGAAAAGATCTCCTCTTCATAAGCCAGCCTAAGCATCGCCTGACGGGCGAGCTCTGACATGTACCCGTACGCCGTCAGTGTCACCTGTGCCGCAGGAGCGCCATTGATCTTAAGCAGGTATTCGGGTGTGTTCAAATCTTCCCCGGACGTTGAGTGAAGTATCTGCAGATCAAATTCAGGCAGATCCTTAGGCTGGTATACCTGCAGCAGGTACTGCAGCTTATTTTCAATGTAGAGCACGGGGTCGTTGGTGTGCAGGATCACATCCGCCAGCAGATCGCCCGGCTGCTGCCCTGCCAACCCGGCTGTGATGTTCACCGGTGCGATAAGGGTCAACCCCGGGACCCCTAAGAAGAGCTTTTCAAGGGTCTGTGAATGCGTCGGTCCGTAACCGCGGCGCCCCCCCATGGGCGTGCGGATCACCAGCGGCAGGTTGACCGAATTGTTGTACATCCACCTGAATTTGCTGATGTGGTTGACCAGCTGGTCTGTGGTTAAGGTGATGAAATCCCCAAACATGATCTCCAGCACAGGGCGCAGACCGCGCAGCGCCATACCGGTAGTCACACCCGCCAGACCTGCTTCAGAAATTGGCGCCGCCAGAACACGCCCGGGGTAGGCTCTGGAACAGCCCCTGGTCACCTTGAAAGCGCCGCCGTACGGGTCGAGAATGTCCTCCCCCAGCAGGTAAACGCGTTCATCCCGCTGCATCGCGCTGAGCAGCCCGGCGTTTAACGAGGATAGGACAGTGACTTTCATTCGTTCACCTCAAGCTGCGCCGGCGGGTCAGCCAGCGCCTGTGCGAATGCCGCCCTGACCTCTGACTCAACCTGACCTTTAACTTGTTTTAAATTATCCTGGTCCAGCCTGGATTCCGAAACTCGCAGCGGATCACGGGAGGAGCGCAGCGCTTGCAGCTCTTCTTCTGAGCGGGTATCATCTCCCTTGGAATGCGGTCCAAAACGGGCGCTGTTCAATACCAGCGCGTACGGTCGTTCGTCTTTTCGAACTTTACTGATGAGCCCCGCGGCAACATGGTTGATTTCACTGACATCACAACTATCCAGTTCGGTGACCGGGATGTTGAACGCACGCAGGCGCCCGTTAATATCACCCGCCATCACCAGCGCGGTGGGCGTGGTCTGGGCAATATGGTTGTTTTCCACCACAATGAACAGAGGAACTTTCCATAAGGAAGCCATATTGAAAGCTTCGTAGATCACTCCCTCGCCGAAGGTGCCGTCACCGATAAATACTGTCACGACCGCGCCGGTCTTCTTTGCCTTTTCCGCCAGCGCCATGCCCGCGGCGATGGGAACAATGCCCCCCTGTACACCGTTGGAAAACAGGTTGCGCCAGTGTATGTGCTGCGATCCGCCTCTGCCGCCGCATATTCCCGTCTGCCGCCCCATCATTTCAGCAAAAAGCGCGCGCAGGTCGCCGCCATAAGCGATGAAGTGCCCATGACAGCGATGATTGGTGACAATGATGTCATCGGGGCTCAGCGCGCTGATCACCCCCACAGCGTTGGCTTCCTGGCCAAGCGAGGTGTGCGTGGTGCCGGCGAACACGCCGCGCATAAATTCCTCAAGCACCGTCTCCTCGAACCGGCGGATCCTGTACATACTCCGGTAAAAGACGCTTTCGTCCATCACACCCCCACCGGGCAGGGAATGGTGTAGCGCCAGGGTATCGACCGCCACGGTTCAGGCGCGTAATGGATGCCCACGCGCGGCAACGCGCTGATGACCTCATCCGTCACCGGGTGCCCTTCTTCAATATATAATGCGCTTTCGGGATCTGTCAGATCAACGCCGTTCAACCCGCCGTCGATCCCCAGCGCTTTACTTAGTTTTGCCGGACCGTTGCACCAGTGCCCGGGTTTGACCCCCGCTCTTCTTGCGGCGATGATCTCCAGTCCTTCCTCCGGGATAATGGCGCGGAGCAATACCGCCGCCGGGTATCCCTCCTCGCCGCACACCACGTTAAGGCACCAGTGCATTCCATAAGTAAAGTAGATATATGCTCTACCGGGGAGTCCATACATGACCGCGTTGCGCCGGGTCCTGCCGTTGTGCGCGTGGCAGGCCAGGTCATCTTCACCGCGGTAGGCTTCGGTCTCACAAATGATCCCGGATACGCGCACACCGTCAAGGTGGCGCACCAGCCGCTTACCCAGCAGAGCGCGCGCTACAGTGGTCACATCCTCAAGGTAGAAGGATTCCGGCAGATAATTCATATTGGTATTATACCCAAACAGCATACACCCGCTCCGATAAAAAACCACCCTTCCGGGTGGTGGATCATTGAAAAAGCAATTTTTGGGTGATCAAATACTCTGGTACTTCTCGGTGGCTTTATCGTAAGCGAGCGTGCGTTTCAACCCTTCCACCAGGTCCACTTTAGGTTCATATTCCAGCAATTCGCGAGCCAGGCTGATGTCGGCGCACAACCGGCTCAAACCGCCCTCGTTGCGGGGATTGTACACCACCTCCGGGTGACCGCCGGTTACTTCAACCGCCAGCCGCGCCAGATCCCTGACAGAGGTTTCCGTCCCACTGCCGATGTTAATGGTAAGTTTGTTCACATCCGGCGCACTCGCTGCTGTCAGCATCGCGTTGACCACATCATCTACATAGACATAATCGCGCGTCTGGTTGCCATCACCATGGATCACGATGGTTCCGTTCTCCCATGCCTGGTGTAAAAAGCCGGGAATCACCGGGGTGTGCACCGGGGGAATGCGCTGACCGGGTCCGTAGGCGTTGAACACGCGCAGGCATACGGTCTCGATACCCCATAAGGAACCAATGGATTTTACATAATACTCAGCCGCCAGCTTGGATACCGCGTACGGCACGCGCGGGTTGGCGCTGACCCCCTCGGTCACCGGTTGCACCGGCTGATTCCCATAAACAGTACCAGAGGAGATGAACACCACCCTCCTGACGCCGACATCGCGCATGGCTTCCATCAGGGTCACCGTACCGCCCACATTAACATGGTTGTATTCACGTGGATATAACACGGATTCCTGGACGCTCACCTTGGCTGCCAGGTGATATACACAATCCACTCCCTGCAGCAAAGACCACAGGGTCGGCCTGTCGTTGACATCGCCGCGCACGAACTGAACCGCCGGAGAAAGCATCTTTTGATCACCCGCAGAAAGGTCATCCACGCCAATCACCACATCGCCCGCCGCAGCAATACGGTTGGCGAGCGCAGAACCCAGGAACCCGGCTGCCCCGGTGATCAGAAATCTCATTTACTCATTTCCCTAAATAGAATGCCTGCATTATAGCATAGCGGTGCTCACGCGCTGGCGGACTTTTTACTGCGCAGCGCGGCTTTTTCGTCTTCCGTCAGAAATGCGGTGGTGAGGGCGTTCTCCTGTGCCTGCCTGATCATTGCCGGGCTCAAACCCGCCCGGGGCGCCGCCACCTCGTACTCGTACGGCAGGTCTATGGCGCTGATACCTGGATCATCAGTGTTGATGGTGGCCAGGATGTTGTTCTCCATGAACAGGCGCATCGGGTGTGAGGGATAATCAGCGACAGTGCTGGTCTGCACATTACTGGTGATGTTGCACTCAATGCCGATGCGGTTTTCACGTAGAAAATCGAGCAGGGATGGGTCCTCGGGAGCGTACACCGCGTGCCCGATGCGCTCCGCGCCCAGTTCCCGCACAGCCTGCCAGATGGACCGCGGACCGGCGGCTTCTCCCGCATGCACGGTGATGTGCCAGCCGGCGTCGCGCGCCTTACGGAAATGCTCGCGGAACAGCTCACCCGGGAAGTGCGCTTCGTCTCCCGCCAGGTCCAACCCTGCGAACTGATGGGCAAGTGCAAGTTCCGCGTCAAGTTCCTTCATCGCGATATCCGGTCCGTAATGCCGCGAGAGGATCCCCAACTGGTTGACGCGGATCGGGTGATCCCGCTCTGCGGCGCGGATGCCCTCAGTGACCGCCTCCACCACCCCCTCAGGCTGCAGGTGGTGGGCTTCAGCCATGAACCACGGGCTGTACCGCAGCTCTATATAGTCGATCCCCTCCCGCCAGGCGTCCTGCACGTTTTCGTAGGCGATGCGCCGGCAGGCGTCGTAATCCACCAGCACCCCGGTCATCCACTTGAACTTTTCTATGAACGCCATTACGCCGGGTTGCGGGCTGGATACCTGCACAAAGGGGCGCAGTTCTTCCAGCGTTCTGGCTGGCAGCGGCAGATTGTGTTGTAACCCAAGCTCCAGTATCGTCTGCAACCGGGTGCTGCCATCCAGGTGCCGGTGAAGTTCGGCTAAGGGGATATCAGGGGATATCATTGCTCACCCTCCGGTTGATCGTGTATGGTATGAAGATCAATTCCAATCTGCTGTGAGTAATGCAGGATCTCGTTCAATTCCTTTTCAGCGGGATAAGAAAAATAGACGGTTCCTTCGTTCACCTGCCCTGCGAGATCGATCCCGCCCCAGAAGACTTCTTCTGCAGCAGGCAGCCTTGAAAGCAGCGTTTTCAAATCATCCAGGTTGGCAACAGAGATCTTCAGGTAATCACCATCGATGGTATTTTCAACAGCGGTGATCTCTGAAAAAGCTTTCTCGCTGTTGGTACCGGTAATAAGCGTGTACACCCGGGTCGACCCGGACTGCCAGGAATATAATTCATATCCCTTCATCGATTCCGGAAGTTGTTCAGGAATGACGGACCAATCCGGTGCGGGCAAAGAAGTCCAATCCGGAAGCTCTTCCGCGGGTGAACTCCCCTGTTCTCCTGCGCCGCAAGCGGTGAGCAGCAATAAACACAGGCATAAACAAATAAACGGTTTATTAATTACTGTCTTGAACATCAACAATCACCAGTATCAAAGCGAGCTTCAACATCCCTTGACATTAACACAATTTCGGGGCGTCTAACCCAGCCATCCGCCTGCCAGAACTTCAGCCCGGTTTGGTTGCTGCCAAAGACCATGATGTGACACTTGTGAATATCCCTTTGGCTTAAGGCTGAAAAAACCTCTTTCACCAGCGCGCTGCCAAGACCCTGCCGGCGGTAATGTGGTGCCACTGCCAGATGATAAAGGTACCCGCGTCTGCCGTCAGATCCGCACAGGCAGGTGCCCACCAGTGTGCCGTCATCCTCCGCGATGAAAGATAACCCGGGATTCTGGAGGAGGAACCTGGCAAGCGCATCAGGTTCATCCGCACTGCTCAAACCCATACCCTCAATGTGCTTCCATAAGTCAAGCGCCGCGGGTATGTTTTCTACTGACATCCCGGAAATTTCAATCGCCATCCAAACCCTCATCCAGAACGATCTCTGCTTTTTTCTGGGGCGCTTTGCTCCGTTTATTGTTTACGCCGGGCGCAAAAGGACCCCAACGCACGCGGTTTTCTTCGTATTGCGTACGCGCCTCTTTGGTTTCCGCCGGGTAACCAATGTAAATGAGGTTCAAAGGCTTTACCCCTTCCGGCAGGTTGAGGATGCTGCTCACCTGTCGGCTGAAGATGGTCACCGGGTGCACCCCGACCCATACGGACCCCAGTCCGAGGGCGGTAGCCGCCAGAAGGATATTTTCTGTAGCCGCGCTGCAATCCTGCACCCAGAACTTATCACCCGCTTTGCCCCTTTGCATCCGGCTGCTGCCCAGCACGCAGATAGCCGCGGGAGCGTTCATTTTGGCGAACATCAAAGCGCGGCGGAATTTATCCATGATCTCCTTTTCGGTGATGACCACGAATTCCCAAGGCTGCGCGTTCATCGCGCTCGGTGCCGCCATGGCAGCTTCCAGCAGCATAAGGATCTTTTCCCGTTCAACCGGTTGGTCTGTGAATTTCCGGATACTGCGTCTCTTTTTAATGATGGTGAGCGTCTCGTTCAACTTTTTACTCCTTGTTTATCAGCCAATGGATCTCCTGAAACCAGGTGAATGTGCAACTGCGGGATGGATTGATATTCACCGCCATTGATGATCAGGCGGTAACCGTTGCTTTCCATTCCCTCATCCCGGATCAAGCGCTGCGAGATGCGCACAAACTCTGCAAACAATTCCTTTTCATTCACTGTGAAGCACAGCCAGTCGGGAATTGGCTTCTTTGGGATCAGCAGGATATGCACCGGGTAGGATGGATCGGGATGCCGCACGGCCAACCAATTATCCGTAACCTCAAGCCTTTCACCGGGTACCAGGAAGGCGGCGTGTGTGAAAAAGAAACCGGTGATTTTAAAGAAAAACCAGCTTTTTAGGATTGCTCCCGGGATTCTCATTGTGATACTATCCTTGTTTTTACCATTCGCAACCCGATTGGACTAATTATAAAAGCGTTTGAGAAATTGGAAAAATAAATACCAGCTGAGAAGTGGTTAGTTCCGGGGCTGAATCAACCCCGTACGCGGCAGGGCGGTTGAACCTTGATAATCACCAACGCTCGAGAAAAAACAGTTTGCAGAAAATGATTATTTCCTTAAAATTATCTTCAGATGCCCGACCTTAAGCTTTCCCAAACCTTTTCCTCACTGCAGCATCCAAATTTCCGCCTTTGGTTCAGCGGGCAGATCGTTTCATTGATCGGCACATGGATGCAGGCCACCGCCCAGGGGTACCTGGTGTACGAACTCACCGAATCCCCGATCATGCTGGGTATCGTCGGTTTCGCCAACGGCATTCCGGTATGGCTGTTCTCTCTCTTCGCCGGCACCATCGCGGACCGCATCTCGCGGCGAAAAATGCTGTTGATCACCCAGGGTTCAATGATGGTGCTGGCCTTTATCTTGGCCGCGCTTACCTTCAGCGGTGTCGTGCAGGCCTGGCATATTATCATCCTCGCGCTTTTGCTTGGCACAGCCAACGCTTTTGATGCCCCCGGACGGCAATCCTTTGTGGTCGACCTGGTGCCAAAGCAGGAACTTACAAACGCCATTGCTCTCAACAGCTCCGTGTTTAACCTGGGCACCATCATCGGCCCCTCGGTAGCCGGGCTGGTTTACGCCTGGCTGGGTCCGGGGTGGTGCTTCACCATCAACGGCGTTTCATTTATCGCTGTGCTGCTGGCCCTGGTGCTGATGAAAATCGCCCCCAGGCCGCCCGTGCAAACGGCCCAGAGATCGATGATCCATAATCTCACCGAAGGACTGCGCTTCTCGTTCAGAGACGAAAACATAAGGGTCCTGCTCATCATGCTCACTGCGTGCGCTGTCTTCGGGTTTGGTTTACTGGCATTGATGCCGGCCTGGGCGACGCATGTGCTGGGTGGAGATGTGAGAACGAACGGTATGCTGCTTTCAGCGCGAGGTGTAGGGTCGCTTGTCGCCGCGCTGATGATCGCCTACCTGGGCGCGCGTATCATCCGCGGCAAATTATGGAGCCTGGGCAGCCTGGTAATGCCGGTCGCGCTCCTGCTATTCGCTCTCTTTCGTGTGCTGCCGGTTTCTTTGTTGATGCTGGTGGTGATGGGCTGGAGCCTGATGTCAGTGGTGAACCTCACCAACGCCCTCATCCAGACGCACATCCCCGATGAACTGCGCGGCAGGGTGATGAGCGTGTATATTCTACTGTTCCAGGGTGGTTTTCCCATCGGCTCACTGATAGCGGGGTGGCTGGCAGGCATCACCAGCGAGGCGATCACCGTGTTTGCCTTTGCCAGCGTGCTGTTGATCGTGGCCATCTCCATCCAGGTGCGCCAGCCTTCCATCAGGCAGTATAACTAAGATACAGATATAAATCAGATATATACTATCCATCAGGGTAATCATGAGCATCGTTATTAATAACCTGAGTAAAACCTATACACAAGGTGAGGTCGCCATCCAGGCGGTCAAGAACGCCAGTCTGATAATTGAACCGGGTCAGTTTATTGTCCTGCTTGGGCCAAGCGGTGGTGGAAAATCCACCTTTCTCAATCTGCTTGGCGGGATGGACCGCCCTACCAGCGGTTCCATTCACTACAACGGCTTCGCGCTTGAAAACGCCAGTGAAGAAGAGCTGGCGCTCTTCAGGCGCGGGAAGGTTGGGTTTGTTTTCCAGTTTTACAACCTCCTACCCGCCTTAACTGCTGTGGAGAACGTGATGCTGCCGCTGATGGCCAACAGCATCAACTCGACCGCGGCCCGTCAACAGGCTGAGAAGATGCTCACTTCGTTGGGTCTGCAAGCCCGTCTCAAACATGTACCCTCCAAGCTATCCGGCGGCGAGCAGCAGCGCGTGGCTATCGCCAGGGCGGTCATCCATCAACCCGAGCTGGTCATCGCCGATGAACCAACAGGTGATCTCGATTCAGTCACCACGAAGGAGATCATCAACCTGATGCATGAACTCAACACGTCGCTTGGCATCACGTTTGTTGTTGCCACCCACAACCTCGTGTGGTGCGATAAAGCCCAACGGGTGATCGAAATACGAGATGGCACCCTGCATACGTGACCTTCTCTCTGGTATACATCAGGTCTCTATGTTCATACTTAAAGACCTGGTCAAAGACGGGTGGCGCACGACTATCACCATCGCCAACCTTACCGTGTTTCTGGTTTGCTATTTCTGCCTCGCGGCGCTGGCAAAGGCAGCTGCCGAATACGGGGAACAGGCTCCTGACCGCAGCGCGCTGATGGTTATCTCCAACAATGTTTTTGATCCCAGCGACAGCGTAGTAACGGAAGAGCAGTTCAAACCTCTTCTGGAGCTGATGCCGGAAAAAATCAGGGATGTATCACCACTGATCTTCAACCTGCTCAAAGTAGATACCTACCTGGTTCAGGTCAGAGCCGCGCCGCTGGAAGACTTCCAGCCTGTCTATTTCCTTGAACTGCAGGATGGAAAATGGCCTTCTGCCGGGAATGAAGTGGTAATCGGCACTGGAACACAGGCACTGACCAATTGGAAAATCGGCCGGCAGATACGGATCTTCGGCAGGCATTTCACCATTACCGGTGTTATCCGTTCTCCCGGCACCAAGTCTTCCTCCGTGTGGATGAGCCTGGACGCAGCCGAAGAGCTTTTTGGAACCAGTGGTGTCTACCAGTTCGCCTGGGCTACCATTAACCCCGGCGTCGACGCTGAAGAAGTGCAATCCGTGTTGCAGCAGGACCCCCGCCTGAAAGATGATTTCAGCGTTTACTTTGTGGATCATATGTACGAGGTGTACGCCCAGGCCATGATGGATGTGGCTGATGTCAGCACGGTGCTGGTGTTTCTCTCGCTTTTACTGGTCATGTTCGGCACATACGGCTCGGTCTTCCTCACCCTGGCAGAGAGGTCGCGTGAACTGACCATTTTGCGCGCCGTCGGGTACTCTTCGAAAGCCATCAGGGGAATACTGACAATGCGTACGCTGATGCAAATACTCATCGCATTCTTTTTGGGCTGGTTGCTTTCAGCCGTCCTGCTGAATTTCATATCCAGCCGCATCCCTCTTGTCGCGCACGCGATCCTGCTGGATGTGACCATCTCGCCGCTGATCATTTTCGCGGGTCTCGTCCTGGCGCTCCTATTTGGCTGGATTGGAGTTCTCATGCCAATGCTTCGCGTCACCAACTCGAATGTACATTCAATTATGACAGGTGCCTGATGTCTTCGCTTTTCTCCCTCGCCATAAAAGACATGCGCAAACGATGGGGGCTGATGCTGGTCTTGACCGCCTTATTTGCCGTTGTTTTCGCCGCCTTTCTTGTGCTGTTCACACATTACAAGAGCGCGACACAAATTTACGGTACGCTCAGCGAATCATGGCTTGTCGTTGGCAGCAGTGACGGTTTGAGCGAAATTCACGGCAGCCGGCTGACACCAGAAATCCGAGAAATGCTGATTGAAAGTGGCTACGCGGATCCGGTGCCTGAGATCCACCAGATCGTTGGTACAACGATAGCAAATGGAACCCTGGTCAAGGGTATCCGGCTTGAAGATTATGAAAAATACAATTCGTTCTCCCTGCACTCAGGCAGAAAACTGGCGGTTGAAGATGCTGACCGCCTTGCCATGATCGGAGAAACTCTCGCGCGGACGCATGAGATCAATACAGGGGATGATATTCTCCTGCGCGGAAGGAAATTCAGGGTCGTCGGCATCTTCAAGACAGGTTCCATCCAGGATAATGAAGCCTGGATCAGCCTGGAAGATGCCCAGCGGCTGCTGAATTACGGGGACGATGTATCGCTTTACCTCATCCCTGATGGAGGTCCGCTTAAGGTGGGGGACCTCATCAGTGAGGATGTACTGGTCAGCCAAAAGGGAGAATCAGGCGGCATATACAACAGTTCCGTGAGCGGTTTTTTTAAGTTCTTCGGGGTGGTCGGTGGAATCGTGGGCGTCGCTTCCGCGATTACCCTGGGGAACATGCTGTGGAGACTGGCGTTCCTGCGCAGGCGGGAATTCGGGATTCTAAAATCGATCGGGTTTGGCATCAAAGGGCTGGCATTGTATTTCTTCACCCAGGCGGGGTTGATCGTCGTGATTGGCAGCCTTGCCGGTATCGGGATAGCGGTAGTAATAATCACAACCCTGCTGCGTACATTTACTGCCTTTGGTGGTTTTAGCATTGCCACCACGGTCGACGTGCCTGTGCTCCTTCAAATGACCCTGCTCGTAATGGTATTTTTCGGTATCAGTTCGCTGATCCCTTTGCACAGTGTTTACAAAAGCAGCATCACCGACCTGCTTGGTAGGAATTAATCGAAAAGTTGTAAAATGGTTATGAAATGTAAAGGAGGCAAAATGAAGATTAGCAACCGCTCACAGGTAATTATCGCTATTTCGTTAATTGTAGTTCTTACAGCATGTAATCTTCCTTTTTTATCGGGCAGCCAGAACGGTGAGACAGCTCAACCGGCCGGCGAACCACAGATCATCATTGTCGAACCGGGTCAGGAGGTTCCTGATGAAGGCAGTACTTCTGTTGAGCCTGAAAGCTCTCCCAACAAGGAGGTCGATCCGGATCCGGTAGGGCTCCAGGATGGACTTGGCAGCCTGGATAGTTATAAGCTGCTGATCCAGATCAAGACACATGATGAGAAGGGATCAATCAATGATATGTCCACCACCATTCAGCGCTCAGTGGTGGATAAAACGGCATACACAATTACCGAAGCCTCCACTTTTGACCCGGAAGAGGATGAGGAGGTCAACGATGATTACAGCGAAACCTACGCTGTTGATAACGCGACGTGCACATATGATGGTGAAGATTACGAATATGAAGAAGTAAGCGATCAGGAAAAGGAAATGCAGGACATCTTTTCTTCGATGCTGGATTTCATTCCCCTCATCGAGGACCCGGTCTTCGTGGCTGAGGAAACAATGAATGGAATCCCGTGCAATCATTTCTCGTTCAAATTGAGTGGGATCGGTGATACCTCGGGATCCGTCGCAACGATCAATGAAGGCAACTATTGGCTGGCGAAGGATGGACAATACATCGTGCGCTACTCACTGAAACTTGAGATACGCTCTGGCGCAGAGGGTACAGATGGAGCAGAAGTCAACTACCTGGAATCTTATGTCGACTTAACGGACGTGAATGTGCCTGTAAGCGTCACCCTTCCCCCCGGTTGTTTCACGGCTGAGACTGACGAGTAATTTACCTGTCTTTGATTACCGGCTTCCTTGTACAAGGAAGCCGGTTTCTTACGTCCCTCTGATATTTATATGATATAAATCACCTTATTAGTCTATTTGGAAAGAGATAACCGTGAAAAAGATAAGCGAGGCATTTTCAGAAATCGGTCAGGTGACACCTGAAAATCTGTTCAATTCCAGGCGGAAATTTCTCAAACTGGCCGCGGCTTTCGGTACAGCCTACGCGCTGGCAGCATGCGGTATCAATCCCACAGAACAAACCACGCCAACCCCCGCACCGACCGTACCACCTCTCACTGACCTGCGCACTCCTTTTGAGAAATTCACCAGCTTTCCGAACTACTATGAATTCTCCATGGATAAAAACAAAGCCACTGCGCTGGCTCAAAACCTCAAAACCTCTCCCTGGCCGATCGAAATCAGTGGGCTGGTAAAAAGACCCGCCACCATAGATGCCGCGGAATTGATCAAGACCTACACAAGTGAAGAACGAGTTTACCGTATGCGCTGCGTGGAAGCCTGGTCGATGGTGGTGCCCTGGATGGGTTTCCCTTTGCACAGGCTCCTGGCTGACCTTGAGGTCAAAGAAAAAGCCCAATTCATCCGGTTCACCACCCTCTACGACCCCGAACAAATGGAGGGTCAGAAATTCTCTTACTTCACCTGGCCGTATGTCGAGGGGCTGCGGCTGGATGAAGCGCGCCATGATCTGACCCTGCTCGCCTGGGGAGCTTACGGCAAGGAACTTACCCCGCAGAACGGCGCGCCGCTGCGACTGGTTGTGCCCTGGAAATACGGATTCAAGAGCATCAAATCCATCGTCAAGATCGAACTCGTTGAGGAACAACCGGAATCTTTCTGGCAAAAATCAGCTCCGAATGAATACGGGTTCTACGCCAATGTCAACCCGAATGTGGATCATCCGCGCTGGTCGCAAGGGAGCGAGTACCGTGTTGGCGAAACCGGTGTGAGACCGACCTTGATGTTCAACGGCTATGAAAAAGAAGTTGCCGCTTTGTACGAGGGCATGGACCTGGCGGAGAATTACTAGAGGAAGCCTGATGAAGAAAAACCGGATTAGATTGTATGTATACCTGCTCGCCGCGGGCATTCTGCTGGTACTCCTCGCGGGTTACCTGGCGGGTTGGCTGGGGGATTACCCGGTGCGCAACGCCCAGCTGCTCACGGGCAGGATCGCTTTTATTTTCCTTCTCGCCTCGCTGAGCATCACGCCGCTGCGCACATTGACCGGCAACATTGCCATCGGACCGCTGCGCAAAGCCTTCGGATTGAACGCCTTCTATTTCGCCGCACTCCACGTGCTCATTCTGGTTGTGCTGGATTACCGGCTGAGTTTTTCGGCTTTATTGGGTGATTTTGTTTACCGGCAGTACTTCTGGCCCGGGGCGATTGCCTTCCTGATCCTGAGTGTGCTGGCGTTGACCTCGCTCAGCAAGATCAAGAAAGCCGTGCGCACCGCGTGGAAGAAGATCCACATGCTGGTTTATCCCGCTGGGGTGCTGGTGCTGGTGCACTTCTCCTGGATCGCAAACGGAAAGCTGATCCCATCAGGCGAGGTTAAGGCCATACCGCAGCTCGCCGCGTTTTACCTGGCGATGCTGTTTGCGCTGCGGTTGAAGCCGGTGAAAGAGGCTGTCATCCGCTGGCGTAAAGAGAGAACAGCCGAACCAGTCGAAGGCGGATGATTTGACAGTAGTTTTAATTAAGATATAATAACCCCCGAAGAACGGTCCACTAGCTCAATTGGCAGAGCAACTGACTCTTAATCAGTGGGTTCGGGGTTCAAGTCCCCGGTGGATCACTAGATGTAGGGGTAAGTAATCACGACAACCCCCACATATGCCGAAAAAAGGTCTCGCTTCTTATGCGAGCTCTTTTTTAAGGTGCAATTGAGTGCAATTTGGTGCAATTCTATTCGGATTTTTGATGGGATTGTTGAACCCTTGAGGGGATTTCTACTGGAATCGGTGTCACCAGCTTATCCATTATCACAGCTGCTTCACCCTGCATATCATGAAATACATGGGCATAAATATCCAGTGTCACACTTGGCTTGGAATGTCCTAACATGTTTGAAACCACGATCACTGGGACTTTATTGTTGAGAAGCAGCGACGCTGTTGTGTGCCGCAGGTCATGGAAACGAATCCTGGGCAATCCTGCCAACTCGAGTACTCGGTTGTACTCTCTTCGAATATTACTGTTAACGCCTGGACCACCTCGGGAATTAGCAAAAACAAGATCCATATCCCGCCAACGGTTTCCAACTATCATCTTACGGAAATCCTGGTCCTTTTTATGGCGTCGTAAAACATCAAGAGAACCTTCACCGAGTTTTATCGTTCTACGCCCTGCATTCGTCTTGGGTTCTATAAACAGAACTCCTTCACCAGGGACATCTTGTTTCTGCCGCTGAACGTGAATCACTCCTGCGTTCCATTGAACATCGACCCATTTCAATCCAAGAAGCTCGCCAAATCGCATCCCTGTTGTGATGGCTAGATGAAAGAGAGCATAATATATGCTATCTTGAGCAGCCACAAGAAACTGGGCAACTTGATTTGTATCAAGGACATTCATTTCGTCATGAGAGTATCTGGGCAAAGATGCGCCTTGGGTTGGGTTGAAGAGAATCAACCCATATCTTACAGCCTTGGCAAGTGAGGTGTGCAAGATATTGTGAACGACCTTGATTGTTCTAGCCCCCAAACCTTTTTGCACAAGTCCAGAGTAGAACCCCTCGATCATCACCAGATTTAGGTCTCTCAATCTCTTCTTACCCAGGGACGGGATTATGTGATTCTGAATCACTCTTCCATATGCATGAGCCGTTTTCTTGCGTAGCGAAATGCGGTGATTCTCCAACCAACCAGAAAGGTACTCTTCAAGAGTAATATTTCCCCCAAGCAGGTCGTACCCCCGATCCATGTTGACCCGGGTAGTCCTAAGCCAGACCAGCGCATCATCCTTTGTGGCAAAATTCCTGCTGACCCGTTTTCCGTCCTGAAAGATTTGGGCACGCCATTTCTTGCTCTTCAATTGGAAGACTGACCCCTCATTTCTTCCTCGGTATTTTTTAACCATTTCCTTGACTCCTTTGTAGACAATCAAGGAAAGGCGACCTTGTGGACCGTATTCGGTTGTTAAAGATCAGAACAACCAATGTAATTATATCAATAACAGAGTCACAAAGTTGAAGAATGGAAGAAGACAGAAGTCGGTAAATCATTTCTACTTTCGAGGTATTTTACTCAATGCATGAGGGAGAATTTAATTCAGAATCTGACATATTTACCCTTTTCTGTTGAATAAAACTATTAAGATCGGCAGAGCGAATTCTGACAACAGAATTAAATCTAATCGATGGTATCAAACCCTTTTGGACTAACCGATATGCCAATGATTTGCTGATATTGAGAATAAACGCCACATCGGCTACTCTTAGGAGTTTTACATTATCATGAGAACAATCATTTATCGTCTCATTATTTCCCATCTGATTCCCCCCCCTTTGAAGAATTTTCCTCCTCTTGATAATTCAAGAATAACTTTTCGGTATCTAATATCTCAATACCCGAACCTAATATATGGATTACACCACCCTCTAATTTATTGATGAACCTTTGAAACTGCTCACCCGTCACAGTTAACCCATTCAAGAACTTGACTCTTGAATACTGCCGAAAGTCCAGGTCTTGAAAAACAACATAAGGAGGAAAATCACCATCCTCATCATGACAAATCACAAGTGGTTTCCTCCTAATCGCCTTGGATAAATATAAATCTGATGACGGTTTTATGGTTATTCTTCTCATTTTTCCTTCCTTTCTTTTTCTCAAAATTCATTAATATCGGTCTCATTCAACAAAACAATAAAATTTATACGATTTACTCCCAAAAACCTCCTCTCTCCGTTTCCTCAATATTTATCCAAGATTTAACGTGTTTCATTACCTCACGTCTCTTCTGACAAAGTGCTTGATTGACTCTAATTTCTCGCTCAATCTCGTGAATTCTTCTCCTCTCGTGGGTTTTCCCGAGGACTCCTAAGTCTTTTGCGATCACCAATAATTCATCATTCGAGAGGTCTTCTCCAATGAATAATCCCTCTGCTCTGGACCTGGAAACAAATCCCAGCTGGATTAACCTTGGAATGTTATAGTAGACAGAGTGGTAGTGGAGCTTTGTGTTCTTTGCTAACTTTGATATCGTGTCCTCTGGATGGTATATCAGGTACTCCCAGCATATTCGAGATACCCGACCAATCTTTCCAAATATGTCATCAAGTAGGTCACGGCTGACCAGGCTAATTGGTTTTTCATGTTTGGTAGTTACCACACTAGTATTACAAGTGGTATTAATGTGGTCATTACCAAAACCAAGTGTCTTTCCAAAAACATAGCAAAACACTCCTCCAGTTGTTTTTTGATCAAACTCGATCAATCCCCGAGCTACAAGTCTCCTCGTAGCCCTTGTTGTAGTTTTCAAAGAAGAGATGTTTGCCAATTCAGATATCTCTCTTACCGAAGCACGAAACGGTTGACCCGAATCCATTCGGCACCGTTCACAACATGCTCTGAATACTGCTTGATCGGTCAACGCCGTACGACCATGAGAACCCCAGTTGTAAGTAGCAGCGAAGCTTATCGCCTGGTCCCAGATATATTTTTTTTCACAACCGCCGTAATGCTCGCGAGAGGTCGTCAACCCGTTCTTTTTAAGCGCACTCTTCATCATCTGTCGAACTTTATTCTCCGGGTATGGGGGAATTGCCCTACTCGCGGATTGGAGCAGCGCACTCAAGCCATCCTCTTCGGATATTAATCCCTTCACAATCAAAGCTGCGATCTCGTATGCAGGTTTGACTAACTGCGAATTTCTCGTTCCTTGTGTCAGCACACCAGCGAGTATCTTCTGGTTTGGGATGGAAAGCATACATGTCCACGTTGGTAAACCATCCATTGGAAGGTTTATCTGACGATGAGATCTGTCAATCCCAAGCCAATCAAGGTCTTTCACTGATAGCCTGGGTGCACCACCACTAGTCCATTTTCCTGAAAAAGGATTGTGGTCCTGTAGCCAGGTGTAAATCACCCCTGATTCATGCACACTGGGGGGTAGGACGCAAAAATGATTAGCCCCCCAGATCTCGATATCGCTTCGCTGGTTTTTCGGATGATTATCAAATTGATGTTCTTCTACTTGAAACAACAGGTTTCCTCCCCGACTAGTCAGATAAGCCCAAAAATCAAGCTTTCGATCAACAAATTCATTATGAATGTCCTTGAAGGCATCCACGGAGTCGCAATCAATGCAGGCCAAATTTGATGAAGTCCTGCCCATCATTACTCCCAGGTTTGAACCAAGGAATAAATCCTGGAAAGCTATCCCGGATTTGCTGCCAGGGCATTTCCTAATGTTTTTTCTTTCACGTTCCAAACAAAATTCATCGCATAAGTGCATTCGAGATGTGAAAAGCGGCTGAAGAAGATATGGGCGTTTCTCACCTTTAGAATATGCATGTGGATATAGTTGCGCTAGTATCCGCATTGATTCTGGTTTTAGTACGGGAAAAACATTCAGTTCCCGGCTATAGAGATCCATGGCAGAGTGAAGAACAGAGAAGTTTGCTGAGGGAGTACAACTCTCAAACCCTACTTCGTTGCCCCTTTCTCTAGCCTCAAACTCTGCCATGTGCTCATAAACTCCTCTGTTACGACCTGATACCAATAGCCAAATACTTAGGTAGACGATTTTCAATGTTTGGCACATAATTGACATCAGTAGTCATTTAGATATCTCCCTTAATCTCTCCCGGATTCCACGTCGCCAAATCAGTCAAATTGGAGAATTTGGATAAAACCCCCACTTTAGGTGAAATAACAGGCGTTTTGAATCAATATTACATGAATTTACAACCAAAATAACCACTTTT
>Ga0116142_10001525_pt1 | contig 27528 bp, 21 predicted proteins | sample AD_UKC033_MetaG_FD_89785 | JGI IMG/M metagenome (GOLD analysis project Ga0116142, IMG submission 89785) | Active sludge microbial communities of municipal wastewater-treating anaerobic digesters from USA - AD_UKC033_MetaG | ecosystem: Engineered > Bioreactor > Anaerobic > Digestate | place: USA... | reverse complement strand
TTCTTTCCATCCTTGGGCGACCGTTTCTCGCCAGAAGCGTCGCTCTTCATCGTTTTTCGGACGCAAAATTTCCGGAGGATCTTCAACTGCTCCCCATCCACGTTCCAGATAAGTTCTCCAGTTGCGCGGTGCGGAGACAATCTTGACGTTTTCATGTATGCGATAAATCGCATCGGATACGGCTGCGGATTGCCCGTCGTTTTCGATGAGCAGGCTGTTGAGCGATTCTGAGATAATCGGCGGTTCCATCATAAATCCCGAAGGTGCCGCAATTAAAAGCTGGCGGAAGTCGAACACCTTGTCCATGTAGGCCGAGCGCGTGTCGAGTTCCTTTTTGATTTCGTAACTTCTGGCCGCCAATCCACCACGCGCACCAAAAGACAAGGCCGCTTCTTTCAAGGCTTCACGACGAATGTCAATCGGCAGACCGGTCTCGCCTTCTTTTTCGACGTAGCCGGGAATTTCCTGAAGATCTTCGAGTTTTCTGGGAATGGACGCTTCGGCTTTGAAACTGCGCCCGCCTTCCGTCGTTACATCCAGTTCGGCTGATTGCGCCAGAACCTTTTGCCCCGATCCAAACGAGACGCCCAGCATAACCAGCAGCGCGAGAGCCAATCTTTTTCGAGAAATTTTTTCGTTCCGGTGGGTCATCCCGTTTACACCCTGACTTTCATCTAAATTCTATTGTCTGTTACGAGCAACATCACCCAGCCCCGTTACCGGAGAATAGCTGAGTTCGACAATTTTGTCGGCGGAGTTGACATGAACATCGGCACGAGCACCCAGTTGCAAACCGACCGAGCGCAAAAGCTCGATGACCGGTTCATTGGTGGCCGCCACACTCACGACAACCGGCGTTGCCGGTTCGGTTCCCAGTTTTACAAACTGGTATCCCGCACGGTCTGCCAGCATTTTGGTGATTTGATCAACCGGACCGATCCAGTTGACCGTCATCGCACGGCGCAGCTCAACCGGCGCATCGGGAATGGCTGCCACTTTTGCAGCCGGTGTTCTTTTCTGCTCAACCGCTGCCAGAGTTTCCAGTGCAACAGAAGCGCGATCCGCTGCCTGAGCCAACATCATCGACACATCATCGGGCTGGGCCACCAACTGCGGATCCTTCACCTTAATCGGTTGGTAGGTTTCGCATGCGGACAGACCCAAAAGGGCCACAAACAACAAAGATACTAGACGAACAGGATGTGACATTGCGCGAGACTTTGAAAAAGACGTTAGAATAGACATTGGAAATCCGGCACCCTTTATAAAATTACAGACCGAAAAAATTACAACCCAACTTTCCGGCGATTCACCGGATATGGAAGTCATAACACCTTAGCCGTTTCACTGCAGAGAGACAAGCACCTTATTTGTCGGTCCGGTCAATTTCTTGTGAGATTAAAGATTAACGCGACGCGCTTTTGATCAGACCGCTGCGGCGCATGGTTTCAATAACCTTGGCACGGTAGGCATAGCCCTTGCTCGGTGTTTTCGAGTGGTAATGGGCAATCGCCTTCGAGAGAGATCCTGTCTCATCCATGTGGGAGCGCAGAATCCACGCGGCAACCCCCATGTTGGTACAGGCGTCATCACGGACCCAGCGAGCCGCCGTTCCGGTATCAACCCCCCAGTAATCCGCCAATTGGGGCATCCAGATGGTATTAATCTGCATGGGGCCGAGGTCATATGTTCCGTTGGTGTTTCTTACCTGCTGGCCGATGGCGCCGCCTTCGACCTGTAAAATCCCCACCATCACTGCCGGAGGAACCGAATAAGTCTGGGCTGCAAGCATCAGACAAGCCGCCAGAATTTTACTCATTTTACCTTACCCTTTAGTTGTTCCACCTAAAAATCGGACATTTTTAAGTGAAAGTCTTCAATCGCCGGACAAGCTACTGGCGCTGCCCGCCTCGCTTTGCTCGGTACTGTTTTGAATAAGAATTTGTCCGATTCTTATTCAAGATCACTATAACTTTATGCCGAATTTTTCTTAACAAAAAATGACATCGGATTCGATTTCTGTTCAGTCTCCGCAGGCGGTGTTGTCGGCTGGGTCGGTTTTACCGCCTGAAGCGGCGGGGATGCGGGTGGGGATGCGGGCGATTTTCCGCCACCCGAGGATGATGAGGACACGGTTTGCCGCTCTTCCCCTCTGAGGCCCGGAATCAGTACATCCCCCAGAACTTCGATCATCTGCATCCGCAGGATAAAGGCCTGCCAGAGACTTGTCATAGCCGGAGCCATGCCCTGACGGGTTTGCTCTTCCGTGGCCATTAACTTGGCCATTTCCGCAAAATGGCACTGGCTGTAGATCGACGAGGCGATTCTGAGGAGCGCAAGGTCAGCTTTGGCGCACATCGCTTCGTCGGTCATCGCCGGAAACATGCGGGTTCTCAACACTTTGGCTTCGCGGACCAGACGTTCCCCCACGTCCTGAACCAGACGTTTTTCAGGCACGCCGAAAGAATAGGACATGACCGAGTTCACGGCGGGCAGTAAGGCACTCATATACAGAATGCTTAATTGCGCTTCGTCGCTCGGGACAAAATCGTTTTCAAGGTTGGACAGGCGCGTGGTTGCATCGGCCGCCGGAGCAAACGAGTCGGCATAGCTGATAACGGCGTTCAGGGCCGCGGTCACGCGTTCAATTTCCTGATCGGTCGGGGAGCGCCCCGCCAGACGGTAGATATTGGCGATAAGCGGAGACGACAGGCTGGTCAGGGCCAAGCGCATGGAATCGGCTTCGTTTTCCGGCAATTTCATATCGACGAGCCCCGCCAGACCGATGCTCATTTGTGTCGATTTGGTCAAAAGGCCCGCAACCTGTTCGGCTTCCGGCTTCATGCTGCCCGATTGGGTCGGGTCGGGGACCATTTGCTGGCGGACCGCAACTTCACTGATCGCGGCCACCAAAGGCGCCGCGAGCTTTTCAAGAACCTGCAACAGGAATGCCGAACGTTGTTCCATAAGGACTTTAACTACCCTCTATTCTATCTTATCGCAACTGAACTATCAGTTCCTTAACGTTTGCCGGTCTACCTTGCAAGATTTTGATGCTACCGGACATGTCTTTATATACGGAAAATGGTGTGGCGTCCAGCTTCCAATCCTGCATAACTTGCATATTTCGCTGAACCCCCTGCGTATTGGCGCTCCGGTCGACCAGAAGCGCGTCCGGCTTGCCGTCCAAATGATTGTAAAAATCCTTTTGCGGATCGGGAGACGCCAGAAGGTAAGCAGCTTCGTGCAGACTTTTCTCGCTCAAAACCCCTACGGGGATCAGGCGAATCTGGACCAGCCCCTTTTCAATCAGGCCGGATTTGCGGAAATCCTCGACCAAATCGTGGCAGTGAGGGCATTCCGGATCAATAAACGTATAGATGGCAGGTGCATCCTTTGCTCCCAATGCGACCCAGTTCGATGTTTCAACCGCATCGTAGAGCTGCTCGGCTTTGCTTTTTACCGCGCTCTTGATCACGGATTGCGGGTCGGACATATCCGGTATGAGCGGCGCTGCCGTTTCAGTGGACGAAATCTCTTTTTTGGGCGGAGGGGTATATCCCGCCAGACGGTCAATGGCTGGTCCTTCTTTTTCCCTTAGTGCATTGATCTGGCGCAAGGTGACCGCATCGCCTTTGTTGTTGAACAGAATCCCCAGCAGAAGGGCCTGCCCATCCGCTGTCACATAAAAATACTGCTCCTCGCCGTTCTGGATTGTGACCCAGCCGTCCAGCCCGTATTCACGACCCAGATAGCGGATCTGCGCCCCTTGAGCCACCATATTCTGCAAAGGATCAGGCAATGGGGGCGTTTTGGCATCTTCGGCCAAGGCCGGAATAGTGGCCATCATTATCACCAAAGCTATTGCTGTTCTCAAACCGGAAATCATTACGCCCACTTTCTCTAAATTCGATGTGAGCCGCATCATACTCCAAGTCGCGTTTCTGGGAAACAGCGTTTTATGGCGGGGAAAATCAGGCGACCTGATCGAAATAGTCCAGATTTCCGGTGTAATTGCCCATGAAATCTTTCATCTGGTAATCCGGGATCGGCCTTGAGTAACGATATCCCTGGACTTCATCACATCCTTCGGAAACCAGAAACTCCTCATGCTCTTTGGACTCCACACCCTCAGCGATAATTTTGAGGTTCAGCGAACGGCCCAAACCGATAATGGTTTTGGCAATCGCCGCATCGTCAGGGTTGTTCAACGCATTACGGATAAAGGACTGGTCGATCTTGAGGCGATCAATCGGGAACTGGCGCAGGTAGGACAAGGACGAGTAACCCGTTCCAAAGTCGTCAATCGCCAATTCTACACCCAGAGCATGCAAGTCTTTCAGGATGCGAATCGTTTGCTGGATATCTTCCATAAACGCGCTTTCCGTCACTTCAAGCTCGACGAGGTGCGGGTCGATTCCGGTTTCCTGCAAGACCTTGCGTGTATGGCCGACAATATCGCTTTGCTGGAATTGTTCGCCTGAGACGTTGATGGCAATGCGGATCATATGGCCTTCATTGTGCCATCTTTTTGCCTCGATACAGGCGTGTCTCATCACCCATTCGCCAATCGGCACGATGAGACCTGATTGTTCGGCAATCGGAATGAATTCGGCTGGGGAAATAAATTTGCCGCCTTCCTTGCTGTTATCCTTTTTGAACCAGCGGATCAGGGCTTCGGCACCGATGACCTTTCCGGATCGGAGATCGAGTTGCGGTTGATAATAGAGTGCTAGATCATCGTTTTCGAGGGCAGCGCGCAGGTCACGCAACATCTGGAAGCGGGCCTGAACAGCCTTATCGAAATCTTCGAGATATTCACGAATACAGTCGCGGCCATCTTCCTTGGCGCGGTTCAATGCAATATCGGCGTTTTTCAAAACCTGATCGGGATCAAGGGCATCATCCGGAAATGTCGCCACACCAATCGACGCCCGCACCTGAAATGCTTCATTGAAGACGCGAAACGGTTCATGTGTAATGATGCTGCGTATCTTCTCGCCGACATCCTTGGCTGTAATCATATCCGCCGTCAGCGGATAGGTGATGGCAAATTCGTCCTCTCCGGAACGAGCGATAATCGCGCTTTCCGGCAAGGCCGATTTCAACCGTTTACCGACAGCGTTCAGAATGGCGTCACCGACATTATGTCCCATAGAGTCGTTGATGTCCTTAAAATGGTCGAGATCCATCGCAATAACAGCCAAGCGCGTGACACCGTTCTGGTCACCACCGGTATTCTTCACATGTTCGGACAATTTCTGAGTGAACAAGATGCGGTTGGGCAGTCCGGTCAGTGTGTCGTAGAAAGCCAGTTTATGGATCTGGCTTTGGGCCGCGCTTTTAACCTGACGGATGTTTTTGGCATTTTGCTTGATGAGTTCCTGGGCTGCTGCAATCGTCCCGCCGATTTCATCCTTTGGATCGTAAGGCGAACGATCAATGTTAGGCGATTCAGGATTGGCAATGGCCAGACGTACGTTATCGCGCAAAAACAGAACAGGCTCCAGAAGCCATTTCCCGATCGCAATCATCAAAACCGTTGTTACGAAGGCCGACATCAGGAACATGATCAGAATATTTTGCTGAACATAGAATGCCACATTCGACGATGCCTTGCTTGAATCAAGACGCACGACAATAAAATACGGAAGGCCATCAATGTCTTTCGGACGATAGACCACTTCGTAATTTTTGCGGTCATTGCTCAGATAGGTTTTGTTCAGATCGCTTCCGGAGAAGAGGGTCGTAATGACGCTTTCCCCCCCCATACCCAATAATTGATAATCAACCGAATAGACCGTCATGCCCGCTACCGAAGTAAAGGACACCAGACGGTTTATCTGTTCTTTCGTAAAGGGGGGCTGAAGCCTGTCTGTCACTTTCCCGCTGGTCATAGCTACCAGAGTAAGGCGTGTCTGCTCTTTCAGGTCCATCAATTGCTGGTTTTCGTAGTTCCTCAATGTCAGAGCCAGCAAGCTGGCCTGAACCGTCATGATCGTCAAAAAGACAACCATTACGACTTTCCAACTTAGCCGGCTGGTCCACATATTGGTTTTGGAGGCCGACTTCTTTGAATCATGAGCCCAAGACAACAATCCTGACTTACTCCCCATCACATCCGTATTCGGAACAGATCCGTTCTGTACTTCTGCACTATATGTCATTTCCTTGATCCCACAAGAATGCCCCGCGAAAAGACACTACTCTCCTCAAACATTCAGAATACATGTGCATGATTAAGACTTCGTATATAATCAGAAGCTTATCCGGCACTTCATTACATGCTTATATTTGAATCGGGTCAAGAATGTTTAATAAACTCTTAACCTTTGACGTAGACTTAAAGCTATATTTATGTTTGAAGACAGGGATAGGGTTTTGACAAGAGGCCGGAATGACAGCGTTTACACTTCCCAAATGGTATGATCTTCATACACATCTCAGGCAGGACGGCCTGATTGCACCGATTATTCGCGCGCATCTTAATATGGCGTGTTGCGGGGTGGTCGCGATGCCTAATACCAAGCCTCCGGCGGCCAAAATCCGCAAAGACGATCCCCTGCCCTATACCAGTATTGAAGAGTACCGCGAGTTGATCCTGCGTTCCGGCGGGGATGGGTTTACCGATTTTATCGTGCCGCTTTATCTGACTAAGGACACAACGCCGCAAATGATTGCGGACGGCGCCAAATCCGGCCTGCTGCGTGCGGTCAAATATTATCCGCCGCACGGCACCACTGGTGCCGACTTCAGTACGGCGCTCTCGGGCCTTATCCAGTCCGGTGTTATCAAGGCGTTGGAAGATCATAATATTTTACTCTGCGTTCACGGCGAAGAGCACGGGATGGCCAGCGAGGATTACTTTTCCCGCAGCAGCAACGCAGAAGAGTATTTTTACCGCGAGCGGATGCCGCGTCTGATCGAGGAGTTTCCAAAGCTGCGCGTTGTTTGCGAGCATATCACCACAAAAGTTGCGGTCGATCTGGTCAAAAAAAGTGGCGGTGGCGTTGTTGCCAATATTACTCCCCAGCATTTGATTTATACAGTCGGGCATTTGTTGCAGGGCCTTAAATATCATCTTTATTGTCTGCCTTTGGTGAAATTCGCCGAAGACCGTCAGGCCTTGCGCGATGCCGTGCTTGACCCGAACAATACCAAATTCTTTGCCGGAACGGACTCGGCTCCGCATACGGTCAAGGCGACAGAGTGCGGCTGTGCGGCGGGATGTTTTACAGCCGGTATCGCGCCACAGCTTTATGCTGAAGCATTCGAGATGGCGGGTGCGGATTTGAGCCAATCGGCCCAGCAAAAGATATTCGAAAAATTCCTGTGTCATGTGGGACCCGATTTTTACGGGCTGGAAAAACCCAAGGGGACTTTTACGCTGGTGAAAGAGCCGCAGGCGCTTGCAAAAACCGAAACGCCCGACGGTGACATCACGCCGTTGCCACTGGGGTTGGGACAAAAGACGATCCCCTGGAGCATCAAGGCCTGATAGGTCCGGCCAATCTCCTTCAAATACATAGTTTCTTAAAACGGTTCTTAACCATTTATCAGTCACTTTTCAGGTATTCTGGTAGGATGACAGTGATTTTGACGATGGCTCTGGCTATGGCGGGATTGGCGGCGGGTACGTTCTATTTAAAGGCGCACCAGCCCAAGACTGCCAGAGTTCTTGCGAGGACGCGCAAGAGAAGGTAGTGTCTTTTCCGTAGTTTTAATTCTGCGGAGACCCCTTCATGACTCTGGATCGTAGTTTCAGATTATATAATTCCTTGACGCGGACAAAAGAAGATTTTGTCCCGCTGGAGATCGGACATGCCAGGATTTATGCCTGCGGACCAACCGTTTACAGTTACGCTCACATTGGTAACGCCAGAATGGCGGTGGTTTTTGACGTCCTCGCCCGAGTCCTGCGCGTGCTCTATCCAAAAGTCACATATGCATCGAACATCACGGATATCGAAGACAAAATTATTGCTGCGTCACAAGAGACCGGCCAGAGTCCCGAGCAAATTACGCGTAAATTTGAGCGGATCTATAACGAGGATATGGCTGCCCTTGGTGTAGCCCTGCCCGACATTCAGCCCCGCGCCACCGAAACCATTCCCGAAATGATAAAATTGATGGAGCAGTTGATCGAACGTGGGCATGCCTATGTCGCCGAAGGTCATGTCTTGTTCCATGTGCCATCCTTCCCCGAATATGGAGGATTGTCAGGTCGGTCTCGCGACGACCAGATTGCCGGTGCGCGGGTGGATGTTGCCCCGTACAAACGCGACCCTGCGGATTTCGTGTTGTGGAAGCCATCCACCCCCGAACAACCCGGATGGGACAGCCCGTGGGGACGCGGACGCCCCGGATGGCATATTGAATGTTCGGCGATGTCGGAAAAGTTTCTGGGGTTGCCGATTGATATTCACGGCGGCGGGGCTGACCTTAAATTCCCGCACCATGAAAACGAGATTGCGCAGTCTTGCTGCGCGCATGGGCATCACGACCTTGCCGCTTTTTCGCGGTACTGGATGCATAACGGCTTCCTGACCGTTGAGGGCGAGAAAATGTCGAAGTCGCTCGGCAATTTCATTCTGGCCCACGATCTGATCGAACAAGGGATTAAAGGCGAGGTCATCCGCTATGTCCTTTTGTCCGCCCATTACCGCCAGCCGCTTGATTGGTCGGAAGGGGCAGTCGAGCAGGCACAAAAATCGCTTGATAAATTCTACCGCATCTTGGACGAGTTGAAAGATGTTGCGGATATTTCCGTGCCTGTTCCCGACGGGGTGATGGAGGCGTTATGTGATGACCTCAACACGCCCAAAGCCTATGCGGAGCTTAATGTACTGGCCAAGGCCGCCCATGAACAAAAAACACCTGAAGCCAAGGCCGCACTGGTAGCGGCAGGGCATTTGATGGGGTTCCTGAATGAAAATCCGGCCATATGGCTTGCGGCGAATACCTCCGGTGTCGATGCCGCATGGGTTGAGGGATTGCTGAATGAGCGTACTGAAGCACGCGCCGCCAAAAACTTTGCCCGTTCGGATGAAATCCGCGATGAACTCGCCGCCAAGGGCGTTGTGATTGAAGACACCCCCCAAGGGCCTAAGTGGAAGGTTGCTTAGCCTAAACGCTCTCCAGATGTTCTTTGAGTTTTGCGAAATCGTTCGGGATCACGTCGTATTTTTCGGGGCGGTCCATCAGGTCGGCGAGGTGATCCGGTAGCGCGGGGCGGATGCCTGTGGCTTTTTCCACCACGTCGGGGAATTTGGCCGGATGGGCACAGGCCAACGCGACGCACGGGCCCCCAAATTCCAAAGAGTGTTCGAGACCCGACGTATGAAGCGCGTGAACACCCACGGCGGTGTGGGGATCGATAATCATTCCTGTTTCCTGATAAACCCGCGCGATGGTTGCGACCGTGTCTTCGTCGGAACATCTGCGGGCGATAAAGTTTTTGCGGGCGGTTTCCAACGCACCCCCATCCAGAGCATAGGACCCTTTTGTCTTGAAATCGGACATACAGGCATTGAGGCTGTTCGTATCGCGGCCCAGAACGTCAAAAAGGAAGCGTTCAAAGTTGCTCGAGATCTGGATGTCCATGCTGGGCGAATGGCTCGGTGTGACCTGCCCCAGTTTCATTTCGCCGGTTTCAAAAAACCGTGTCAGGATGTCATTGCGGTTTGACCCGATCACTAGCGGGCCGATCTTGCCGCCCATCTGTTTTCCGACCCATGCCGCATAGATATTGCCGAAATTTCCCGTGGGGACGGCAAAGGCGGGTGTGGCCCCCAGTTGTTTGGCCGCGTCGATATAATAAACGGTTTGGGCGATAATCCGCGCCCAATTGATCGAATTGACCGCCGAGAGGTTTTTGTCTTTTCTGAGTTTCTCATCCGCGAAGGCCTGTTTCACCAGATTCTGGCAATCGTCAAACGTACCCTCGACAGCGATATTGTGGACGTTATCGGCCTGAACGCTCGTCATCTGGCGGCGCTGGATGTCCGATGTCCTTCCCTTCGGGTGTAAAATGGTGATCGAGATGTTCTTGCGGTTTTTGCAGGCTTCGATGGCGGCCGACCCCGTATCGCCCGATGTCGCTCCGATGATCGTGATCTGTTGCCCGTTCTTTTCAAGGATGTAGTCGAACAGGCGGCCCAGAAACTGGAGAGCCACATCTTTGAACGCCAGTGTCGGCCCGTGGAACAATTCCATCAGGTAGATGTCGTTGCCCATCGGTTTGAGGGGGGTAATATCGGGATCGGTCCAGACGGAGGGAGCGTAAGTTTCGTCGATCAGGGTTTTCAGATCGTGAACGGGGATATCTTCGGCCATGAACGGCGAGAGCGTTTTGAGCGCGATTTCGGTGTAGTGATGCGCACGGTCAATCGGGGGAAGAATGGGCCAATGTTCGGAAACAAACAAGCCGCCATCTGGGGCCAGACCTGAGAGCAAGACCTCTGTAAAAGTGGCGGATTTTATACCTCCGCGAGTAGAATGATAGCGCATCATTTTCTCCTGTCAGCGCAGAATATCACGAAGTGGAAATAAAAAAAATCAGGTCCTTTAGGGGGCCTGATTTTTTTGAATTGCGGATGCGAAAACATCCTGATGAGGTAGAATTATTTATTCTGTTGCGCGGAATGTATCACAGTTTCAATTTTACGCAAACTTTTTTTACGGTCAATAAATTCCACCCGTGCCTTGCATCGGCGATGATGTGTCGGGATGCGGTTCGAGCAATTCGCTGGGTGGAAGAGGTTCGTCAATCACGTCGTTCCTAGAATCCGGATCGTCATAGGAGCGATAAGACGGAGGGACCGTACTCGGTTCCGTTCCTGCAAGGAACGGTTCCCAGATCGCATCTGCGTCGCCTGCGTATGTCGGCTGGCCGGATTTGGCATTGACCTGAACCATCCGCACGCCTTCGGGGACACGGAACGGTGTCGGAGGGATATCCTTCATTGCTTCTTCCATAAATTGTTTGAAAACAGGAAGGGCAACGGAAGCCCCCGTTTCTTTTTTGCCGAGCGTTTTCGGATCGTCGAAACCGGTGAAGACTCCCACCACCAGATCAGGTGTGAAACCGATAAACCATGCGTCTTTTGAATCGTTGGTCGTTCCGGTTTTTCCCGCCAGAGGGCGATCGAGTACGGCCAATGCTCGACCTGTTCCGCGTTGGACAACCCCCTCCATGATCGAGACCATTTGATAGGTGGTGCGCGGATCGGCGATTTGTTCCCGTGTATCGGGCAGGTCGGGAGTCGCCTGACTTTCCCAACGGATCAACGGGCCGCAGCCGATGCAGGGGCGCATATCGGATTTTTCGACGGTTTTACCCATACGATCCTGAACGCGGTCGATAAAAGTCGGGGTGATTTTCTTGCCACCATTGACGATCATGCCGTAGGCGGTGGTGAGTTTCATCAGGGTCGTTTCATCCGCTCCCAGTACACCCGATAAGTACGGCTTCATGTTTTCGGAAATACCGAATTTCTTGGCGTAATCCACCACCGAGCCGATGCCAATCTGCTGGGCCAGACGGATTGTCATCAGGTTACGGGATTTTTCAATCCCGACCCTGAGCGGTGTCGGACCGTAAAAGTCGCCGTGATAGTTTTCAGGGCGCCAGACATTGCCCGCGGCATCGGTGAAGACAACAGGTGCGTCGAGAATGATGGTGGACGGGGTATACCCTTTATCAAGGGCCGCCAAATAAACGAATGGTTTAAATGCCGACCCCGGTTGACGGTTGGCCTGAGTGGCGCGGTTAAACTCGCTGCCGTCGAATTTCCAGCCGCCCTGAATGGCCAGAATGCGTCCGGTGTTCGGGTCAAGTGCCACGACCGCACCTTGAATAAGGGGGACCTGACGAACTTCGTATTGCGGGCGGTCGGATTTGACTTCTGAATCCGATTTCTCGGCCAGAATAATATCTCCCGCTTTCAGGGATCTGGATTTGGTCCAGTTGAGGCTATCTTGGGTCAGTACAGCCTTCGTTCCGTCGCTGAATCCAATTTCCGTCGTCCCAGACGTTGTGTCGAGAACCATCGCCAGACGCCAGCCCCCCAACATTCCGACCGGTCCCGGTTCATCTTTCAGAACTTGTTGCCAGTTTTCGGTCATTCCCGTTTTTTTGAGCGGGCCGCGCCAGCCGTGACGACGATCATAGGACACCAGTCCGTTTTGTAAGGCGCGTTCGGCAATATCCTGCAGGCGCGGGTCGAGGCTGGTGCGTACCGACAAGCCGCCGCCATAGAGTGCGTCCGCTCCATAGCGGCCAATCAGTTCACGGCGGACTTCCTCGGCAAAGTAAGGCGCGTCCACCACGTCGTCTTCCTTGACGGGAGCCACCACCAGCGGGGCTTCCTTGGCCAGTTCGGCTTCGGCCCCCGTGATATATCCTTCTTCCGCCATGCGGTCGATCACCCAGTTGCGCCTTGCCACTGCCGCCGCATGTTTGCGCGTCGGGTGATAGTTGTTCGGGGCTTTCGGCAGGGCCGCGAGATAGGCGGCTTCGGCAATCGTCAGCTCATTCAGTGGTTTATTGAAATAGTGGAGCGAAGCCGCTGCAACCCCATAAGCCCGCGCGCCTAGAAAAATCTGGTTTAGATAGAGCTCGAGAATGCGGTCTTTGGAGAGGACCCGCTCCATCTTGTAAGCCAGAATCGCTTCCTTGATTTTGCGTGCGTAAGACAGCTCGTTGCTCAAGAGGAAGTTTTTGGCCACCTGCTGGGTAATGGTCGAGGCGCCAACCGGACGACGGCTGACCCCAAGATTTTTCAAATTGGTGACTACGGCGCGGGCGATGGCTTTAAGGTCAACACCTTTATGTTTGTAGAAATCCTGATCTTCGGCGGAAATAAACGCCCGTTTGACGCGGTCGGGGATTTCGTCCACCGGTACAAAAATCCGTTTTTCCTGTGCAAATTCAGCCAGAAAACGTCCATCTCCCGCGTGAACGCGGGTTACGACAGGAGGTTTGTAATCTTTCAGTTGTGCAAATTCGGGGAGGGATTGGCCGTATTTATAGAAGATCGCCGCAACCAGAATCACTCCGGCCACGACCCCTATAAAACCTAAGGAAATGAAAAATAAAAATAAACGCCCGAGCCATTTCATGGGGCTCTTTATCGCACAAGACAAGACAGCGGAAAAGGGTTATAAAACACCTTTATGGACATTATTTCTCCCGACGATCTGGTTCCGTTCGATTTGTTTACCGCAAGCCATCTGGTTGCAGTCGATCTTGTCTATGCCGACCCCGCGCACAGTGAGAATATTTTCGGGGGGCTGTACAGTCGCGATGCCTTGACATGGGGGCATGTCGACATGGTCACACTTGTTCTGGTTGCTGCCCAATTTTTGCACAAAAAGACGGGGTGGATGATGGTGATCAAAGACTGTCTGCGGCCCATCGAAGCGCAGCAAAAAATGGTGAGGACGGAGATCGTTCGCGCCAATCCGCATTGGCTGGAAGAGCCACGGTTTCTATCCCCGCCCGGGCTTGGGGGACATCCGCGGGGGATGGCTGTCGATATCACAGCGCTTGACCATAACGGGTGCAGCATTGATTTCGGGACGCCATTTGACAAGTTTTCAGATAGTCCTTTACCGCAGCATAATCGCGCCCATCGTGAGCACCCCGATTTGCCTGAATTTGTGCAGGAGAACCGCAGAAAACTTGATGAGGCCATGGTTTATGCTGCACAAAAAACAGGACAGGAATTGATCCTGCTTTCGACCGAGTGGTGGGATTTCCGGTTTCCTCCCGCCCGTTCCGCGAAATTCGCTCCGATATCCGATGCGGATTTGTATCCATGGCAAAAAATTGTATCGGGCGAGGCCTTTCCAATTCCGCTCGAAGAGCAAGAGCGGATGAAATTAAAGGTTTTTGACCGTCTGGATAAACTCAGCGATTTTTAAGGGGTCTTTGACGCCCCGTTCCGATTCCACTCCGCTCGAGACATCGACCGCGTCGGGCTGGAGGGTCGAGAGCGCTTCGGCCACATTACCAGCGTGAAGTCCGCCCGAAAGCATCCACGGTTTCGAAAATTTCCTGTTTTTCAGGATCGCCCAGTCGAATGTCCGGCCTGTGCCCCCGTGATCGGTCGTATTTTCCGATTTCGTATCGAACAGTAACCAGTCCGCAACCTGTATGTACGTGTCAACTTTCTCTAGATCCTCTTTTTTTGCCAATGGGATAGCCTTAATTATCGGCAGGTTGTATTTTGACTTGATCTCGGCCACACGTACAGTGGGTTCAGACCCGTGAAGCTGGATCATATCCAGTGGTACGATGCCCAAAACGTGGGAAAGCCAGCTATCGTCAGGGTTCACGAACAACCCCACCATACGTACACCTGTCGGAGCCATACGCGACAAAAGCCTTGCCTGTTCTGGTTCAACATAGCGCGAAGAATCAGGGTAAAAGACCAAACCGATGAAACGCGCACCGCTTTCTATGGTTTTTTTGAGAGATTCAGCGTCTTTTATTCCGCAAATTTTAATATCTGTCATGGTAAAGTCTGATATAATTCAGAGGTTCACATTTGTTTGTGATCTTATGGATTTTTCAGTATAATAAACGGGAAAGCAAGGAAATTTATATTCCGATATATATTTTCCGACGGTGGGAACAATAAATGGCAGTTATTGATTTAGACGACGACCTCGACATTCTGGGGGAAGCCCGCAAAGCCAAGGACGGCGATAAGTACGTTATTCCGCCGGATGCACCGGTTTTGCCCAGCATTATCAGCAACGGGCGGGATGCGGAGTTGGTGGTCGACGTAGATAGTCGCGCCGTTCTGATCTTTGACAAGCCGTTGCCAGAACCCATTGAGTGGGTTGAATATGACATCGACCTCTCGATACTGACTTTTGTGACTTATGAAGGCAAGGTTCAGGGGCTGGGCATGAAAGTGCATAAGCCTTTTCGTCGTTATCTGGGAAGGTCAGAGCAGATACTGCTTGTTCATTTGGGGGAAGACGACAAGGTTAAAGAATTTTATCCGGCCAAATTGGTGGTACGGCATATCGGTTTATAACAAGAACAAAACAATAAGTATTTAAGGTGTGATGGAGGAGAAATATGGATAGAGATGCAGCGATAGGACAACTGTGGCAGTCCTTGTACGAGTATGATTACAAGGCCCAGAATCCTCCGACTGAATCCGGTTTGATTGCTTCTGGCAAGCGGACTTACGCGGCAGGTGCAGCAAGCACACAGGCCACCGCAGAAATTGGTCAGCTCATGATACAAGTTGACAGGGCTCCCCACGTTAAAGAGCTGATCAACAAGGTTGCTAACGGTTCCAATTCAGTTAAGCCCCTTGCGGACGCCATTGCCCAGAAGTGGAAACAAGACCCTCAGCTTATTCAAAAACTTGAGTCCGATTTGAGTAACGACAAAACAGGGACCCTTCAGAAGCGTCTTGAACAATCCTTACTTTCCAATCAAAAAGTCGGGGCGCAAACCATTACTGTCTATGATGGCAAAAATTTGTCTGCTCTCCTTCCGGCTGCTGCCGAACCCAAGCCGACAGGGGCGGCGGCTCCTCAAACAACGGCACAGGCAGCGTCGACTCCCACGAAGCCTGTATCTCACGCAAAGCCAACCGCACAGCCACCCCAGAAGCTTGTAGAGCCGGCTGCTGTTGCGGCGGCTCCTGCGGCTACGCCTATCCCCACCGAGGCGGCTCCATCAGCTCCTCAACCTACCCTAGCCGCGGGGACAGGAGCTGCTACGGCAACTCCTGCGCCAGCTGTTCCCGAGCATGCTGCGGAATCAGACGTTCCGCCACCGCCAAACGGGGCCCCAAAAATAGGTCAACTCTATCAGTCTGCTTTCGCCAATCTGGCCAATGCAAGTGACGCAGAAATTTCCGAGTTCTTCTCAGGGAATGACGCGGGGACAAAGGTCAAGCAAATCGGTGACACTATTGCTGATAATGCATTAAAACTGGGGGTTAGCGAATCCAACGTTGCCGGTTTTAAAAAATATTTTGATGACCCTAAAAACCAGCAGGCCGTTATCAAAAACCTGAAAGAGAATCCAAAATTTGTCAAAACGTTAGCAGAATTCGCCAAAGAGGGAGACGGGGTTGAAATCCCTGAGGCCTTTAAAGAGCCGATGCGCAAGGAAATGGATAAGCTGATTCAAAATCCCGACAATCTTGCCAGCGACAAATATGCCAAGCACTTGGTGGGACGCGTCAATAACGTCAAGCTTCTGAACCAGATATCCGGATTTGCCAAAGATTTTCTTGGAATAGATTTAACCGGAATCTTCACTAAAATTCTGGCAGCCTTTAATTCTCCAGATGGACCTTTGCAAGGTTTCATGGATGCTTTGAAAAATATGGGACGCGCCGGTTCTCTCCATCTCCCCAGCAACCAAGGGAAAAACTTTTTCAGCCGTGTTTTTGACAATCCTCAACACTCTATGTACGAGCGTCAAGCTATGGCGGCAACGCCGACAAACGGCAGCTTGTTCCATGAGGTTGAGCTTAAAGGCGCAGATGGAAAAGTTACAAAAGTCCAGAGACCAAATACCGTTCAGGTTCAATCTGCGGAAGGGAAACCTGTTGACTTAATTCCCGCCGCAGGGGCTGCCCTTGTTGAAGTCAGAGGAGATGCTTACCGAGTCAGGGTTCCCAGCGGAATCAATCAGGATGGAACCGTCAAAACCACGCAGGACGCCTGGCTCAACAAACAGGGATACGAAGATTACAAAAGAGCCGCGGAAAGCGGCGGTGTAAAAATGAATGAGGATATCGCCAGAATAGACGCTGACTGGAAGCAGCTTCGTGAGCAGCAGCGCGGACCAAGAGTCTATGTTGAGCGCGAGTCAGGGCAAACAACCGAAGTAGCCCAACCAGCCGCACCGTCCGTAAGTACTGCCGAGCAAGATGCAAGGATGCCGGGCAAGACAGCATTGGACCACCAGACAAGTCTGGGCTTGATGACGGGTCCTACCGGAGCCTAACCCACCAGATCGGGAAGGTTTTTATAAAGTTCCAGAGCGTCGGGGTTCGCCAGAGCCTCGACGTTTTTCACAGGCCGGTTATGGATGATGTTTTTGACGGCGAGTTCCACGATCTTGTTGCTCTTGGTGCGCGGAATATCCGAGACCTGAATGATCTTGGCCGGAACGTGGCGCGGGGAGGCCCCTGTCCTGATCCGCGTTTTGATGCGGGTTTTCAAATCCTCATCCAGTGTTGATCCCTCTTTGAGGCGCACAAATAGAATCACCCGTTCGTCATTGTCCCAGAGTTGGCCGACCGCAATGCTTTCAAACACTTCTGGGATCTGTTCGACCTGACGGTAAATTTCCGCCGTGCCGATTCTCACCCCGCCAGGGTTAAGCGTTGCGTCCGAACGGCCATGTATAATCAGCCCGTGATGGATGGTTTTTTCAACCCAATCACCGTGACACCAGATATTCGGGAACCTTGCAAAATAGGCGTTGTGGTATTTTTCGCCACCGTCATCATTCCAGAAGCCGACGGGCATAGACGGAAAGGGTTTGGTGCAAACCATTTCGCCGGAGCCTGCTCCTTCGGGGATCGGCACGCCTTCGTCCGAGAAAATTTCAACCGCCATGCCTAGGCCTGGTCCTTGAATTTCTCCACGCCAGACGGGAGAGAGCGGATTGCCCAGCACAAAGCAGGACACAATATCCGTTCCGCCGGAAATCGAGGCCAGATGCAAATCGGATTTAATGGTTTCATAAATATAATCGAAGCTTTCATGCACCAGCGGCGACCCCGTTGAAGTCAGGGTGCGGAGGGTTTTGAGGTCGTATTTGTCTTTGACCACGCAGCCTTCGGATTTGAGGGCGTCGATATATTTCGCTCCCGTCCCGAACAGGGTGCAGCCATGTTTCGTGGTGTAATCCCACAGGGCGTAAGGGTTCGGATAAAACGGCGAGCCGTCATAGAGCATCAGGCACGCACCCTCCGCCAAGGCGGAGATTTGCCAGTTCCACATCATCCAGCCGCAGGTGGTGAAATAAAAGACGCGATCTCCCTGTTTCACATCACAATGCAGCAAATGTTCTTTCAAATGTTGCAGCAACGTCCCGCCGTGGCCGTGGACAATACATTTCGGGATTCCGGTCGTTCCCGACGAGAACATGATAAAGAGCGGGTGGCGGAATGGCAGGTGTTTGAATTCCGGTTCTGTTGCGGCAAAAAGCGCAGCAAAATCCGTCCATGATACCGCGTTCGGGACTGCCGAAATATCCGGGTTTTCCGCAGCAAACGGAACGATGACGGTTTTCTCGACGGTCTTGAGGTGAGGTAGAATATCGACCAGTTTGGCCAATACATTCACCGTTTTGCCGTTGTAGAAATAACCGTCTACCGTCACGAGGATCTTCGGTTCGATCTGGCCGAAGCGGTCCAAGACGCCTTGCACCCCGAAATCGGGAGAGGCAGAGGACCAAATAGCCCCCAAAGACGCGGTCGCCAGCGCCGCAATCAAAGTTTCAGGCATATTGGGCGCATAACCTGCGACACGGTCGCCTTCCTGTATTCCGGCGGATTTCAAGGCCTGTTGGAATTTGGACACCTGTTCGGCAAGATTTTTAAAGGTCAGAATTCGTTCTCGGCCCAGTTCGTCGCGAAAAATCACCGCAGGCGCATCATCGCGGCGTTTCAGGAGGTTTTCCGCCCAGTTCAGCTTGGCTTCGGGGAAGAAGCGGGCCCGTTCCATCAGATCAGCATTTTCGACAATGACTGACCCTTTTTCGCCGATAACATCCGCATAATCCCACATCGCAGACCAGAAACGGCCCACATCCTGAAGAGACCAGTCAAACAGGGTTTGGTAATCGACATCCGGTCCCAATCCGTTTTTACGGGCGAAATCCATCATATGGGTTCGGGATTTGAATTCGGGAGTTGGAGTCCAGAGAGAAGTGGAGGGGTCGGTCATGATTTATGTCCTGTAACTTTTCAGTCGTGCGGTCCGAAGCAGTGTAAGTGAGAATTATGAACCACGCAAGAATGGACAAAATATCCCGTTGGCGTATGCTGCAGAGAATATAAAGCTACAAAACAAGGAACACAGTATGACAAAGACGGGTTTGATTTTTGCCTTGGTTGCGATGTTCGGTCTGGGAGGGGGTTCTTCCGCCTACGCCGATACGACCAAGGACGGTGTTCCGCGCTATGTCACCACCAATGTGATCCCTGAAAAAGACGCCATTATGGCAGGCGAAACCCTGACCATCGCCATCCAGCAGCTTCATGCACCGGAATGGCATACTTATTGGAAAAATCCGGGAGATTCCGGTGAAAGCACCAGCATTTCATGGAGGCTGCCTGAAGGATTCAAGGCCGGATATCTGGAACATCCCGCGCCGCATAAAATTCCTTATGGCCCGTTGATGAATTACGGGTTCGGGGGCGAGGTGGTTCTTTTGACGACGATTACCGCACCGGACCATGTGCAGGGTGAAGAGGTCACATTGACCGCCGATATTTCGTGGCTGGTGTGCAAGGATATTTGCGTACCGGAATTCACCAAGGCCACTTTGGTTCTGCCGGTGGCTACGGTACAAAATTCTGCCCATGAGACCGATCCCGAATTTTTTGCACATGTTCGTGCCGCGATGCCTCAGCAAGTAGTGTGGCAAGGCATGCTCGAAGAGCAGGATCAGACACTAGAGCTTACATTCAAACCTGATGAGGCCGCCCTTGCAGAGCTGGCGCATGCCAGCGATTTGTTTTTCTTTCCCGAAGAGTGGGGGATCTTGCTCAATGCCGCGCCACAGGAATTCAAGGTTGAGAATGGCCATTTGAATATCGTTGTCCAACGCGACACTAGGCCTTTGTCAGCGATCAAGGATTTAAAGGCGGTCTTGCGGTATACGACCGAAAATCAGATCGAGAAGGCTGTCGCCCTCGATATGGCGGTTACGGCTGCGCCGATGCAACAAAAAGAAACAACGGCAGCTTTTACCCCCCTGCCCTCTCCCGAAGAAACAGTTACGATTCCGCAAGCGATTATTCTTGCCATTCTCGGCGGTCTTATTCTCAATTTGATGCCGTGCGTTTTTCCCGTTTTGTCGATGAAAGCCCTGAGCCTTGTCAAAATGTCGTCCCGCGAACAAAAACATGCGGCGCTTCATGGTATTTTTTATACGGCTGGGATCATGGTTTGTTTTGCGGGAATTGCCACTGCCTTGATCGCCCTTAAATCGGTTGGGGAAGAAATCGGCTGGGGATTCCAGTTGCAAAACCCTGTTGTTGTGTTGCTGCTGGCCTATCTACTGTTCGTGATGGCGCTCAATATGTCAGGATTTTTTGAATTTAAAGGGCATTTGTTCAGTAATATCGGGCATAAGCTTGCGGCCCATCATGGTTATGCGGGAACATTCTTTACGGGAATGCTGGCAACCATTGTGGCGACACCCTGCACGGCTCCGTTCATGGGAACGGCCATGGGATTTGCATTGACCCAACCCGCGACGCTAGCACTTAGTGTCTTTCTGGCGCTCGGGTTAGGATTGGCTCTTCCCTACCTTGCCTTGTGCTTTATTCCGGCACTGCGTCACTCGTTACCGAAGCCCGGCGCATGGATGGAGACATTCCGCCAGTTTATGGCCTTCCCGCTCTATGCGTCGGTGGCGTGGCTGGTGTGGGTTTATGCGCAGCAAGTCTCCGGTGATTACGGCGTCCTGTTGTCCCTGACCGGTTTGATCCTGATTGCGTTTTCGGTGTGGATTACGCGCCATACGCCCACCAAACAGCCTTGGAAGACCGGCATTCATGCGTTGTCCTATTCGGCGATTATCATTGCTTTGCTGATTGTAGCGTTGAGCATGATGAAGGCCCCCGAAGAAATGTCTGCGGCAAACGGAAATGGTAATGGGCATTTTCTCGATTCCGTTGCCTATACTAAGCAGGCTTATGACGATGCGATTGCCGGAAACGAACCTGTCTTTGTCAATATGACCGCCGCGTGGTGCATTACCTGCAAGGTCAATGACAAAATCGCGTTATCGACCGATTCCACCAAAGTCTTATTCGAGGACAAGAAAATCGTTTATCTAATGGGGGACTGGACCAACCGGAATTCTGAAATCACTGAATTTCTTGCAAGCTATGGACGAAGCGGGGTACCACTCTATGTCTATGTGGGGCCGAGAGATGATGCAAGCGGCGAGCGTCCCGCGCCGCAAGTTTTGCCGCAAATTCTGACATCGGGTCTCGTGGCCGATGTTATCAACGGGGAAGACCAATAGAAAGGATATTTGATATGAAGTTTTTGATGATGGCGGCTTTGGCTGTTCTCGGATTGTCTGCGTCTGCGCGTGCGATGGACGGAATGGCGGCAGAGGTTGGCAAACCTGCGCCTGATTTCTCTGCAAAGGATATAATGGGCGTGGACGTTAAATTGTCCTACCTTAAGGGTCGGGTCGTCGTTCTGGAATGGACCAACCATGAATGCCCTTATGTCCGCAAGCAATATGACAGCGGCAATATGCAGGCTTTGCAAAAAGAAATGACCGATAAAGGTGTTGTGTGGGTTTCGGTTGTTTCTTCCGCGCAGGGTAAGGAAGGATACACCACCCCTGAGGAGGCCAACAGCATTGTAGAACAACAAGGGGCGCACCCCACGCACAAAATTCTCGATACGGACGGGGTCATCGGCCATCTTTACGGAGCCAAAACCACGCCGCATATGTTCGTGATCGACAAGGACAGCGTTCTGGCCTATGCGGGGGCCATCGACAGCGATTCGAGTTTCAAGCCTGATTCAATCGCGACCGCGAAAAATTATGTGCGTGCCGCCATTGACGATTTGATGGCCGGACGTCCGGTTGAAACCGCTTCAACCAATTCCTACGGCTGCGGCGTCAAGTATTGATTTTTAATAAAAACCCTACCGAAAGCGGGCTGTTTTGTGCCATACTCGGAGGACGTGATTCGTCCTTCGAGTATTCACCGGAAAACCTATATGCCCGCCAAGACCAGTACCAAAAAATCGGAAAAAACGCCTGTTTCCCGTTCTGCGGGTTCTTCTGCGTCCAAGGCCGCAACCAAAGCAACAACCAAGAAGGCTTCTTCCGGTACGCGGCGTGCAACCGTTACCAAGAAAAAATCTCCATCCAAAATCAAAGCCGTTACCCAGCGTCTGGTCGTCGACAAGGGCGGCAGAATCATTTTTGCAAGCCCGTCCATGCTTGATCCGATCGGCCTCGCGGAGGCTACTGCCTGCGGGATGATGCTGCGCGATCTGCTGGACTTCGAAAATCCCGAAGACGCACTCAACGAGCGGCCCTTTATGTTCGGCGCGGCGCAGGACGACAGCGAAGATGCGTGGAGTGCGTCCATCGTTCCGGGAGATTACGGCGCCACCTTTTCCTATCAGGGGAAAAGCATTTCCCAATCTTTCCGTTTCGACCGGATTGATATGCCCGATAAGAATTCCTATCTGGTTATCTCCGGCGAGGATGGCAAGGGACAGGCTTTTGATTCCAAAGAGCTGATGTCTGTTTTGAAAAAGTCGGCGCCAGAGGCACCTTCGGTTCCCGCATCTGCTTCGCCATCTACCGCATCGGTGTGGGAGCGGAATGTCGATGTGTTCCTGTCAATGGGACATGATTTTCTGATTCTGATGTCGCCGCGCGGCAAAATTATCGAGAGCAATGAAATTTTTTCACTGTCCCTTGGTTACGAGCCGGAAGAGCTTAAGGGCAAATCGTTTCTCGATCTGATTTACAGCGAAGATCGTCCTTATATCCAGCCCGTTTTCAAAACCCTGATGTCGAGCAGCAATGAAGACGGCACACGACCATTAGTAGCATACGAGTGCCGCGTTGTGGCGCATGACAAATCCGTTCGCTGGCTCGATTGCCGGTTGAAAGTTTCCAAAGACGAAGGCGGCGAACATTTGTTTATGGTGGCGCGCGAACTAACGGAAGAAAAACTGCGCGAGATTGAGTTGACCCGCCGCGAGCAACAGCTTTCCGAGGCGCAGGCCATTGGCCATATGGGACATTGGACATGGCGCATAGGCGAAGACCGTCTGGAATTTTCGTCCGAGATCTACCGCATATTTGGCCTCACGCCCGAGCAGTTCACTCCGACCATTGATTCGATTAATGATGTTCTTCATCGCCGCGACCGCGGCCGTATGGCGCAAGCGTTCCAACGCGCGATGATCGAACAGAAAAATTACGAAATGGAGTTCCGCATTATCCGCCCCAACGGCGAAGTGCGTTTTATTCTGTTGCAGGGACGCTGTGAGTTGGATGATGAGGGCGATGTGGTCTCCCTGTTCGGGATTATGCAAGATATCACTGAACGCACACACCATGAACGCGAATTGTGCGAAGCCAAGGAGTCGGCGGAACGCGCCTATGCCGCGAAGTCGCAATTCCTTGCCAATATGAGCCATGAACTGCGTACGCCGCTCAACGCGATTATCGGATTTTCCGAGATGATCGAGCGGCAGATGCTGGGCCCTATCGGCACTGAAAAATATCTCGACTATATTGCGGGCATTCGCGAAAGCGGGACTCACCTGCTTGATCTTATCAGCGATATTCTCGACATGTCCAAAATCGAAGCTGGAAAATACACGCTCGATCTGGAGGATTTCAATCTTTATAAAGTCGTGCGGCTGGCAGTGCATATGATTGAAGGACGCGCGCTCGATGCACAGGTCAAAGTTATCTCTTCGGTTGAAGAGGGGTGCGATCTGGCGATGACAGGCGACCGGCGCGCTATTATGCAGATGATCCTCAATCTTCTTTCCAATGCCGTGAAATTCACCGATGCCGGCGGCGAAGTGCGCGTCGATTGCAAACAAGATCACGAGAATGACATGATTGCCATCACAGTCAGCGATACGGGCATCGGTATTCCGGCCAGTAAATTGCGTTACGTGACCAAGCCGTTCGAACAGGCTGCCAATCAATATAACCGCAATCATGAGGGGTCAGGTCTGGGGCTGGCAATTACCAAAGAACTTACCGAGCTTCACGGCGGTACGCTTTCGATCAAGTCTACGGTCGGGGTCGGCACCAGTGTCACTCTCCACATGCCTTTGAAAGCGAAAGTCTGCAACAAGGCTTAAAATACAAATTTTTCGATACGCATCGGGAAGTAATTATTTTACCAAACTAAACTTTGTTTTTTTTCAAGTACTCTCATCCCAGTAAGAGTACGTTAACTATTTTCAGTCATAAATGATTGGGTAGGGACGCTGATTCGGGTATCCTGTTTTCACTTTTATTCTGGATTATATTTTTACCACCATGCACATTTTCAACGATCTTTACCGCGACGATTTTCTTCTGGACGATGACGAGGATTTTTCGACTGAGCTGTTCGAAGAGAACGAGGCCGTCGCCCTTGAGGATTTGCTGCACCTTGTTCAGGAATATGGCGAGGGGCATGAGTCCGATTTGCGACCGGGACATTTCACGAGCGACGAAGATGCACTGGTCTGGGGGTTGTCGGTTTTGTGCGAGACCAAGCTGGGACGTGATCTGGCGTTCGACGCGCGGTTTGAGGATTGGTCAATTGAAGTTGATGATATCGACAGCAATCACCACATTATTGATTCGCAACTGCGCATTCTAATTCTGCCGCGCTTTGCAGTCTCCGCTGCCCAGCTTTCAAAATCGCAGCCAGAACGCGCGCAGTTTTTGCTGGAGCTGGCACGCGGTCTTCGCGGTATCTGGCATTCGATGACCAACATCCGCGAAAACAAGGATTTGACAGCCGACGACCAGATTTTATGGGAGCGGTTCCGCCGCCTCGATCACGATGTTTGTGCGCTGAGAATGGCTTGGGATCTTAGAACCCAAGGGTTGGGCGGATTGTGGCGGCAGGTTATTGCCTCTGACCTTGGCGATTTCGCTGTGATTTGTTCGGAAATTTGGGACCAGAGCCGCGAGAACGAAGATGAGTTACCTCTCTATGGATTTACACATCTTGTGCCACATTGGCTAAAGGATGAAAAGCTTTTGAATTCCATCGACAGCAAAACGCTCGACGGGATGGACGCACGACTGCAACGGTCAAGGGCGGATGTATGCGGACCTGTCCAGATTTCGGCCAGTGATGTCATGACTCTGTCCACTTTGCCGGCGGAGGGGTCTTATCTTGCACCTCTTGCGCGAACCATACTTTATGCTGTGGATTTCCGCGTCATTCCCGATCCGGTCAATGAAGCGCACTTGCGCCAGATTCTTGAAGATTGCGATCAGATACGCACAAGCCCGCTGGTCTTTTCCGACAGCGAGCTTGAGAAGAAGATATTTCCTAATCGGGTTGATACGATTGCTTAGATTCGTGTCTGCTTTTTATCCAAGTTTCTTTTCTAACGCTTTCAATGCCCTTGGGTCATGGGGATTAAGCTGATATAGCGCACATCCAGCTTCAGTCGCTATGGCTTGGTTGTTTGTTTTGTCTGCCTCAATAATCGCATCGAGCGTACTTATTCTTGTTTCTTTAGGGCTATTCTTACTATCCAACCCTTGTATGACTGCCTGAACAAACGCAGAGGCAAGCGGCCTTGCGATGCCACCAGATTGGGCCATCATTATCAATGCCTGCTCTTTAACAGAGGTCCCACGTGGCGGATTACTTACATCTGAAAAGTCTATTTTTTTAGGCATCACACACCTCGTTTCTGAAATTTTTATTATGTTAAGTTAAATCGGGCAAGAAATCAATAAAAATCTTAAAAATCAGACCGGCTGGACTGTAATACGGGTGCCAACCCGCCAATTTTGGGATAAAGGGTCCATCCGCCGGTTCAGCGCCCATTCAATATACTCGCACTCGCCTACCTTTCCGGCGATGCCCGCCCAGCGCTTGATCAGGCCTTGTGCCGCTTCATTCAGGGTCAGATGAATCTGGTATGTTTTGTCGGCGTTCGTGTCGAGGATTCCTTTTGCGACCTTCACCTTGGCCATTTGCTCTTTCCAGCTGAACCCATTGGCCAACCCGCCCAGAGCCTGAGTGATTTCTTCCTCATAAAACGCCGGATTGTGGTTTTCCCCGAAATAGGCAAAAGCCTTGTCGTTATAAGTGATAACCAGATTCATGACGCAGTTTCCTTTTCTGACTTCTTTGATTTCTAATACAAGTACTTCCACATTGTCCAATTTCAAGACGGATTTTTTGACGATGCGCTCAATCCCCTCTTGGATGGAGGGCAAAAACCATGTAAAAGCATAGGGTTATGGAGCAAACCATTCACTTTCTGCGGGGAAAAGCCCCTCTTTTGCTGGATATGTGCCAAGCCATCGGCCATTCCATTCTCAATGTCGTGCAGGCGTTGGGTTCCATTACACTGTTTTCTTTACAAGCTTTACGGCACTGTTTGACCCCTCCGGTCTTTATCAAGCACATTTTCCGCCAGTTTATCGACATCGGTTATTATTCCCTGCCGGTGGTCGGGATGACGGCGTTGTTTACCGGTATGGTGTTGGCCTTGCAAAGCTATACCGGATTTTCGCGATTCAATGCCGAGAGTGCCATTGCGTCGGTTGTCGTGTTGTCCATCACTCGTGAACTCTCTCCGGTTTTGGCCGGTTTGATGGTGGCCGGACGCGTCGGAGCAGCGATTGCCGCCGAGATTGGTACGATGCGCGTGACTGAGCAAATCGACGCCCTCACCACCCTATCTGTCAATCCGATGAAATATCTGGTGGTGCCGCGCGTGGTAGCTGGAACGATTATGCTGCCGGTTCTGGTTCTGATCGGCGATATTATCGGCGTTTACGGCGGCTATATTGTTTCGACCCATGTTCTGGGATTCAGTTCGGGAAGTTATTTGCACCAGACATGGGATGTAATGGAGCGGATCGACGTTGTCTCCGGTCTGGTTAAAGCAGCAGTGTTCGGATTCCTTGTCACGTTGATGGGATGCTATCACGGGTATAATTCCAACCGTGGGGCGCAGGGCGTCGGGGCTGCGACCACCAATGCGGTTGTGACCGCCTCGATCCTTATCCTGATTTTCAACTATCTCCTGACGCAGGTCTTTTTCTCATGAGCGATCGGCCCAAGATTGAAATGCAAGGAGTGTGCAAGGCTTTCGGGAGCAAGAAAGTCCTTGATGGAATCAACCTTTCCGTTCCGGTCGGCAGTTCGATGGTGATTATCGGCGGATCGGGCACCGGAAAATCAGTGATGCTCAAATGCGTTCTTGGACTCCTGACCGCCGATAAAGGTTCGATCAAAATTGACGGGCAGGAAATGATCGGTGCCGGAACGCGTGAACGCGAGGAAATGATCAAGAAATTCGGTATGTTGTTTCAGGGGGGTGCTCTCTTTGACTCCCTCCCGATCTGGTACAATGTCGCGTTTGGTCTGATTCACGGCAAACACGTCAACAAGAAGGATGCGCGCAAGACAGCCATAGAAAAGCTTGAAGCCGTCGGGATGGGAGAAGCGATTGCCGACCTTTATCCGGCAGAACTTTCGGGCGGGATGCAAAAGCGTGTGTCGTTGGCCCGTGCGATTGCCACCAGCCCCGAAATCATTTTCTTTG
>Ga0116142_10001524_pt1 | contig 27532 bp, 19 predicted proteins | sample AD_UKC033_MetaG_FD_89785 | JGI IMG/M metagenome (GOLD analysis project Ga0116142, IMG submission 89785) | Active sludge microbial communities of municipal wastewater-treating anaerobic digesters from USA - AD_UKC033_MetaG | ecosystem: Engineered > Bioreactor > Anaerobic > Digestate | place: USA... | reverse complement strand
TAACGGAGCTATAAATCAACCTGTTATGGTGGAATTAGACTGGAGTAGTATCACAGGAAATACAGGCTATATTTATCAAATTGACACATTATCAACTTTTGATTCACCTTTACTGGTCGAAGGCGCAACAGCAACTAATTCCTCAGGAGTTTACGTTGATAACCTGTATTTTGGAACAACATACTACTGGAGAGCTGCTGCTAAAAATGCTGTTGACACCAGCAATTGGTCTCCGACATGGAATTTCACGACAAGTGATTTTGTTGTTAATTTTTCTCCAACAAACGGGGCAACAAATATTTCGATTAACCCTTTAATTGACTGGGGAAATATTACTGGCAGCACCGGATATTTAGTAGCTATTGATACTAGTCAAACATTTAGTTCAGATTTATATCAGTTATTTAGTGTAGCCGCATCTCAAGCAAATATTACAAATTTATTGTACGGCACCAAATACTATTGGCATGCTGCTGCAAGAGATGCCGTTGACACATCTGCATGGTCGGCTGCTTGGAGTTTTACTACTGCCTATGAGTTAACTGATGCTCCGGTTTTAGTAAGTCCGGAAAATAATAGTACAGATTTATCTTATGCTACTGTTGGTTTTATTTGGGAAGCAAGTAGTGGAGCCGTCACATATCAATATCAAGTTAGTTTAAACGAAGATTTTACGGCAATAATTAAATCAACTACAACATCGTTGGTATCAGGAAATGTTACAGGCCTGTATCCTCACACAACATATTACTGGCGTGTACGCGGAGCAAATGCGAATGGTTATTCACCCTGGTCCTTAATATGGGATTTCACAACAGAAAGTGCTGATTTGACAGCTCCGATTCTGGTTTCTCCGGCAAATAATTCAACCGATATTAATATTGATAATGTTACATTGGATTGGAACTCTGTTTATGGAGCATCTGCATATATTTTTGAAATTACCGAAGATGAAAATTTCATTTCAGGCATTACTACCCAACAAGTAAGCGAAACATATAAAGTAATTATTGGATTATCAAACGGCACTCAATATTTCTGGCGTGTTAAAGCCACTGACGGAGCAGTTTACAGTGATTGGTCCGAAGAATGGAACTTCACTACTTCGTATGAAGAGCTTGACGCCCCTGTACTTGTTTCTCCTACAAACAATGCCTTAGAAATAAATCCAGAATCTGTTATTCTCGATTGGAATTCGGTTACAGGTGCTTCGCAATATATTTATGAAATAAGTATTGATAATACTTTCAATACAGAAGTAGTTACAGAAACAATCAATGAAACCCAAGAAACTATTTTGGGATTACTAGCCGGCACTCAATATTTCTGGAGAATAAAAGCATCAAATGGAGTCATTGAAAGCAACTGGTCAGAAGTTTGGAACTTCACTACTTCGTATGAAGAGCTTGACGCCCCTGTACTTGTTTCTCCAACAAATAATGCCTTAGAAATAAATCCCGAATCTGTTATTCTTGATTGGAATTCTGTTACAGGTGCTTCGCAATATATTTACGAAATAAGTACTGATAATACTTTCAATACAGAAGTAGTTACAGAAACAATCAATGAAACCCAAGAAACTATTTTGGGATTACTAGCCGGCACTCAATATTTCTGGAGAGTAAAAGCATCAAATGGATTTATTGAAAGCGTCTGGTCAGAAATATGGAGTTTTACTACAGAATCAACTCAGCAATATACTCTGACAGTAACTATTGTAGGCTGTGGAATTGTTTTGGTGGACGATGTTGAATACACAGAACCAATAACTGTTGATGAGAACACAACATTGACATTAACTGCTGACTTTCCATTACCATGCCCGTTTATTAACTGGGGTGGCGATCTCAGCGGGAATAACAATCCTGAACAAATTTTAATGAATGCAGACAAAAATGTTATAGCTTATTTTGATCTTGTCAAAGTTGAAGAAATATATAACGATAATTTTGCTGTTACTATCTATCCTAACCCTGCAAACGATTATTTTAAGATAAGCGGAGATAATATAATCAAAATTGAAATATTTAATATTACAGGACAATTAGTTTATAGTACAAAAAATATCTCAGCAAATGAAAATATAAATACGAGAGATTTTGAAAGAGGTGCTTATATAATAAAAATAACATCTGACGCAGGGGTTAGTATTGAACAACTAATATTACAATAATCTGACGCAATAAAAGAGAGGCTGTTTCAGGTTTGAACAGCCTCTCTTTTTTAATTTTAATAACCCTTATTATTTCAATACAACTAGTTTTTTATTTGTGCTTTCTATTCCATTATTTATACAAACAATGTAAACCCCTGCAGATAATGACGAAATATCTAATGTGGTCTTGGTTATTCCTGAATTTGTTGAAATATTTTCAGATAAGAATATTCTGCCGTTAATGTCCATAATATTAACAAAGGTCTCACAATTCTTGTATGAATTTATTTCAACATTAAGCTCACAATTTGCAGGATTTGGAAATAAATCAATCATAAAAACATTTGAAACATTAAATGAATTTATATTTGAAGGTTGAAAAACTCCACTTGGGTGAAAAACTCCACATGGGGTTGTATTAGTTAAATAGCCATTACGCACTTCATCCACATATTGAAGCATAAGCTCAACTGAACTTAGGTCGGGATTATAAGATCGTCCGTAAACAAAAGCAATATCAAGTTCAAGTGTATCATTTGGACAATAGGTAAAAGGTCCTGTAATGCCTAAACCTTTTCTGTCTCCAGGAGTATTTCCATTAGTTGTTTCAGACCAATCTGCCTGTGGTACCCCTTGAGTTCCCCAGCCACAAGGGTCCGAAGTCGGACTACCCGGAAACATAAACTTTGTCGGGGTTTCAATATCACCGCCACCATTATAATGACCAGTTCCACCATAACATAAAGGTGTCCCGTCAAGCCATATTGTTCTCAGGTAATTATAATGTTCAATTGCTGTATGTGGTCCATTTGTTGAAGGATTCCCTAAACTATTAAAACTAATAAACCCTGTCATACCTAATCTCTCATTATCATAAATACCGTCATGAAAATTAAGTCCATTTATATTTCCATTAAGGATGTCTCCGTGTTCACAATTTAATACAAGTTCATTTTCTACAGTATCGAAACTATGGATGTTATCGACACCGTCAGGATCAGCAAGAGGTCCGGCTAGAAAAACAGTTGCTTGTGCAGGAGGATATTCCCCATAGCCTAAGACACCAGATCCGCTTTCATCGTTAGCATCACCATTATATCCGTAATAACAACCTCTACCCACATCACAACCGATATAGTCATCATTGGCATTCCCAATGTCAAAATCTGTAAATAAACCGACATAAACATTTGTCAGCATATATGTAGACCTATTAATAATATCATATTCTAAGAAAACAGTATTATTAAAAGCTTCACTTTCCGTACACCCGAAAGCATAAGCAAGTGCATGCACTTCAATACCGATAGATGCGCCACCTGTTTCAGTATGAACATCAGCTTTATCATTAAAAATAAAAAACAAAGCCATGTCTCCGGGGAAATCGGGATAATCACCATCTTCAGGATTATAAAAATTGTCATCATTTACGTCAATGTATGGAGCCAAATTATGAGCCATATCAAGTCCTCCATTTCCCGGCCAATCCATTATCTGTTCCGGGATAATATAATTAGGGCATTCAGGGTTATTATTACAGATTAAAAATTCCTCAACCACATCCCGAGAAATAGGCCATATCCGATTCCATTCTTCAACCACTTCCGGAGAAATGCTAGCCGTACCATCAACCGTAAGTGGTCCTGGAAAGAAATCTGTTCCATCCATTCTGTAACGTTCTGCTGCTATTTTTAGTTGGCTGTTAACATCTAAACCACCTATCCACAATGTATTACAAAAAATCGTTTTTGTTCCATTGCCTGCCGGAACTTCATACTTTGACTGTCCCATTAAATCCCAAAATTGATTCCCTATCGGATGAAACATAGCATTGACATTATTAACATTTAAATAATAATCACTTATCACACCTTGAGAAAAGGCGGAATTCAAACACAGTACTAAAAAGCATAAACCAAAACTTTTCCAGATATTTTTCATAGTTGTAAAATTTAATTCAACACAATAATGCAACGAATAATCAGCTTAATCCAACAACTGCAAACAATTTCGCTTGTTTACAATTTTACCACACAAATCAATAGATTAATTTTGTACTAATGTAATCAAAAAAAAAATACAAAACGAAAAACACACTATTTTTTTAACATAGAAATTGTTTCGGTAGGATTTTCAGAGTGAAAGACTGCCGAACCTGCCACCAAAGCATTTGCTCCCGCTTTAATGATTTCCTTATAATTTGTAAGGTCAATACCACCATCAACCTGAATAGTCAGTTCGGGATTTGACATATTTGTCATTGCACGTAAAAGAGTGATTTTTTTGAGGCTTTGCGGAATAAAAGATTGTCCACCAAAACCGGGGTTAACAGACATAATTAATACCATATCAATTTCAGGAAGAATATCTGACAAAATGCTTACGGGCGTGTGAGGATTTAGAGCAACTCCGGCTTTCATCCCGGCGGTTTTAATTTGCTGTATTGTACGATGTAAATGAGTACATGCCTCGTAGTGAACAGTTAAGATATCAGCACCAACATCTCTCCACTCATTAATATATCTCTCGGGTTGTACAATCATCAAATGTACATCCAAAGGTTTTTTTGCATACTTTTTAATATGCTTAACAACCGGAAATCCATAAGAAATATTAGGAACAAAAACACCATCCATAATATCGAGATGAAACCAGTCAGCCTCACTCTTGTTAATCATAGTAATATCTTTTTTCAAATCACTAAAATCCGCAGACAGCATTGAAGGAGCAATTATGATATTTTTCATAAGTCTTTTTAAATATAATATGATGATACAAATATATCAATTATTTGAATAATCAAATTACTATAATAATTTTACAACATATAAAAAAAAGGAGGTCTTTCAACCTCCTAAAACTGACAAATTACAACAAGTATGATTTGAGCCTTGTGTGTTTCGTAGATTGTTTTAGTCTTCGTATTGCAGCTTCTTTAAGTTGGCGGACTCTTTCTCGAGTTAGACCAAACTCCTCACCTATCTCTTCGAGTGTACGAGGCACTAAGCCGTCTAAACCGTAATACAGTTTTATTATTTGAACTTCTCTCTCTCCGAGCACTTCTAGAGTACTATTTATTTCTTTTGCCAAAGATTCTTTTAGTAGTGAATTATCCGGTGAAACACCGTCTTTCATACCCATAAGATCGTAAAGGGTAAAATCATCATCACTATCATTGCCGATTGGAGCATCCATAGACATAAACCGTGATTGTGATTTAAGTGTATCTGTAACTTCCTCTATATCAACATCAACTTCTCCGGCTATTTCGTAATGTGTGGGTTCTCTTTCAAATATTTGTTCCAACTTTGCAGAAGCAGAATTTATCTTGTTAATCATCCCAATTTTATTGAGTGGCAATCTCACCATCCTACCCTGAACTGCTAAAGCATGAAGTATTGATTGTCTTATCCACCAAACAGCGTATGATATAAACTTAAAGCCTCTGGTTTCATCAAACCTTTTTGCTGCTTTTATTAGTCCTAAATTGCCTTCATTGACTAAATCCTGCAATGTCAAACCCTGATTTTGATATTGCTTTGCGACAGAAACTACAAATCTCAAATTAGCCGACACCAATCTTTCCAACGCTTTTTCATCTCCGCTTTTAATCAGTCGAGCCAATTCAATTTCCTCATCAGCCGAAACCATCTCCTTACGCCCAATTTCCAATAAATACTTCTCAAACGCGGGAGTATCTCGTGTAGTTACTTTCCTTGATATTTTTAACTGTCTCATAAAGCAATTTTACTACTCTATTATTAAACGACTTTTATATCAAAGAGGTTGCCATCTTTTAACGAAATTTTTAAATTAATAGCAAAAAAAATTTTGTTATTAAAAATATTTCTTATTTTTGCACTGTTAAAAAGTTCTGCATATTAAAATTATTGTAATCTAATTCAGCAGAACATAACAAATCAGATAATAATTTAATGTTCAAACACATCACAATTTAAAATCATGTATGATATATTAGAATTAAATGCAAAGTTATTGCCCGAATTAAAAGAAATAGCAAAGAATTTGGGAGTACATAAGGTTGAATCATTCCGTAAACAAGACTTGATTTACAAAATTCTTGATTTACAGGCGATTAAAGCTTCAAATGAAGTGTCAGAAAATACCTCTGACGGAAAGAAAAGACCAAGGACAAAGATTAAGGCAAAAAAAGTTGCATACAGCGTTGTCAACAGTCATTCTAATCTTTTTTCAAGCAGTGACCCTGCTGAAGTCGTTCCTGCAGCGGAAAAGACAATTCCAACAGTTAGTGAGGGAAATAGTCAAAAAGAGCAATTTAAACCAAATGCTCAGGTAAAAAATGAAAATCTCACAAGATTAAATAACAATCCTAACAAAGAAAAAAACGCTAAGGTTACTGATTTAACAAAAAGTAAAGCAGAAGAAAAAAGTATTGAAGCCGATAAAGAATCTATCGAACAAAAAGCTGCTAAAGAAACTGCTGCTGCTGAAAAAAAGCTTTTTTTAAAGAAAAATGCTAATCAAGATAATACTGTTAAAGCGGATATAATTGATGCAGATGCTCAAAAGCTATCAGAAACTCCTGAAGAAATAACAAAGGGTGAAGAGACTCAATCTCAACCGGTAAATATTGTTCAGGAAAATCAGATTAAGCCTGAAAAAGAAATCAAATTAAAAAAAGAAGATCAATTTGATTTTTCCGGAATAATAGCGGTAACAGGAGTACTTGAAATTATTCAAGATGGCTACGGATTTCTTCGCTCATCTGATTATCACTATCTGAATTCTCCGGATGATGTATATGTATCACAATCACAAATAAAGCTTTTCGGATTACGCACAGGTGACACAGTAGAGGGAACAATTAGGCCTCCAAAAGAAGGTGAAAAGTATTTCCCACTTATCAAAGTCATTAAAATTAATGGCATTGACCCAGCTCTTATGCGTGATCGTATTCCTTTTGACCATTTAACTCCATTATTCCCTGATGAAAAATTCAATATTACCGGAAATGGAAAAGCGACTCTTTCTACTCGTATTGTTGATTTATTTGCACCTATTGGCAAAGGTCAACGTGGTTTGATTGTTGCTCAACCTAAAACAGGTAAAACCGTTTTGCTTCAGGAAATAGCAAATGCAATTGCGGCAAACCATCCTGAAGTTTACCTAATTATTCTGCTTATTGACGAAAGACCTGAAGAGGTTACTGATATGGCAAGAAACGTAAATGCCGAAGTAATTGCTTCTACTTTTGATGAGCCCGCAGATCGTCATGTAAAAATCTCAAATATTGTTTTGGAAAAAGCAAAGCGTATGGTAGAATGTGGTCATGATGTTGTGATTTTGCTTGACTCAATAACTCGTTTGGCAAGAGCTTATAATACCGTTGCTCCTGCTTCGGGTAGAGTACTTTCGGGTGGTGTTGATTCGAATGCATTGCACAAACCAAAGAGATTTTTTGGTGCAGCACGAAATATCGAAAACGGTGGTTCTTTGACGATTTTGGCTACAGCTCTTACAGAAACAGGCTCAAAAATGGACGAAGTTATCTTCGAAGAATTTAAAGGAACCGGTAATATGGAATTGCAACTCGACAGAAAACTTTCAAACAGAAGAATATATCCTGCAGTTGATATTGTCGCTTCAAGCACAAGAAGAGAAGATCTTCTTATTGATAATGATTTGATTAACCGCATGTGGATACTAAGAGAATTCCTGGCTGATATGAACTCTATTGAAGCAATGGAATTTATGCGTTCGAGACTGATGCAGACACCAACCAATGAGGAATTTTTATGGACAATGGATAAAGGTTTATAGAACTTATAGACAATAATTTGAATGCCTTAGGTTGACAGTTTTGTTTTCTTAAGGCATTTTGATTTATACTAAATCCTAAATTCATTTATTTAGACTCATTCTATCTTAATATTTGTTTTGTAAAACACATAAAAATCAGCTATTATAATAATAATTAATATTAATTTAGCGATTCATTAAATTTACAGTTTACTCAAAGAAAAATTTAAATAGAAGTAATATGACAAAATCAAAGAAGTTTTTAACATGTGATGGTAATCACGCTGCAGCTCATGTAGCATATATGTTCAGTGACATGGCATGTATTTATCCTATAACACCGTCATCAAATATGGCAGAAAATGTAGATGAATGGTCTGCAAATGGTCGCAAAAACATTTTCGGTCAAACAGTTAGAGTAGAAGAAATGCAATCTGAGGCAGGAGCTGCAGGTGCAGTTCACGGTTCATTACAAGCCGGTGCTCTTACAACAACTTATACAGCATCACAGGGTTTGTTGTTAATGATCCCTAACATGTACAAAATATCAGGGGAATTACTACCCGGCGTTTTTCATGTAAGTGCAAGAAGCATTGCTGCTCAAGCTTTATCAATCTTTGGAGACCATAGCGACGTTATGGCAGTCCGTAATACAGGATTTGCTATGCTTGCAACAGGTTCAGTACAAGAAATTATGGATATAGCTCCTGTTGCTCACTTGGTTTCGATAAAAAGCCGTGTTCCTTTTCTTCATTTCTTCGACGGATTTAGAACTTCTCATGAAATTCAGAAAGTTGAATACTTTGAGAATGAAGATATGGCAAAATTAGTTGATTGGGATGCTATAACAGAATACAGAAAAAGATCATTAAATCCTGATGAGCCATTTACACGTGGTACAGCTCAAAATCCGGATATATATTTCCAATCAAGAGAAGCAGCTAATAAATTCTATACAGGTATTCCTGATTTGGTTGAAGAATATATGCAGGAAATAACAAAACTGACAGGTCGCGAATATCATCCATTTACATATCATGGAGCCCCAGATGCTGAAAATATTGTTATCGCAATGGGATCAATAACCGACACATTAGCAGAAACTGTTGATTATTTGAACAAACAAGGTCAAAAAGTAGGTTTAATTACTGTTCATCTATATCGCCCATTTTCAGAAAAATATTTCAGAAAAGTTCTTCCAAAAACTGTAAAGAAAATCGCTGTTCTAGACAGAACAAAAGAAATTGGTGCTAATGGCGAACCGTTATATCTTGATGTAAAAGAGATATTCTATAATGAAAATGTACGTCCGATAATTGTTGGTGGCAGATATGGTCTTTCATCAAAAGACACTACCCCTTCTATGATGATGGCAGTTTTCACAAATCTTGAATCATCAGATCCAAAAAATCATTTTACGGTTGGTATTGAAGATGATGTTACAAAATTATCATTACCGGTTAGCGACAATATTTCAATAATGTCCGGTGATACTTTCCAAGGAAAATTCTACGGGTTAGGTTCAGACGGAACCGTTGGAGCAAACAAAAACTCAATAAAAATTATTGGCGACACAACCGATAAATATTGTCAGGCATATTTTGCTTATGACTCAAAAAAATCAGGAGGTTTTACAGCTTCTCACTTAAGATTTGGGGATAAACAAATTAGAGCACCATATCTTGTTACTACTCCAGATTTTGTTGCATGTCATGTACCTGCATATATTGAGCAATACGATGTTTTAGCAGGAATCAAACCAAACGGTAATTTTCTTTTAAATTCTTTATGGGATGCAGAAGAAACTAAAAAACGTTTGCCGGACTACATGAAAAAAGTACTCGCTACAAAAAAAGTAAATTTCTATATTATCAACGCAACAAAGATTGCCGAAGAAATTGGATTAGGTAACAGAACCAATACAATTTTACAATCTGCCTTCTTCAGAATTTCTAATGTTATTCCTTACGAAAAAGCTGTTGAACAGATGAAGAAGATGATTGTTAAATCGTACGGCAAAAAAGGAGAAAATATTGTTGCAATGAATTACAAAGCAGTTGATGCAGGAGATGCTGTTACTAAGGTTGAGATACCTGCAGACTGGGCTAATATAGAGACAAAAGGATTTACCTTTAAAAGAACCCGTGAAGTTCCGGAATTTATTTCTTCAATCGCTGATGTAATTAATTCTCAAAGAGGCGACACATTACCTGTTTCTACTTTTAACGGGCGTGAAGACGGAACTTTCCCGAATGGAACTACAAAATTCGAAAAACGAGGTGTTGCAGTTAATGTCCCAGAATGGATATCAGAAAACTGTATTCAATGTAATCAGTGTTCTTTTGTTTGTCCTCATGCAGCTATACGTCCATTTTTACTAACTGACGAAGAAGTAAGCAAGGCACCAGCCGGAACTAAAACTATACAGGGAATTGGCGGAACAAAAGAGTACAAATTCAGAATGCAGGTAAGTGTACTTGATTGTACAGGTTGCGGTAATTGTGCTGACGTTTGTCCTGCTAAAACAAAAGCGTTGGTTATGAAACCACTTGGATCACAAATGGCAGAAGTTGACCGCTGGTATTACATGGATGAAGTTGTTGGATATAAAGATACAATTCTTGAAAAAGATAAAACGGTAAAAAATTCACAATTTGCACAGCCGTTATTTGAATTCTCAGGAGCTTGTGCAGGTTGTGGAGAAACTCCTTATATCAAAAACATTACTCAATTATTCGGAGAAAGAATGATTGTTGCAAATGCTACCGGATGTTCATCTATTTATGGAGGTTCTGCTCCGGCAACTCCATATTGTCCAAACTATAAGAGCGGAAAAGGACCTGCTTGGGCAAACTCACTGTTTGAAGACAATGCTGAATATGGTTTTGGTATGGCAGCAGGAATTGAAAAAATGAGAGAAAAAATTGCAATGTTGATAAAGGAAGCAAAATGGTCGGGAGAAGCTGCTGAAGCTGCTCAGGAATGGTTGGCAGGAATGAATAACGCTGATGCTTCTGAAAAAGCAAGTACAAGATTAGTTTCTGCTCTCGAAAAGTTATCAGATCCAATTGCAAAAGAAATTCTTGATAAGAAAAAATACCTTGTTAAAAAATCTGTTTGGGTGTTTGGTGGAGACGGTTGGGCTTATGATATAGGTTACGGAGGTCTTGATCACGTTATTGCATCAGGAAAAGACATCAACATTCTTGTATTAGATACTGAAGTTTACTCAAACACAGGAGGTCAGGCTTCTAAATCAACACCAGTTGCTGCTGTAGCTAAATTTGCTGCTGCCGGCATGAGAACTCGTAAAAAAGACTTAGGTGCAATGGCAATGACTTATGGTTATGTTTATGTTGCCCAAGTTGCTATGGGTGCAAGCCAAAACCAATATTTCAAAGCAATAAAAGAAGCAGAAGCATATCCGGGACCATCTCTTATTATTGCATACTCCCCATGTATTAACCATGGTTTGAAAGCAGGAATGGGAAAAACTCAGGAAGAAGAAAAGCTTGCTGTTGAATGTGGTTATTGGGCTAACTGGAGATACAATCCAATGCTCGAAGCAGAAGGTAAGAACCCATTTGAACTCGACAGTAAAGAACCTGATTGGTCAAAATTCCAGGATTTCTTACAAGGAGAAGTTCGTTACAATTCACTACAGAAAACTTTCCCACAAATTGCTGAAAAGCTGTTTGTTGAAGCCGAAAGTAACGCCAAGTGGAGATACAATTATTATAAGAGACTAGCTGGAAAATAATATTCCTAAAACTTAAAGAAAAGACTGTCTGCTAGTTAGAGGATGGTCTTTTTTTTTTGATAATAATCGAAATATGTGTACATTTGTAACACAATTAAAAATTCAAGATTGCGTTAATGATTAAGTCTTATCAATTAAATTTCTATAAATATGTCAAAAACAAAGACCATTGTCTGTTTCTTTGTAATTCTGGTTATCCTTTTCTCATCGTCCTGCAAAAAAATTGTTCAAAGTGAATTCCCCGACATAGAACAAAAACCCGTCATAAACGGCATTATAGTTCAAGACAGTGTAATTAAAATAAATGTCTCGCTTAGCGGAAAGCTTGACTCAAATGATTTAACATTTGTTGAAAATGCAGTAATCTCACTATATGTAGATGATGTTTTAACTGAAACGTTATATCACAGTGAAGAAGGAATGTACATATCTAATATTGTTGCAGAACCTGATAAAGAATATTCTTGTATTGTAAAAATTCCGGATTTTGACGATGTAAAATGTTCGTGTAAGATTCCACCTAAAACCGATATACTCGATGTAACTCTTTCGAACCTAGCATACATTGATGCAGAAGGGACAATATTTCCTGCTGTTACAATTAAATTCAGAAATAATCCTGACACATTATTATATTATGAAGTTGCTATAAAAAATCTGAGATACGACTCATATTACGAAAGAAATGATGACTTTTACGCATCGTTAGTTGGTATAGAAGACCCTGTTTTAATTAATGAAGGTCTGCCAATCGCAGTTTTTAGCAATAAAATTATTACCGGTGACGAATACACTATGACATTAAATTATTTCACCATGGGTACTTCGTGGAATCTCAGTCATCTATACCCAATAATTGTCGAATTACGATCAATTAATTTTGAATATTACCAATATGCTCAGGCTCTGTATCTGTATAAAAAACAATTGGGCAACGAAAGTATTGATGGCAGAATATTACCACTTTCTATTTATTCAAATGTTGAAAATGGATTCGGAATCTTTGCGGGTTATTCAACTAATGCAACTGACACAATATACCCTAACTGATAACGCAAATAAGAAATGAAAAGAATTTTATTTGTATTTTTAACTATTGTCATTAACGGCAATATTCTTTTATCTCAGCATATTATTAGGGTAACAGGATTTGTTTCAGATGACAGCAGTGGAGAATTATTGATTGGTGCTAACATTCTTGAGCAGGGAACTAAAAATGGTGTTGCTACAGACGAAAATGGTTTTTTTAGTATAATAGTAGATGTTCCCGCGACCATACAAGTTTCATTTATTGGCTACTCAACTCAAGAATTAAGTTTTAATAATTATACTGATACTCTTGTAAAAATAAGATTAACACCTGGTAATCAGTTGGACGAAGTTGTTATAAAATCACAAACAAATCCAAAATTCAATGTTACAAATCTAAGCACAAAAGAATTATGCCAAATCCCTTCGCTTAGCGGGAAACCAGATATTGCAAAGGGAATGCAACTTTTACCAGGGATTCTGTCTCCAAACGAAGGCTCTAGTCTGGTTTTAGTTCGTGGTGGTGATGTTGGTCAGAATCTTTACTTATTTGATAATGTGCCCGTTATCCATGTAAATCATCTTGGAGGCTTTATTTCTGTTTTTAACCCTGATATTATTAATAATGTTGAGATTTACAAAGGGGGATTTCCGGCGAAGTATGGCGGAAGATTGTCATCAATTATGAATATTACTCAGCGAGAAGGTGATAACTCCGAGTTTAAGGGATCGTTTGGAATTGGTCTTACTGATGCATCTCTTACTTTGGAAGGTCCGCTTAAACTTAAAAATTCAAGTTTCATTATTGCCGCACGAAAAACAATGATTGAAGTGCCATATGCTTTGCTCACAAAATTTGCAGGTGATTATATGATTATTTATGGATTTCACGATATAAATGCAAAACTATCATGGAAACCTGACGACAAAAATAGTTTAAGTCTTAATCTATATCATGGCGACGACTATTTACATTATTGGGTCAAATTCAGCAATACACAAGCTCATAGCGGGGTGAACTGGGGTAATTTACTCGGTTCAGTAAAATGGAATAGAGTAATTTCGTCAAAATTATTCTCTACAACAAGCGTATCATATACCCGTTACCGACTAAAAGATAAAGCAAATGCTGAAAACAAAGATACTGCAAACCCATTCTTATACTCGCAAAATTTTCGTGCGATAGTACAGGATTATTCCATAAGGTCGGGTTGGCAATATAAAGTTTATAAAAACTGGTCGCTTGATTTCGGATTGCATTCATCATTACTTATTCATTCTCCCAGTGTTATTTTTAAGTCCGATCAAACAGAACAACCTAAACCAATTATTGTTAATTCATCAGAAAATGCAGTTTATCTGGAAAACAATGTTACACTCTGGAATAAAATACATTCAAATTTTGGGATAAGATTTATAAATTACTTCACTAGTGGGTATTATGATTATTCTTTGGAGCCAAGAGCAAATATTAGTCTCTTGGTTAATGATAATCACACCTTAAATATTAGCTACATGAGAGCGAGTCAGTACTCCCATTTAATTTTCACTTCAGGCAGAATAATGAATAACGAATTATGGGTTCCATCAAATTCTAAAATTTCTCCGGCAGGTTCAGATCAATACACCTTTGGCTGGCAGGGAACATTTTTCAAAGGAAAGTATTTGGCAGAAGTAAATGCATATTATAAGGATATGTATGATCTGGCTACCATAAAAGAAGGATATACCGGAATTTTGGGAGACGAAAATTGGGTTAACAAAATTGAGACAGGTGGAAAGGGAACAGCAAAAGGAATCGAGTTTATGTTTAGAAAAACCAGCGGTAGTTTTACAGGTTTTGCATCTTACACTTTATCAAATTCGACAAGGCAGTTTGAAAATATTAATAATGGCGTAGAATATCTTTACGACTACGACAGGTTGCATTCGTTTGCGATAAATCTGAATTATCATATTAGTGAAAAATTGAATCTCAATGTAACATGGATTTATCAAACCGGATTGCCATACACTCCCGTGATTGGAAAATTGTTAATTCCAAACAATGACCCATCAACCGACGAGCCATACATAGAAGCATTTATTTATGGAGAAAGAAACAGTGCAAAAATGAGAGACTCTCACCGTTTGGACATTGGGCTTACTTATTCAAAATTCACAAAAAGACGACATCTGCCATGTGAGTGGACTTTTTCGATTTATAATGTTTACAACCGACAGAATCCATACACTTATTTTTATGAAAAAGAATGGCATCACATAAATCCTTCAGATTTTAATAGCGAAAGGTATTACGAAATTTTCCTATATCAAAGAGCATATTTACCGATAATTCCTTCATTTTCGTACAAGGTGTATTTTAATTCTAAAACTCTAAAGAATGAAGTTCATAGGAGGCATAAAAAATATGAAAAATGGTTGTATTATGAATAAGACAATTTTTAAATACTTAAGTCTGATTGGTTTTATTTTTATAATAGAATCTGATTTGTTATCTCAGGAATCTTACATCAAAGACAGATGGGATATTAAAATAGGACATGCTCAACCGATAATATACAAGAGTTATAATACATATTTCCAACGAATATTTAATACAAGGCAGCTTAATACGGTTGTTGAAGCTAATTATGGTATTACAGAATATTTTACAATTGGGGCTTATTTAGGCCATTCTCCAATAAAATATTGGTATGAGGACAGCAATGACCCAAACCTCAATCTCCTGGAGATTTATCAAGCTTTTTTTCTTGGAGCAAAAACCAATTTTCACATTTTCCCACTATTTATAAAGCATAACGACTTTAGATTCGATTTGTATTTAACAGGGAAAGCAGGCGGTTATTATTATCGAAAAGCAGAATTTGAGTATTTTGTTGGAGCAGGTTTTACATTTTATCCATGGAAACATGTTGGAGTTTATACCGAATATGGATATGGAAATTTTATGGTTAATTCAGAGTATTTTCGTTTTGGTCTGGTGTTGAAATTTAATCAATAAAGCAGTCAAAACTTAGATACAGCCAAGCCTTATAATTCAATTATTGATTCCAATTTTTCGGATTAAAAAAAAATATACTCATTTAATCCTTTACACATCGAACTGAATAGCCGATGCTTGTAAAAGAGGAACGCATATTAACAGTTTCAGTATGTTTATAAACCAATAGACTCCAAGCTCTGCTAAAATCAGAAGCAGAAGATGACCAAAAGTGTCCAAAATCTCCAAGAGAGGTGCATTCATTATCGCTATATCTACGGCCACCTAAAAGGGCAGAAAAACCACTATTACCATCCATTACTAAATCATTGAATACATTTGTACCGTTACTTTCAACATAACGTAACAATGTTTTAAATTCACTTTCAGAAGGCAAATGCCAACCGTCAGGGCAAACAGTTTTTGCGGTTTCACAGTCATATAACCTTCCAAATTCATTACAATTGAGGTTTTTACCATCATAACACCAAGAGCCTTTACTTGTTTTAAAATTTAGGTTTTCTGCCATCCAAATCTGGTTTCCGATTTTAACGGTTTTATATGTTTTGCCATCACGAGAATCTGTGAATCTGGTTGTATCCTGATTAACAATCCGGACATCTAAAGACATATTAACCAATTGCTTAGGACTTACAAAAATGCTTATTAAAATCAACAAAGATGTAAATATTATTCTCATTTTCATTTTTTACAGTAAAAATATTAAAATTTATTTTTACTGCAAATAAATCAAAAAAAAATACGCGGATTACAAGACCAAGCCATAGTAAATTCATCTCACCAACAATAATCATTTAACAAAACACTTACGGGTAAATTTAACTTAACGGATAATATGCGAATCATTTCGATTGTGAGTTTGCATTTTATTATGAGCGTTATTTTGACCAATTTTTTGGATTATCAATAATATAATTCTTGATTCGCAGATAATCATCTCTATCGCGAACAACATGATCATAGTAATCTGATTGCCAATTTGTTTTTCCAGGCGTGTTGCGAATAACATTAATTTGTATTGAAATTTTCATCTGCATTTTCCCCAAAATTTTAAAAAGAACCATTTTCCGACGTTGTGCACGATAATGTTTGATTTCTTCGGTTGTCGGTTTTGGGAAACGACATTGTAGGGCAAATTCATGAATTTGCCCTACGGCATCCCCAATAACAGACATACCATTATTAAAATCCCAAATCCCCAATTCAATTAATAAATGAATATGATCGGGCATAACAACCCATTCATCCAATATCGCTCTTTTGTGATATTCTGGAATTTTTAAAATTTCAGTTTTGGCAATTTGACCAAAATCTGATAAAACCATTTGACCGTTTTCGACATAACCAAATAATTTCTCACGATTATCGGTACAAATTGTAATGTAATATATTCCTGGAGCCGAATAATTCCAAATCTGTAAACGATTTGACTCGTCTTTATATTTTTTATTAGATTTCACGATTAGGTAATATTCTGTTTTACACAGCCCTAACAAACCCCTCCGCCTTATGCAACATTTCGTACATAACAATGTCGTTTTGAACAAGTGGAACAGATTTACGAAAATCGTCAACGAATTTCTGTAACTTTGTTGAAGTTTTTGCAGGTTGGCGGAAACTCAATGCCTGACTTGCAGCGAATAATTCAATTCCCAAAATCCTTTCGGTATTTGCTACAACCCGTAACAATTTTGTTGCTGCATTAGCACCCATACTTACATGGTCTTCTTGCTCATTTGACGATGAAATTGAATCTACACTTGCCGGTGTACACAATTGCTTATTCTGACTTACAATTGAAGCAGCCGTATATTGTGCAATCATAAAACCTGAATTCAATCCGGGATTTGCAACTAAAAACGGAGGTAATCCTCGTTCGCCACTAATTAACCTGTAAACACGCCGCTCCGATATAGATGCAATTTCTGAAAGAGCTATCGCTAAAAAGTCCATAACCAATGCAAGAGGTTGACCATGAAAATTCCCTCCACTCAAAACTAAGTCTTCTTCCGGAAAAATTGTCGGATTATCGGTAACTGAATTAATTTCGGTTTCGATAACTGACTCTACATATGCCAAAGTATCTTTAGATGCACCATGAACCTGAGGAATACACCTAAACGAGTATGGATCCTGAACATGTTTCTTTTCTTGTGCAATAATTTGAGAACCTTCGAGCAAATAACGAATGTTTTTAGCTGTTTCGATCTGGCCTTTGTGAGGACGAATTTTATGAAGATTTTCGTTGAAAGGATCAATTCTTCCATCATAGCCATCAATTGACACGGCAGCAATTTTGTCGGCATTTGCAATAAGTTTACGGGCTCTCAAAACCGCTTCTACTGCATGAGCAAGCATAAACTGAGTTCCGTTCATAAGAGCCAGCCCTTCTTTCGATTTAAGTTTAAGTGGATTAAGTTGTAATTCTTTTAAAGCAGAAGCCGAAGATTGTCTTTTACCTTTGTAATACACTTCTCCAAGTCCGATTAATGGCAAAGTCATGTGAGCCAAAGGAGCCAAATCTCCAGAAGCACCAAGAGATCCTAATTGATAAACCACAGGAATTAAATCATTATTATAAAAATTAACTAATCTCTCAACAGTTTCGATACAAACTCCCGATTTCCCGTATGACAAAGCTTGAATTTTGAGCAGCATCATAAGTTTTACAATTCTACTGTAAACCTCATCACCCATTCCACAAGCATGTGACTTTACAAGGTTTTCCTGAAGTTTCTCAATATCCTCATCAGGAATTGATGTATTGCAAAGTGCACCAAATCCGGTATTTATTCCGTAAATCGGTTTATCATGAGTTTTAATTTTGCTATCAAGATATTTGCGACAAGAAACAATATTGTTTATAGCTTCGTCTGATAAAGCTATCTGATAAGAATTTGAAATAATTTCTTCAATCTTGCTTAAACTAAGTTTAGCACTATTAATATAATGTACCTTCATGGTAATAAAATTTTAATGTTAATAAAAAATTAAACCTGCGGGGTTTCCGCAAAATGACTTTCTTAAGCAAATAATGCTTTTCTGTTAAGAAGTATGAGGTAACTTATAAGCCAAATCATTTTAAAATGTTTTTACAAAAATATAAAATTTAAACTTATGTCATTGTATTTTAGGTAAAAATATGATAGTAGAATCTATAGACAAAAATTTAACGGTAAAAATCAATAACATTTTCAATTGTTATAATATAAGAGCCCAAAGAAAATTTACAATGAGCACCATGTAAATTAGTCTCCGGGCTCTAAAACCAAAAAACCACTTTAGCTTACTTTTTTATTCCAAAAACATCTTCAAATGCCTTGACAAATCCATCTTTTGGCAAAGCGCCGGCAGCCATTTGAGGTTGAGCATCAACAGGGATGAATAATAGCGATGGAATACTTCGTATCCCGAAAACTGATGACAATTCTTGCTGATCTTCAGTATTTACCTTATAAACGTCCACCAATCCTTTATATTCAACACTCAGTTCCTCAATAATGGGAGCCACCATTTTACATGGTCCACACCAATCAGCATAAAAGTCAATAATTGCAGGTCTTTCGCCTTTATATTTCCACTCTTTTTCATTTTCGTAATCGAAAATCTTCTCTATAAATGTTTCTTTTGTTAGATGTTCTGCCATTTTTAAATTCTTTTAATAATTTTGTAAATTGTTTTTCATAAAACAGAATAAATTAGAAATTGTTCAAGTGGCGAAAAAAAATAATAATATATCGAAATTTCTTACAGCGAAAATATTTGAAATTATTTCAGATTTATCAATGGAAATAGATACAGAAGTTTATGTAATAGGAGGATATGTAAGAGATAAATTTCTACAAAGGGAAGAAAAAAAAGACATTGATATAGTTGTAAAAGGAAATGGGATTGAATTTGCACGTCAATTAGCTAAAAAAGTTGGCGTAAAGAAAATAAGTGTTTTCAAAACATACGGTACTGCTATGTTTAAATATGAAGATACCGAAATAGAATTTGTAGGAGCCAGAAAAGAATCATACCAACCTGACAGTCGAAATCCTGTTGTTGAAGAAGGCAGTATTGAAGATGATCAAAAAAGAAGAGATTTTACGATTAATGCCTTAGCAATAAGTCTGAACAAAAGAACTTACGGACAACTTTCTGATCCTTTTAATGGTTTGGAAGATATGAAAAACAGGTTAATAAAAACGCCATTAGATCCGGATATTACTTTTTCAGACGACCCCTTAAGGATGCTGCGTGCAATACGTTTTGCTGCACAACTTGATTTTGTAATTGATACTAAATGTTTCAAAGCTATCAAGAAAAACAAAGAACGAATTAGAATAATTACAGCAGAACGCATACATACAGAATTAAACAAAATTCTAATGACTAAAACGCCATCGATAGGGCTTAAATTATTGTTTGATTCTGGGTTACTTGAAATAATATTCCCGGAATTATATGATTTAGCGGGAGTAAGCACTCAGAATAGCGTAAGTCATAAAGATAATTTTATGCATACCATTCAGGTTGTGGATAATATCGCACAAAAAACAGATGACTTATGGCTGAGATGGGCAGCTTTGCTTCATGATATTGCAAAACCCCGAACCAAAAAATTTGTAGAAGGCATTGGATGGACTTTTTATTCGCATAATTATTACGGGGAGAAAATGATTCCGCAAATTTTTACCAGATTAAAGCTTCCACTTAATGAAAAAATGAAGTTTGTGCAGAAAATAGTCGGTTTACACATGAGACCAATAGCTTTAGTTGAAGAAATCGTGACTGATTCTGCTGTTCGCAGATTACTTGTTGACGCCGGCGATGACATTGATTCTCTTCTAACTTTGTGCGAAGCAGATATAACTTCAAAAAATGAGAAAAAAGTAAATCAGTATCTGCAAAATTTTGAAAACATACGCAAAAGGATTATTGAAGTTGAGGAACGCGATTCATTACGTAATTTTCAACCACCAATCAGTGGAGATGAAATAATGAAATATTTTAAACTAGGTCCATGCAAACGTGTTGGAGATATTAAAAACGCCATTAAAGAAGCCATTCTCGAAGGTGAAATCCCTAACGACAAGGATAAGGCTTGGGAATATATGATAAAAATCGGTAAAGACATTGGTATTTAGATTTTTATGAATTAGAGGAATGATTGGTTAAACAACTCTAAATAAATTGAATCCCGATTACTATAATGAAAATTATTCTATCAACCACTTATTTATTGAGTTGTTAAATATTTCAATATTATCTATTTTATATTTAGTTTTTTTGTTGCATTCCTGCATATATTCATTAGTCTCTTTTGATGAAATTGCCTCTTCTAATGTAATTCCTTCTTCCAAAGCAGTTCTTCGATAAAACTCAGCAACGAATGATTCATCGTCAAATATACCCGGGATACCGATAACTAATTCAAAATTTTCAAAAGGTTCATAAAAGATAAAACCATCAAATATATATTCAAAGTTAACCGTTTCATAAGCATTTCCACCAAAATTGTACATTTCAAATTTTGTTTGTCCAAACGGTGTGTTTTTCAAGTCAAATCCAACATTTTTATTCCCTGTAAATCTAAATGCAGCATCCCACTTACCATTTGCAATTAATATCGGTTCCTCTGATGTTGGGTAATAATTAATCATTATTCCTTTCGTAGAATTAGAAAATGTCTTATAAATGTATTCTGCTGTACTGTATATACTTGGCTCTGTAGGTGAAGGGATGTATTTAGGTATTCGTGTGTAACCATGGTAAGTATTCATAATTACAAGTGCCTTTTTCTTATTTGGGTTATAATACTTCTCTTGATTATATTTTTTTATGAAATGTTGTGCCATTATGACATTTCTTTCAATTACCGGTGGAAAATTATTTTGAGGCTCCATCATATCTAGAAACATATTATATTGCTCATCACATTTAAAAGAATCCCATGAGAACATTACATCTAAAGGAAATAACTTTATTTTTTCATCCAATTGCCTGTTTTGATTTATTTGATAAATACTTTCAAGCAAATAGTAAAAATTATAATTTGGCCAAAGAGAAAACATATCAAGATTTCTGAAAATTGCCAGCAAATTCTCTTTAATTTCTGAATCTGTCAGGTTTTCTTTCAACAAAAATTCATTTATTTGTTTTCCCGAATTATAAACACCAACTTCTGTATAGACATTGCCTGTAAATCGATCGTCTTTAATAATATCCACAATCATTTCGTATTGTTTAATCTCACGGTGATCTCTTTCAGACAAAATAATAATATCTTTTTCTTCAAATGATTTTAGTACATACTCTTTAGGTGATAGCAATTTTTGGCTACTTAAAAAGTCAACAAAAACTTTAATACTGTCATGCGGAATTTGTTGAGAATATAAAGCAGAATAAATCCCTAGTGAAATCAAAATTGTTGTCACTATTTTTATCATATCAATTACAATTTAAATGTATCTAAATTTATATGAGCTTCACGGGAGCTTGAAAAAACAAAAGCATTGTATTTTTTCTCAAATCCACAAACTCTAAAGCTTTTTCTTAATCTCGTTTTTTCCAAATTCAACAGCCTGTGCTATTCCATCAGGATTTTTACCTCCGGCAGTAGCAACAAAAGGCTGTCCTCCTCCTCCACCCTGGATATGTTTTGCGATTTCGCGAATCAAATTGCCGGCATGTAATCCTTTATCCTTAATTATATCTTCAGAAAAAGCAACCGCCAGATACGGCTTATTATCAATTACAGTACCCAGAACACAAGCAAATGATTTTATCTCGCCACGTATTTGAGAACACAATTCCTTAAGATCATTGCTATCAGAGAGGTTAATTACCTTACAGATAAGAAGTGCTGAATTAATCTTTTCTGCTCCCGAAACTAATCCATTTTTAATCATTTTCACTTCCGCAAGATGATAAGATTCGAGTTGTTTGTTTAACTTGTTATTTTCATCAATAAGTCTAGTTACAGAAGTTACAATATCATTTGGTCCATATAACAATTGTGAAATCTGCTTCATATTATCAAGTTGAGAAAAAACAAAACTTTCAGCTTTGCTTCCGGTAATAGCTTCTATCCTTCTGATTCCTGCTGCTATAGCTCCTTCACTTATTATCTTAAAAAACCCAATCTGTCCTGTACTTTCAACATGAGTTCCTCCGCACAACTCAACAGAATCACCAAATTTTATAACTCTTACACTTTCTCCGTATTTCTCGCCGAACAATGCAATTGCACCGGATTTTTTTGCTTCGGCAATAGGCATATTCCGATTTTCACTACGGATAACATTATTCCTTATCTGTTCATTTACAAGTATTTCGACAGCACGAATTTCATCATCCGTTAATTTATTAAAATGTGAAAAGTCAAATCTTAATTTCTCAGGGTCAACCAATGAACCTTTTTGTTCGATATGCGTCCCCAGAACTTTTCTTAAAGCAAAATGTAACAGATGTGTTGCAGTATGATTATTTGCAGTCGAAATCCTGTTTTCAATATTTACTTCGGCACTGAAAACACCTTCGGTTTTTTCAGGCAAACTACTTACTATATGTATTATCTGATTGTGCTCCTTAATTGTATTTAAAATTTCTATCTTTTCATTTTGGTTAATCAAAAATCCGCTATCTCCCACTTGTCCACCTGATTCAGCATAAAATGGAGTTTTATCGAATACTAAATGAAAAAACTCAATATTTTTTTGTTTAACTTTTCTGTATTTTGTTATTCTGATGTCCATTTTAAGGAAGTCATATCCAACAAACTCACAATTTTCATCATCAACTAAAATAGTCCAGTCGTCTGTATTAACTTCAGCAGCATTTCTTGCTCTGTCTTTTTGTTTTTTCATTTCCACATCAAATCCTGCGGTATCAACAGTCAACCCGTTTTCTCTGGCAATAAGTTCAGTCAAATCAAGCGGGAATCCATATGTGTCATATAATACAAAAGCCTGGTTACCGGCGATTGTTTTTTTACCTTCTTTTTTCAACTTTCTAATTTCATCATCCAGCAATTTAATGCCTTTTTCTAAAGTTCTTAAAAATACCGTTTCCTCTTCTTTGATTACTTTTTCAATTAATTGTTTTTGAGCTAACAATTCCGGAAAGGCATCTCCCATGTGTAATGACAAGACATCAACTAATTTATAAATAAATGCTTCTTTTAAATCGAGGAAAGAATACGCATAGCGTACTGCTCTGCGTAAAATACGTCTGATTACATAACCTGCTTTTACATTTGACGGCAGTTGTCCATCTGCAATTGCAAAAGAAACAGCACGTAAATGATCGGCAATTACCCTTAAAGCAATATCAGTTTTAATATTCTGCCCATATTTAATTCCCGAGATTTTCGAAATTTCAGATATTATTGTTTGAAAAATATCGGTATCATAATTTGATTTTTTACCTTGCAATACAGCACACAATCTTTCGAAGCCCATGCCTGTATCAACATGTTTGTTAGGCAATTGCTCAAGACTTCCGTCTGCTTTTCGGTTAAACTGAATAAACACAAGATTCCAAATTTCGATTACCTGTGGATTATCTTTGTTAATCAAATCACGACCTGCTATTTTTTGTTGTTCTGGCTTATCTCTTAAATCAATATGAATTTCCGAACATGGTCCACAAGGTCCCATATCTCCCATTTCCCAAAAGTTATCTTTTTTTGAGCCGTATATTATTTTTTCGGCAGGAACAAGTTTTTTCCAAAATTCTTCTGCTTCTGTATCTACTTGAAGATTTTCTTTCTTATCTCCACCAAATACGGTAATATACAATCTATCCTTATCAATTTTATAGACCTCTGTAAGAAGTTCCCAAGCAAATTCAATAGCTTCTTTTTTAAAATAATCACCAAAAGACCAATTGCCCAACATTTCAAACATAGTATGATGGTATGTGTCATGACCAACTTCTTCGAGATCATTATGTTTACCGGATACCCTAAGACATTTCTGTGAATTAACAATCCTAAGAGCTTCTGGTTTTCTGATTCCGAGAAAAATATCTTTAAACTGATTCATACCCGCATTGGTAAACATTAAGGTCGGGTCTCCCTTTATAACCATAGAATCACTGGGAACAACTTTATGTCCTTTAGATTCGAAAAAATCGGTAAATTGTGTTCTTATCTGCTTAGAATCCATGTATTTATGTGTAAATCTGTTACTTACGTATATTATAGAATATTTTAAATTGCAAATTTAGATTAAATTCTTAAATTTGCAGTCCATTAATAACTTAATAAGCTAAATTTTACTTTAAATTGAAACTTTTTAAATCAAAATATAAATTTAATCCTGAAACTCTTCAATACGAAAAGATTAGATTTAGTTTTAGAAAATTTGTATTAAGATTAGTCCCATACATTATTTCATCTGCAATTTTTGGTTTTGCATTAATGTTTCTATACATTGTTGTATTTGAATCACCTGAAGAAAAACTATTAAGATCTGAAAATCAATATTTAAAAGAAAATTTGAAGAAAATTAATGAGCGTTTGGTCGAAGACGACAAACTGCTGGATGATATTGCAAAAAGGGATAATTATATTTACAGAACTACTTTTCAACAGGATACTATTCCTTACACTATTAGAAATGCTGGTGTAGGAGGTTCAGACAGATACAAACATTTGGATGGTTTTGCCAGTACAGATATTGTTAAAGATGTTGCAAAAAAGCTTGATCAAATCGAGAATAAACTGAATATTCAATCTTTATCGTATAATGAACTTATTAAAGAGCTAAAAAAGAAAGAAAATCTATTCAAATCTTTACCAGTATTGCAACCAATTCATGTAAATGAGCTTACTAGAATTGGATCTTTTTACGGTTATCGTCCACATCCGATACTTGGCGTTGTTCACATGCATCACGGCATTGATATGGTTGCACCTACAGGAACACCTGTTTATGCATCTGGTGATGGTGTAATTTCTGGTATTGAATATAATAATACAAATAGCGGATACGGAAACTCTATTTTAATTGATCATGGAGTAAATGGACTTTCGTCCAGATATGCTCATCTATACTCGATAAACGTTAAAAAAGGACAAAAAATAAGTCGTGGTGAACAAATTGGAACTGTTGGTTCTACCGGATTATCTACAGCCCCTCACCTACATTACGAAATAATGATATATGGCGCAACCGTAAATCCATTAAGGTATATGATTACACCATCTGCTGATGAATATGAACAGATACTTAAACTAGCACAATATCCGGGTGTATCTTTTGACTAATATATTTCTGAATTTTCTAATCTGTTTTTCATATATACCACCTGAAGACAGTACTAAAACTATTATACCAACTTTTCTTGGTAATGAAACAAGAAATTACTACGGAAACGAAGCTCCTGAGAAACTTGAAGTTATTTGGAAAACAAATCTGGGCTGTGGTAAAACAATTATACCAAATATTACCTGGGACACTGCCATTATGTGTGGAGCCGGTTGGACAGGGCAAGCATTAATAATGGAAGATAATGGTGAAATTTTTCTGATACAAGGAGCTTATGATTATAATTTAAGAAAATTAAGAGCTTCGGATGGAAAAGTAATTTGGGAATATGCTTTCGATGATGTAATAAAAGGGACAGGCTGTATTTGGATAAATCCATTAAAATCTAGGGATGACCCTGACAGAATTGTCATTTTTCAAGGTAGCAGACGCGGATATAATTATCAACTATATGATAAATACATTTGGAGTTACAGAGCTATCTCATTTAGGACAGGAAAAGAACTTTGGCGATATAATTCTGTACGTAGTGATTCTTTTTCGCGTGATGTAGATGGAACGGCTTTAATACTTGATGACACAATTTTTTTGGGCTTGGAAACAGGGCATTTTGTTAAACTAAATCCTAACCCTGATTCAGCAAAAACTATTGACAAGTTCAAACAACCGGTCGAGTTTCTAAAACTACAGCTGTACACAAAAGAAGATGATATTGCACATAACCATAATGTCGTTACGGAAAGTGCTCCCTGCATTTTGAGAAATCATATATACATCACTTCCGGCTCAGGCTATGTTTTTGGATATAATCGTAAAACAGGCTTGCTTGATTTCAAATTCAAAACAGGTTCAGATATGGACGGTTCTCCGGTCGTAACAAGAGATAGCTGCATTTTGATATCTATTGAAAAACAATATATCAATGGCCATGGTGGAGCAATGTTGATAGATCCATCAAAACACGCAGATTCTTGTGTTGTTTGGTTTTTTCCGACTGGCAACAATGTTTTTACTGACTGGAGAGGCGGAATAATAGGTTCTTGTGCTACCAATGACAAATACGTACACGCTGAACACAACTCACTATCTGCATTTGTTGCAATAGATGGATTTTTATATGTTGTGGAAAATGATTTCACTAATCCTGATGATTCTGTTTTGGGACCGGATAATATCAAAAAATACAAAACACCTCAATTGGTCTTTAAGTATAATACAGGAATTTCGATTTCTACTCCGATTTTTACAGAGAATCGCCTTATTGTTTTAACCTATGATGGACTGTTTATGTTTGAATATAATGATCAGTGTATATTTAAACTACTTGAAAAAAATACTTCTATCAGAGGTGAAGCTACTCCTGTTGTACATAACAAAAGACTTTATGTTGCTTCGCGTGACGGGTTTTTGTACTGTATCGGCAAAAAAGATTAGTCCTTCTTTCGTAATTATTTTACTGAATTTTATATTTACTATGGGGCATAGAGCATGGAGCGCGTAAGCAGTTTCCAGAATATTAGTTCTTTTTTCTTGCTATTATCAAG
>Ga0116142_10001521_pt1 | contig 27596 bp, 23 predicted proteins | sample AD_UKC033_MetaG_FD_89785 | JGI IMG/M metagenome (GOLD analysis project Ga0116142, IMG submission 89785) | Active sludge microbial communities of municipal wastewater-treating anaerobic digesters from USA - AD_UKC033_MetaG | ecosystem: Engineered > Bioreactor > Anaerobic > Digestate | place: USA... | reverse complement strand
GGACCCACTGTTCCAGCTCCGGGGTGATCGGCAAGCGCACCCGTTGCCTGGTGGCGCGGTAGTAGATGAGGCCTTCGGAGCAGGTGTATCCGTTGTCGCGCAGGATCAGCGCCTGCAATCCCAACTGCATTTTATCCGTGTCCCAAAGCTCATTCGCCTCGGCTCCCTGGCGAGGGGCGCCCGCCTTGTAATCCACCGGACAAACCTCCAGGGCGGTGAATAAATCCGCCTCCGCCGCGTTCGCGTGCATGACCCGTGCCTCCACCAGATCCATCTTGGCCACCACGCCCAAACGTTCAGAGCCCATTTGCACTGAACGCGAATGAATGGTTTCCGGTGTGGCTGGTTCCGCCTGGTCTGGAGAAACGGCGGGGTGAGGCGCGGGCGCCGGTGGCTGATCCTGCTGCCGGCGGGTTGCCTCCGCGTTTGGGACAGCAGGCAGGGCGCCGTTACCGGAATCCACGCGTTGATGCAGGGCGGCACCGCGCCGGGTGTCGGCATTGTCAACGAATACTCCCTCGACCAGTTCGTAATAGAACAGTCGGGGACAATAAACGAACTCGTTGAGCATCCGGGCGGGCAGGGTGTCCCGCTCCGCGGACTGGGGAGAGGTTCGGGGCCGCGCGCCGGCGGTGGGGTCATGGCGGTTGCGGGCCGGTGTTGATGCGGTCGCCGTGCCGGCGGCAGGCGGGCTGGCGACCGGGAGTGATGGGGGTGCGGATCCGGTGGGGCGCGCTGGCGGCCGGCCTTTCCTGGCGGTGACGCCGATCAAGGGCGGCAGGCTCCTTCTGCGGGGCAATCGCGCGCGGGTTGGCAGCTTGGACGGCTCGCCACGAGACTGGACGAGAGTTGGGGCAGATTTATGGCGGATGTCCTTCGCGGCGGCGGTGGATCCGGCTTTCGGACTGGAGGCCTTCCTGCTGTTGCCGGACAAGGGCTGGACCCCGGCGGCTTTTTGCGCATCGTTCATTGGTGTGCCAACTGTGCGCTTGCATGGCAACTTTCATGCCGGACCGATTCCACAGCCGGTTTCGGGGGCGAACAGCCCGAGGCCGAAATGCGCGCCGTAGCCGAGCGCGATGGGGCCGGTCACCGGTTGGGGAAACTCGATGACAAAAGCCGCGCCGCTGTCATGGCCGCGCTTGCCATTACCGTGATGACGAACGGTCTGGAACTGGAGTGAGCGAAATTTTTGCTCCTTCCGCTCACCGAAACTAAACGGACGATCGCGTTCCATAAGTTGCTTGCGGATTTTTGCGCCCTGCCATTTTGGGTTCAACGCGAGCAGCCGGAGCAAATCATCCGCCGCGGAACCTTCCTGCCAGCCGTTGTCGGCCATCTTTGGGCGACCGTCGCGAAAGGTTTTGGCGTGGCGCGTGGGAACGAATGGCGTGAGCGAACGCCAAATCTTCGATGAACCCAATAGCGCGCAGTCGTTGAAATCACCGGGCAGGCCAATACCATGAAGCACGAGGCGAATGTCGTGTCCGCCGTGCCCCCAAACTTTTCTCAATTTGCGGAGCGCAAGACAGGCATCGCCGTTGAATCCCATCGTTGCCCAAATGGTGATATGCGTGATGGCATCGCGCTCGCCATTGGCCTCGCAGAAAATGTGAGTGTGCGCGTGGTCGCCGCGCGGTTTTCCATCGTCACCCAAACCGGTGAACACAGCGGCGCGGCCTTTGCCCTGATCCGACCATTTACAGAGCGCGTCGTGCACGCGATCCGCGACGGAAATCGCCTGGGTAATGCTCGGCGCGACGGTGCTCACCACGGCGTAACGCGCCACGGTGGGCAATTCCTTGCTTTGCCGCAGGCGCGGCTTGGCCGCCGGGGCGAACGCATTTTCCGGGCGGAGGTAATTCACATATTGCGCGCCGGGAGGAAGATTCCAACCGGCGGCTTGCAGTCTGCCGGTGTCGGCATGGAGTGCGGCAAATAAATCTTCGGGAACTTCTGGCGCTTCCGCCGGCTTGGATTTTTTGCCTGATTTCTTTTTGCCGTCCCCTGCAGGTTGGTTGGCTGCAAGGAACGCCGCGCGCCATTGGTGGTAATCGGCCGGGTTCATCGCCGCCAGGAGCCGGACGAGTTCAGTTTTCGGCGGCTGCGGCACATCTTCGGTCAACAATTTTGCAACCGAATGAGTCCGCTCGATTTTCTCCGGCAAGTCGGTTCGCACACTGGCTTCCACCAGACTTTCCGCGCGTCCGAAATAGCCGAGTCGCGCGGCGAGCGTTTTCAACGCAGCCAGTTGCTCCGGCGGCAACTCCACGTTTTCCCACGCCACAAACACGGCTTCGTTTTCTGCGACTTGAATAAACGTGTCGAAAACCTTGGTGGTCTTCTCATTTTTGCCCTCGTTGTATGGCATATAATGTCGCGTGTGCGCGGTGGTGGCACTCGGCAGGTGAAAAACGGGCGGTTGACTCAATACGTCAGCAAGCGCGCGAATGGCAGGCTCGGAAATTTCTTCGTCTCGACGTGCTTTCAAATACCACGTCGCGATCAACGCCCGAACGATGCGCCAAGGCGAAGGCGGCCATTCGACCGCGCCCTCGTTCACATGCCGCCCCCACGGCGTGGCGTGGAAACGCCCGGCGGGAAAGCGCAGTTCAAGGACAGTCATGGTTATTCCTCAAAGGTGAGGTCGGTTTCTGGCGGATTGGCGAAACCGCCGGACGCCTTTTTGATGAGGCTGGGCAGTGTCTTTTCAAGTTCGTCAAGCGTCGGCACGACGAAACCTTCGGGACGCTGCACAACAAGATTGCCGTCAATTTCCAAATCACACGCCGTTCGCAGGCGCAGACCTTCCCGAAGGAATTTCTGGGTTTTGAAAAGCGCGATGGCGACGAGCAATGTTTCGACATCTGCGCCGAAACCGAAGCCGCGAATGAGCGCGAGGTCGAGATTGAAGAACGCAGTGATGTTCCCGCAGTATTCATCGCGGTGGAACGGGACGTTGCCAAAGCCCTTTGCAGTGTCGCCGGATGGATCAACCGCGTCGTTTTTCACGCCGCCGCTTGCGGCAACGGTGACATTCTCGGCTTCGATGAACGCGGTGAGCGCGCGCGGCAGGCGCATCCGGCCACCAGCAATTTCTTTTTTGGCGAGAAACACGCCATGCAGTAGCGCGTTGGTGTCGTATTTCAAAAGTGTGGCGGTGAGTTTCTTGAGGTCCACGATACCCTTTTCGGCGATGGCGAGTTCCGTCTTGAGTTTGTCCAGGAAACTCTTGTCCTTGCCTTCGAGAATATACGGACTGTTCAACCGATGCGCTTCGAGCACGGAGTTTGTCAGTGGCTTGCCAGCTTTATCTTTCACCTTCACAACAGGCAAACCTTTTAGCGGTTTCACCCAATCATCAGCGACAGCGTCCCAACAAACCGCTTCAAGCCGGTTCGCCATGCTTTGGGCGGATTCCACCAGCAGCATCTTCCGTCCTTCTGGACCGTCATAAGTGGCCGCGCCAAGATCGGGAAAGCCGGTCGGTTGAAACCGTGTGCCTTGAATCGGTTTAAGCGCCGCTTTGAGCAGCAAGCGCGGTTGGTCATTGAGTTTGTCGAGGTTCATGTGTTTTGTGTTTGTTGTTGTTGAAGAATGATGCGTTCCAGGAGATGGAACTCGTGACCGCTGATGGGGAAAAGCATCGCCGCCGCCGTGCGCCGGGCGATGTCTCCGGCGATTGGCAATTCACTCACCAGCGGAGCTTTGCCAGAGGCACGGAGACGGCGGGCGGCGAGAATCGAAGCCTCTTTACCTTGTTCATTGATGGCACGATGCAGAATCGCCGGAACGAGCGGAATGGCTTCCTGTTCTTCGCCTTTCTTGGCGCGACGAAAGCAGAGCCGCAACAGGGCATAGAACGCTGAGGGTACAACACGCTGCTCGAAATCAGAGGCGTTTTCAGCTTCGCTTGAATCATTGTCATCCGTCGCGCTGATTTCTTCTTCGGATGACAAGATTTCGGTTGAACGGGTTTTCGCCTCGCGTCGTTCATCCCGGATGACGCTTTCCCAATCCACCAGCGAAAGCCCCCAAATAAGGTCAGCGAGCAGCGTTTCATTGACGCGACCTTCAATAAACTCGGTGATGTCATCCAATCGCGCCGGACGCGGCGACCAATCAGGCCAGCCTTTCGCAGACGATTGTTGCACCCGCACCAAACGACGGGCGAGAATGGCATTGAGCGCGTCGGTCAAATCTCCGTCATGCCATGCAACGTCATTTTCCGAACTCATCTCCGTCCACGCGGGACGGAAATACTCTCCTCGTTCCATTCGTTTCAAGGGTTCAAGGTGTTGCCGAAACCAGAGCTTCTCCATTCCTTTTCCGAACGAGGCACGAAGGCTGGCCAATGACATTGCGAGACGCGTTTCGGGGCAATCAGCGATTTGCGTCAACCACTCGGGTCTTAATCTGCGAAGTGGGCTGACGTTTTCTCGTTGGCTTTTGTCTTTTGCAGTCGCCCATTTGAAACTGCGTGCAACCGCGCGTTCTGTCGCTCCCAGCGCCGCAAGAACCGCCAGCAAACGGTCTGGTGAATCTTCTTCGCAGAGTTCAAAGATGCGGCGTTCGAGCAGCGCAAAGGCCGCTCGCACGGAATTCGGAGCTTTGGGCTTCGCTTCCGGGTCAGTCTTTATCCGTAACCGCTCAATCCAGCGTTGCACATCAGCCAGCAAGTCCGCCCGTGCGTTTCGCCGAACTACGAATTTTCCAAGTGGAGTGGCAAAGGTTGATTGCCCGTTACGTTCAAGCAGCGCGTATCGCTGAAAAGCTGTGATTCCCCGATCAACACCGAGCGTCACGGCGGCTTGGGCAAAGTCCACGCCGTTGCGCGCTGTCGAGCCGCGCAACTGTGCACGGCCTTCGCCGAAGACGGATAGCAATTCAGTGAACGTTGTGGGCTGTTCCCACAATGGTGTCCAGATTTCACAGCCTGCTTTCGCTTCATCACTGCGCGTTGCGCTGGCGAATCCTGCCCCATTATGGCTGACACAAAATGGGCAGACCATTGAGCCGTTGCCAGAGCCGTTGAGTTTCTTTACAGCCGCGCCGCCAAAAAGCATCCCACCCTCCATCATCAAAACATAGTCCCACGGATTAACGGTTGAATTGCCATTGAAGCCTGTTGTGGCATTTGCTCCGCCTGCCGCACCCGGGAAAAACTGACCAATAGGAGCTTCACTGAGTGGGCCGGAAGTTATTTCTTGAAACAGGGAAGCTTGCAGCCAAGTGGCGGATTGTGCTGACGGCAGTCCGCTTTGAGCCTGAATGATTTCACAGAGGCATTGAAGATACGTGTTGGTGAACTCCAATCGTCCATCTGTTCCACCACTTCCGAATAAAGGCGGATAAGCAACTGTCCCATCGGAAAGCGTCGGGACTATCGCATCAATGCCAGGAATGACTGTATCAGCGAGAGAAGAGCGCGCCAGCATAACGAGCAATTCCTTGCCTGAAGCTCGGTGGCATTTCTTGAAATCCGTTCGCACTTTCTTCCCCGCTTTAAGCAAATCCCTTAACGCCTTTTTTGATGGCTGTGATGAACCAACGTCTAACGCCTCAATTTGTTCAATGTGACACGCCAAAATCTTTTCACGTTCTTGGCCTGTCTTTGCGATGAAGGCATCAAGACTTTTTAGGAATTCAGCAAGTTTGTCGCGGATAACTTTGGCCGCTTTTCCATCGGATTGAGCAGCCACTTTTTCCAAGGTGGCAGTCATTTCAGCCAAGGGCTGTTTGGTCGGGCCAAGTTGCGACCAAGTGAAAATCATCTGAATCGTATGCTTGCAAGCATCAAAACGAGGCGCAGGACTTTGGCGAATCGCCTCAACGGCAGACTGGTCATCTCCTTCGTAGAAACCGCTGCCGCCATTCCAAGGAGCGACGATTGGCGTTGGTTGGTAACGATTCAGAAAAAAATCAAGAAACGCCTTTTGGTCCAGCGTAGAGCGCAAGTGAAAGCGTTCATTGCGCCAGTAGCCTGCCGCAGCAGGGTCAACTTGTTCCGCGATTACGCGAAGCACGCCCAACGCTTTCAAATAGTGAGCAAGCGGGATGGGAGCGCAGCCGGGTAGTGAAAGAGGTTTCATTCGACATCCTCCTTGATGTTGAAACTTGAATTTTTATCCAGCATGAATGTAAATTCCCGGCATGAGTTCAGTCGTCGAGATCGAGCAGGCCATTGCCAAACTTTCCGCTCAGGAGTTTGTCGAGTTGGAGCGCTGGTTCGACGCCGAGCGAAATCGCAAGTGGGATCGCCAGATCGAGGCAGACGCGCAAAACGGCAAATTGCGCGACGCTTATGAGCGGTTGCAGTCAGAAAACCAAGGCCAGCCCGTCGTTCCGCTCGATGATTTCCTCGACGACAAAAAGCTTTCGTGACCGGTTCAGGAAACTTCCTTCTGAAATCCAGCAAATCGCCCGGAAGAATTTCCGGCTCTGGCTGCGTAATCGGGCGCATCCTTCCCTGCATTTCAAAAAAGTCGGCGAATTTTGGTCCGCCCGTGTCGGCAGCAACCATCGTGCTCTGGCCCTGTGGCATGGCGACAAGGTGGAATGGTTCTGGATTGGTTCTCATGATGAGTATGAGAATTTGATCGGGTAGTTCATAAGCACGAGGTGTCGGTAGCGAATGATGATGGTGGGCATGGCGGTTAATCGGTGGCGTTTGCTCACCGCTGGTGAGGAAATGGGTTCGGGGTCAAATTGGCCAACCGGCGGTTGACCAATCGGGAGGAGCGCGCCAGTCGCCAATTCGCCAACCGCCGGTTGGCGAATCTGCGGGTAAAGCCGATACAAAGTGCGGCAATCCTTCAATGTGCTGACACCCAACCCGGTGATTTCGCGACTCTTGAGGTCATCCGCCACCCGTTTCAGTAATCCTGCGCCGTATTTCGCCCGGTCGTCTCCCGCCTGCTCAAACTCGACGAGATAAGCGCCGACAAGCCAGTTGCGGAGAATGAGGTGACGGTTGACCGCTCCGGCAGCACCAGCTTGGGCTTGCCTGTGCGCATCGCTGATGGCGGAAAGGAGACCGGGGTAATTCATTGCCGGGAAGCGCGCGCGTCGGCGGCGCGTAGCAGGGTTTCCAGATAGGCAAGGCGGAATGGGCCAAGCCGGTCGCGCAGAGCAATGGCGCGGGCCAGCCATGATGGGCCGTGTTTGCCTTCGCCCATTTGCATGAAGCTGAGGTCGAGCGGGATTTCCGGGGTGGTCAATCCGGGCAGCGAAACCGGTTTCAAAATTTCACCATCCCAAATGCCGCGCGCAAAAAGTCTGGCTGGATTCTTCTCATCGCCTTGCTCATCCGGCAGCGAGCGGATCGAGAGCCGGACTTTGCCGTGATGCGCGGCGATGAGATAAGCGACAAGATTGCGCTCCGGTGCATCGAGTGGCGCAGCCTGCAGCCACGCGAGCGCGGACGCGAGTTCGTGGCGAAAGCCGGGGCGCTTGCACTTGCCGCTTTGGTCGGCAGACTTCGCCCAAAGCTGCCCTTCACGTTCGGCATCGCCATTGCGAAGCATTTTTTGGAACTCGTCATGAGCCTTCCCGATGTCGTGCCACAGCGCGGCGGTGTGGAAGACGGCTTTGTATTTGTCGTCCAATGCGAGCGTGGCGGCCAGAGTGTCGGTGGCTTCGATAACGAACTTTGTGTGGTCGGCGAGAGTTTGCCACGAGCGGGTATAAGTGTCGGGGTCGCCGTCGTGAGCATCTTTATCTTGGTCAGGAGGCCGGTGTATCGTTGGTTTTTTCACCTTTGGCTCACCAGTCCAGCCAAGAGCATCTTCATAACCGCCGCTGGCAGCATCCACGAGAAAAACTCCGCCGGGACGCGGCTTCTCAGCGGTTTCCCAATTTTTCTCCAAGGGATTCCAACGCCAGGCACGCGTGGTTTTCTTTTTCCAGAAATCCGCCGCGTCGCGAATCGATACACGGCAAAGTTCATTGCGGCTGGGCAAAGGCTCATTGTCTTTAGGTGGCTTTCCATCTTCAAGGTTGCGCCAGAAAAGTTGCACGTCATTGTCCTCGCCGTCGCGAATGTAGCGGGAGATGTCCAAGTCTTGCCCGCATATATCCGGTGTGGTGTCGAACAAATCCACGAGGTCGCGGCGGCGGATGACGGGGCGGATGATTTTTTCCGGCGCAATCGTTTTGCCACGTTCTGCCAGCGCCGCCGGACTGGCATCGGCGAGGGGTGTAATGGCATCGCGCGCCTTCTTGAGTTCCGCTTCCGAATAGGGCCAGAGTACGTCGTCTTTGTCATCCTTGGGTTGAATGTCCACCCACAGCACTTCCGCATCGGAAATGTCCGCACGCCGATTGCAGCGGCCCATGCGCTGGACGAGCGATGACCACGGCGCAAGTTCGGTGATGAGCAGCCGCGCAGAAACATCCACGCCGGCTTCGACGGCCTGCGTGGCGATGACGATGCGGTCGCCTTTTCCGTCCTTGTCGCCGAAAAGAAGTTTTGTGTGCCGTTCGCGATCCACGGGCCGGAAGCGTGAATGAAGGAGGGCGATTTTCGTGGGGTCGTAGAGCGGTTGTTCGGATTTTTTCTCCACTGTTGTAAGCGCCTCGTAGATTTCCCGCGCTCGCTTGACGCGATTCACGATGACGAGGGTCAGCGTGCCGGGCTGGTGGCGGTCCTTGACAAGTTTGGCAAATTGCCCGGTGTAGTCTTTTGTTCCCGAACTGAGCGTGAGTGGAGCAGGCGAAAGCTTCTTGGATGCGGTGATGAGTTCATGCGGCCTGCCGGTGGCTTGCTCGGGCTCGCTCAACTTTTCCGTATGCGCTGGCTTTTGGTGATCCACCGTTTCCAGACGCTTTTCTTCAAGCGTTGCGCTCATCCACCAGGTTGGACACGTGCCGAAGGTCGGCATCTTTTCGTTATGCCGGAAACCATCCAGTTGCGCGCTGGTTTCAACACCCACGCCCATCAACTGCGTTTCATCCATGATCCAAAGGCAATCGTTGTTGAGCAGACCAAAGTGCATCGGCCAGCGGTAGCGGCTCATGCCGTAGCCGCGATTGAGGGCGCGACTGAGAAGCATGTCTTGCGTACCGATGAGGATGGCGTTTTCCTCGGGATAAATGTCCCATTCGCCGGCGTCCTCTCCGCCCATAAGGATGTGGACGCCAACTTTGCCTGCTCGGTTTGCGGGGTCACCATCCCATAGCCGTTCGTGAGCGGTGAGCCATTTTTTGACTTCCGCATCCGTCTGCTCCACGAGCGACCGCATGGGCAGGCAATAAACGAGTCGGCGCGGCCAGGCTTCACACTTGAGGTGGAGGCGATTCCACAACCACGCCAGTACCACGGCAGCGGTTTTACCGAGACCAGTGGGGATATTGATGAGTTGCGATTGGCAGGGCGTGCCATTTTGCAAAGTCTCAGGTTTGCCAGCATCAGCCTGCGGGCCGCAGGCCAGCCGACATTGGTAACCGTAGGGTCCGTTGGAATGGTTCGTGGCCTGATGAAAAAATTCAGTGTACATCATGTCATTCCCGCTGGCTGGGAGCTTTGAGATCGCGTTCGGTCGTCATGGTCCCAAACCAGGAAATTCTCAAGCCCCTTGAGTTGCCCGCATTCGCGGGCAACTCAAGGATTGATGGAAACTTAAGAACGGTTCAGGCGTGGGGCCAAGCGCAAAAGGAGATCGCCAAATTTTTCCGCCGGAGCCGGTGATGCCGGCGGCGGCGGCGACGGCGCCCGGATAAATCCCTTGACACCAAACTTCCGAAGTCATTTACTCCTACCCGCATTTTACGAATTCTGATTTAGCAGATCGAATTTGAACTATTATTGACCTTGCATACCGTCTATGTCGCAGCCTGAAGCTCACCCGAGCCACGAACCTCATGCCGAGCCGGGTTTTCTACGCAAATACGTTTTTTCCATTGATCACAAGGTGATCGGAATCCAGTACGGTTTCACGTCACTGGCGTTCATGCTGTTTGGGTTTTTGCTGATGGGGATCATGCGCTGGCAGATAGCGCATCCGGGTGAGGCGGTGCCGTTGATTGGTCATTTTCTGCAAACGGTGTTCAAGGATGCGGCGATCAATGGGGTGGTTTCGCCCGACCTGTACAACATGTTTGGCGCAATGCACGGGACGATCATGGTGTTTCTGGCGGTGGTCCCGGTGCTGACCGGTGCGTTTGGCAATTACCTGGTGCCGATTCAGGTGGGGGCGTGCGACATGGCCTTTCCCCGGCTGAACATGATGAGCTATCAGTTTTACCTGTTTGGCGGCATCGTCATGCTGGCGAGTTTCTTCATTCCGGGCGGCCCGGCGCAATCGGGCTGGACCTCCTATCCGCCGCTGGCCTTGATTGTCCCCACCGACGGCCAGACGTTCTGGTTGATCGGCATGGTGTTTATCATTACTTCCTCGCTGCTCGGTTCGGTGAACATTATCACGACGATTGTGCAGTTGCGCGCGCCGGGCATGACCTGGTTGCGTCTGCCGTTTTTCATCTGGACGGAGTTTGTGGCGGCGTTCCTGTTGCTGCTGGCGTTTCCGCCGCTGGAAGCCGCCGGGCTGCTGCAGTTGGTGGACAAGTTGACGGGATCGAGCATGTTTTTGCCGACCGGGCTGGCGGTCAGCGGTCCGGCCGCACATGCGGCGGGCGGGGGCAGCCCGATCTTGTGGCAGCATCTGTTCTGGTTTCTGGCGCACCCGGAGGTGTACGTGTTGATTCTGCCGGCGATGGGGATGGTGGCGGAGATCATTGCCAACAACATCCGCAAGCCGCTGTGGGGCTACAAATCCATGGTGTATGCCTCGCTGGCGCTGGGTTTTCTCTCCGTGCTGGTCTGGGCGCACCACATGTATCTCACGGGGATGGGGACGGTCATTGCCACTTTCTTCCAGACCACCACGATGATGGTCTCGGTGCCCTCGGTCATCATTCTGACCTGTTTGTTGATTTCGCTGTGGGGCGGGAGCATCCGCTTCAACACGCCGATGCTGTTCGCGCTGGCCTTTCTGCCAATGTTCGCGATCGGCGGATTGACGGGTTTGCCGCTGGGCTTCAGCGCGAGCGACCTGCACCTGCACGACACCTATTATGTCATCGGCCACTTCCATTACGTGGTGGCGCCGGGAACGATTTTCGCCGTGTTCGGCGGCATCTATTACTGGTATCCCAAAATGACCGGGCGCTTCATGAATGAATTCTGGGGCAAGGTGCATTTCTGGGGCTCGTTGATCTTCATGAACGTGATTTTCATGCCAATGCTCTCGCAAGGCATGGCCGGCATGTTGCGGCGCATGTCGGATGGCGGCATCAACTACGCCTTGTCGCACACCGGGGCCGAGGGCAGCCTGCCGCCCATGATCATGGGAATGAACCACGTGATCCTGTGGGGCGCGGTCGGCCTGGCCGTGGTGCAAATTCCCTTCATCCTCAATGTCTTCCTCAGCATGCGAACGGGCGTCAAGGTGGCAAACGACAATCCGTGGGACGCCACGACGCTGGAGTGGCAGACGGAGACGCCGCCCTGGGTTTACAATTTCCGCAAGGAGCCGGTGGTGCATCGCGGTCCTTATGAGTACAGCGTGCCGGGCTTCAGCCGGGATTTTACGCCGCAGACCGAACCGGACAATGTGGGCGCCAAACACTGATTTCACATGGACATTCCCTACACAAGCAAAGTTCGACTCGATACCGGATTGTACAATGGCAAGCTGGGCGTGTGGCTGTTTCTGGCTTCGGAAGTGATGCTGTTCGGCGGCCTGTTTTCCGCCTACACCTACCTGCGGATCGGCGCGCCCCCGGATACCTGGCCGCACGGCTGGATGAACGTCACGCTTGGCACCATCAACACCGTGTTGCTGGCGCTCTCCGCCATCACCACGTTGCTGGCCTGGGCGGCGCTCAAGACGAAGCAATTTGGGCGTTACAAATTGTTTGGCCTCCTGACGATCCTGCTCGGGTGCGCGTTTCTGGGCATCAAGTCCTATGAGTACCGCGACAAGCTCACCCATTACCAGGTGCAGTTGAACGATGGCCGCGTGGCCGACGGGCACATGGTGGAAAACCGGAAGGACGCGGATTACGTGCTGTTGCGGGGGCGTTACGTGGCCAGCGCCGCCGAACTCCTGGACGGTCGCGCCGCGGGCGGGCACCCGCACGAGGAGCTCAAGATTGCCCGCGCGGACATCAAGAGCCTCAAGAATTACGGTCCGGCGTTGAACAACTTTCTGGCGCTTTATTTCTGCATCACCGGACTGCACGCGATTCACATCATCGGCGGGCTCATTGTGTTTGCCTACCTTTGGGGGCCGGGTAGCAAAATGTGGTTTACCGCGCCGGAGCGGTTTGCCAACCGCCTCGAAGTCACCGGCCTGTTCTGGCATTTCGTGGACCTGGTTTGGATTTTTGTGTTCCCGCTGTTCTACCTGACTTGAGCTATGAGTGACCTCCCTGCGAAAACATTTGACAGTTACCTGCGCCGTTACGCCCTGATTTTCGGCGTGATCGTGGTGGGCATCGGCCTGATGGTTGGCTGCTCCTACAGCAGCCTTGCGCCGGCCGCGCGCCTGGTGCTGATCCTGGGGCTGGCGGCGGTGAACGCCGTCCTGGTGATCTGCTTCCTGATGCATCTGGTGTCTGAGCGGAAACTTTTGTTGAGCATGTTGTTCATCACCGCGCTATATTTCGTGGCGTTGCTGGTTTTGAGCGTGATTGGCTTCCACGATGTGCCGCACTTGAAACCCGCCGTTTGAGGTTATGTCGCTGAAGGCTGTGCATCTGGTTTTCGTCACGCTCCTGAGCGGGTTATGTGCGGGCGTGAGCGTGATGAAGCTGCGGCAATACCGGGCAGCCGGGAACACGGCGGATTTGATCTGGGGGGTGGCGGCGCTGCTCGCGTTGGTGGCGGTGGTCATTTACGGCCGGTATTTCCTCAAGAAACTCAAGCAACACAGTTACCTCTGATGCGTCTGGCCGGCTTCCATGCGTTCGTGCTCCTGCTGGGGGGCGTTCTCTTCGAGAACGCCGCCAGCGCGTGCGCGGTCTGTTTCGGTGAGCCCGGCGCGCCCATGACCCGCGGGTTGACGTGGGCGATCATCTCCCTCGGTGGCATCGTGGGCCTGGTTCTGGCCGGTGTCGCGGGGTTTTTTGTGCATGTCAACCGCCGCAGCCAGTCCCCGCCCGAATCCAAGTCTGATGATGCCCCAGTGAATCGTTAAGTTTATGGAAAAACTGCTGCAACTCCCGGTTTTGGCCTCCAAACAAGGACAAAGCGTTGATGATCTGATCGTCTATCTGCACTACCTGATGATTGTCCTGTTCTTCGGATGGTTCATCTATTTCATCTATGCGCTGGTGCGCTTCCGGAAAAAGGCCAACGCCCGTGCCGACTACAAGGGGATGCGCGGCCATTTTTCCAATTACTTGGAATTGACCGTGGCGGGCATCGAGGCGGCGCTGCTGATTTTTGTGGCCTACCCGATTTGGGCGCGCCACGCCGGCAGTTTCCCGGAGGAGAAGGATTCCACCGTCGTCCACATCATGGCGCAGCAATTCGCCTGGAACGCCCGTTATGCCGGGGCCGACGGCCAGTTCGGGCGCCAGGACATGAAACTGGTTTCGGCGGACAACCTGTTCGGAGTGGATCCTGCGGACACCCACGGCGCCGACGATGTGCAGGTGCTGAACGACATCCACGTGCCGGTGAACAAACCGGTGATCTGCCAGATCAGTTCCAAGGACGTCATTCATTCGTTCCGCTTGCAAACCATGCGCGTGGCTCAGGACGCCATTCCGGGCATGCGGATTCCCATCTGGTTTGAACCGACCCGGGAAGGGCGTTACCAGATTTTTTGCGCGCAACTTTGCGGCAACGGCCATGCCGCCATGGCCGGCGGATACCTGGTGGTCGAAAGCCAGGAGAAATTCGACCAGTGGCTGAAGTCCAAGGCCGGCGCCTCGGCCAGTTTCGAGTAGGCGGTCCGGACGCGCGGTTGGGGATGGTTTCCCAGCGCGACGTCTGGGGACAAGGAACCTGCTTGTGGAGCCCGCCGCGCGACATCCGTTTCGCACCTTGTGGATCGGCGTTGTCCTGCTGGGACTCATTTTGATTCTCGGTGCCGTCATCTCCCGGCGGCACGCTGCGGCGATTGCCCTCCCCGTGCTCGGCGTGGTGCAGGATTTCGCCTTGACCAATCAATTGGGCCAGCCAGTGACGCTGGCCGATTTGCAAGGCAAGGTCTGGCTGGCGGACATCATTTTCACCCGGTGTCCGGGCCCCTGCCCGCGCATGACCCGGCAGATGGCCGAAATTCAAAGATCCCTTGCCGGGAAGGCCCCGGTGCGGCTGGTTTCGCTGACTACGGATCCGGGTTACGATTCGCCCGTGGTTCTCAGCAATTATGCCCGGCGTTTCGACGCCGATCCGCAGCGCTGGCAATTTTTGACCGGGACGAAAACCGCCATTGCCGGCCTGGCCATTGACAGTCTCAAACTGACGGCACTTGAAAAATCCGCGGCCGACCGGACCAGTGAGGAGGATCTGTTCATTCACAGCACCATTTTTGTGCTGGTGGACAAGCAGGGCCGGTTGCGTGGGATTTTTGAGACGAGCGATGCGGATCAGGAATGGGCGCAGGTGCGGCCTGCCATTCTGGCGGCCATCCGGCAGCTCGAACGTGAATAATCCGCGCCCGGCTGGATCGCTGCAGTCGCCGTTTCCAGGTCCAGCCTCGACCGCCCCGGGTTTCCTTGGGTGGTCCGGGTGGGCGGTCACGGTGGCGCCCCGGGCGGATGTTGGAACGTCCAGCGGCGAGCGCCGCAGCCATGCCCGTCGCGACGAAAGCCGTAATTCCGTCCCGGGCAAAAGCTGCTTGCAACCGGCCGGCCGCGCGTTGACTCACGGCAAAATGTTACCGGAGACGGGAGTCGTCAGGCCGAAACCGACGTCGAACGCCGGGGCTCGCCAGGGTGCGGCGTTTTGAGTTAACCTGCCGATGCCAATCGTGAAAATTCTGGACGCCATGATTTCCGGGTTCTTCCAACCTGTCGCTGCCCTTGTGGCAGTTTTGGGGGTGGCGCCGGCTGGAGGGTGTTTTCCGTTGGCGCGCTGCCAGTGCGAAAGACGATTCGCGGGCGCGCGCCAGGGGCTGTGTGGCGTCCTGCTCGCTCTGGGGTTGGCGGGAGGTGCGCCGGGAATCTGCCGCGCCGATACGGCCATTTTTGCGCGGTCCAATCTGATGGCGTGGTGCATCGTGCCGTTTGACACCCAGCGGCGCGGACCGGAGGCGCGCGCGCAGATGCTGGCGCGGCTCGGGATTCCCCGGCTCGCCTACGATTGGCGCGCGGAACACATCCCCACGTTTGATGCGGAGGTGGCGGCCATGCAGCGTCACGGCATTGAACTGGCCGCCTGGTGGTTTCCCGACGAACTGAACGCTGCGGCCCGGGCCATCCTCGAATGCATTGAGCGCAATCGCCTCCATCCCCAATTGTGGGTCATGTTGGAGGGCGGACCGCACTTGCGTTGGGAACAGGCGTTTGAGGCCACCGCCGCGGCGCAGGCCGCGCATGTGGAACGCCTGGTGGCGCGCGTGAAACCCCTCGCGGTGGCCGCGGCGCAGCGCGGATGCCAGATCGCGCTGTATAATCACGGCGGATGGTCTGGCGTTCCGGAAAATCAGCTCCAAATCATTCGGCAGCTGCGACAGGACGGCGTCACGAATGTGGGCATGGTTTACACGCAGCATCACGGTCATGGTGAAATCAGCCGGTTCGCCGGGGTGTTCGAGCAGATGAAGCCTTATCTGCTGGCCATCACCTTGAATGGCATGATGCAGGACGGCGACCGGCTCGGACACGATCTGGGCACGATGCCCCTCGGGCAGGGCGATGAGGATCTGCGCCTGCTGCGCGTCATCAAGGACAGCGGCTGGTCCGGTCCGGTGGGCCTCATCCTGGAGGTCAATGCGGATGCCGAGGTGCGTTTGCAGGATAATCTCGACGGACTGGACTGGTTGCGCGCGCAGCTGGACGGCCGGCCGGCAGGACCCAGGCCGCGGCCGCGCAGCTGGCGGAGGCCCGAAACCGCGCCTCCCGTTGCCTCCCCGCCGGCCGCGGCCGCTTCCGCGCGCGGACTGGTTCTCGCAGGCAAACCTGAATATCGTGAGCGTCCGCTCACGATCGAATGCCGGGCCCGGCTCAACAGCGCGCAGGACTTCAACATCCTGGTGGCCAGCGATCCCAAAACCTCGGCGGAGCATTGGGAGCTTTATGCCTATGCCGGCAGTGGCGGGTTCAGTCTTTATCAGCCGGGCCGCGGTGGTGAATTTCAATCCGCGGTGAACATCTGCGACGGACAATGGCATCACCTCGCCGCTGTCCTGGAAGCCCGCCGCGTCCGCCTTTACGTGGACGGCGCGTTGGTGAAGGACGCGCCCGCACCACCGCGGCAGGGGCAGCCGCTGCCGGGCGGACTGGCCATCGGCCAACTGGTCGAGGGCACCATTGGTTGTGACGGCGAGGTCGAGCAGGTGCGGATTTCGAGGGGCGTGCGGGAGATTACCCCGCAATCGGCGGCCGTCCCGCTGGAGAGCGACGCGCAAACCCTCGGTTGGTGGCAACTGGCGGCGGCTGGTCAACCGCAGCGCGATTCCCAATACTGGACCGTCGAAGATGCGGCGGCCCGCGCCCGGCTGCCGCTGTATCAAATCATTCCGGCGGCGTCACCGGAAGCGCTCACGCCGACGGATGGTCTGCCCGCGCGGGAAACATTCCGCACCTGGCATCGTTCGCACGGGGACAACGGGGGGCGGCGGTTTTCGGCCCTGGATCAGATCAACCGCCTGAATGTCACCAACCTGCAGGTTGCCTGGGTGTATCATTCCGGCGACGGCAGCAACTTCATTCAATGCAACCCGATCATTGTCGGCGACGTCATGTATGCCCCCACGTCCGGCAAGCACCTTGCCGCCGTCAACGCAGCAACCGGAGTTGAGGTGTGGCGTTTCAAGCCGGAGGGCAAGCCGGCCTGGCGCGGGTTGATCTACCGGCCGGCGGAGGAGGCCGGCGCGAGCGCCCGGCTCCTGTTTTGCGCGGGCAAGTTCCTCTACGCGTTGGACCCGAAAACAGGCCGGCCCATTCCCGATTTTGGCGACGGCGGCAAGGTCCTGCTGCCGGGTGCGGCCCCCGGCGATTTCGGTGCCGCCACGGCCGGCCCCGCCCTTTTCGAGCGCATCCTCGTCGTGCCCGGATTCGAGAAGGATGTCTGGGGCTTTGACGCGATCACCGGCCGGCACCTGTGGACGTTCCACACGGTGCCGCATCCCGGAGAGCTTGGGTATGACACCTGGGACCGTCCGGTCGCCTATGGCGCGAATTGCTGGGGCGGCATGGCGATGGACGAAGGGCGGGGCATTGCCTACGTCACCACCGGCGGACCGAAGCCCAACTTCATTGGTGTGGGGCATCGGGGCGATAATTTGTTCGCCAATTGCCTGATCGCCCTGGATGCCCGCACCGGTCGCCGGCTGTGGCACTTGCAGGAGGTGCGCCACGACCTGTGGGATCTGGACATTCCCGCGCCGCCCAACCTGGCCACCATCACCCGCAACGGCAAGCGTGTGGACGTGGTGGCCGCAGTCACCAAAGTTGGGCATACGCTGTTGTGCGACCGCGTCACCGGCGAGCCGATTTTTCCCTTCCGCCTGCGCCGCGCCCCCACCAGCGATCTGCCCGGCGAGCGTACCGCGCCGTATCAGCCGGATTTGGAATTGCCAGAACCCTTCGCCCGTCAGGAATTCACCCGGGCGGACCTGACGGAGCGGACCGAGGCCGCGGCAGAGTTTGCCCTGACCCAGTTCAAAAGCGCCACCACGGGCTGGTTTCGTCCCGCCAGTGAGGGGCGGGTGAATCTTTTTTTCAACATTGACGGGGGAGCGGAATGGACCGGCGCGTGCGTGGATCCGGACACCGGGCGGTTGTATGTGACGGCGAATCACCTGGGCTGGTTCATCACCGTGGCGCGCGATGACGATCCGCCTGACGATCCCCATGCGCCCAAAACGTCGGGCCGGCAAATTTACGACACCCTCTGCGCGCAATGTCACGGAGCCGATCGCATGGGCCTGGGCACGGCCCCCGCCCTGCGGGGCTTACGCCACCGGTTGACCGATGAACAGATCATGCTCCAGATCCGCCGGGGCAGCAACGCGATGCCCGCGCATCCCGAGAGCGTCCTCAATAACGCCGACCTCCAGCGCCTGGTGGACTTTTTGATGGTGCGGGACCGGCCCGCGCCCGCTCCGGCGGTGGTGACGGAACGTCCCCGTTATCGCGACGCCGGGTATCCCAAGTTTTATGATCCGGAAGGGTATCCGGCAAACAAGCCGCCGTGGGGGTCATTGAGCTGCCTGGATCTCAACACCGGCAAACTGCTCTGGCAAGTGCCGCATGGTGAGTACCCGGAACTCGCCGCCCAAGGCGTGCCGAAAACCGGCACGGAAAACTACGGCGGGGCCATCGTCACCGCGGGCGGACTGGTCTTTTGCGCCGGCACCCGCGACAACAAGCTGTGGGCTTACGACAAGGACACGGGCGCCGCGCTTTGGTCGGGGCAGTTGCCGTTCACCGGCAATGCACCTCCCGCCACCTACGCGGTGAACGGGCGGCAATATGTCGTCATTGCCGCGTGTGGTGGGAACAAGCTCGGCACGCCTTATGGAGACGCGTACGTGGCGTTTGCGCTGCCGCCGGGCCGGCACGATCAATGAATCCGCCATGCGCCGCGCGTTCACTCTCATGGAATTGCTGGTGGTCATTGTCATCCTCGGTCTTCTCGCCGCGCTGCTGCTCCCGGCTTTGAACCGGGCCCGGGCGCGGGCGCGGCAGGCGTCCTGTCTTTCCAACCTCCACCAAATCGGCCTGGGTTTTGCCCTGTACCTCGCGGACGCTGCAGACCGTTTTCCCGATCAGCGCGGTTTGAAGCGGGCGCTCGGCTACCGGCCATGGACTGACTGGCCGCCCTCCGATCCGCGAGGCGGTTGGGCGGCCGTCACGCTGCACCAGGAACTGAACGCCGCGCGGGTCTGGTTGTGCGCGGAACTGGCGGGCACGCCGCAACTGAGGACACGGCCGCAGTGCGTGCAGTGGGCGCGCACGAACGAGCCGGCCTCGGCGGTGGGCTATTGGCTCTGGCGTTTCGACCGGATCGAAGCACCGGTGCCGCTGGACAATTTCTGGCTCAAGACGCCATCGCAGGCATTGATGGATTTGCGCGCAGCCAACAATCCCATCGCAGGGCGGCCGGCGGCGTTGGGGGACGTGGAACTGGCGGTGGACCCGTATTTTCCCCGCACCGCGCCCACCGTGGCGGCGGAACTCAAGGGGGTTGCCGTACACCGTGGCGGGCGCAACCAATTGATGTTGGACTTGCGCGCCGAGTTCGTTCGCGACCCACGACTGCGCTGAACCGGCCGACCGCCGGCGCGCGCCTCTTCCGCCGCCTCACGCTGATGGTTGTCTTGGGTGGAGTGATTGCGCTACCATTTGGGAAGGGGCCGGGTTTGCCATCGGGCCGACCGCCCCACGCGATCCGGGGACGCGTTCCGCGTCCGGGTTGGCGGGAACTCAAGCCGTTGGCAGTATGACACAATCTTCCATCATGGCTCTGGCCGGGGGCCTCGAACTGGCATTCTGGAAACCAATGCGCTCGCCGCAGGAATTCACCGGGGTTTGCGCAGCCGCGCGCGATCACGGCGTCCGCGCCCTGCTCGTGGCGAGCGCGCAACTGCCTGCGGCGGCGGCGGCGCTGGAGGAAAGCGCCACGCAGTTGATTGCGTGGGTGGGGTTTCCGCTGGGGCTGAATGATCGCGATGTGAAGCGTTATGAGACAGAGGTGGCGATTGATCTGGGCGCCCAGGAAATCGAGCTGGTGCTGAGTTTGGACCAGCTGAAGCATGGGAATTCCCGCCTGTTGTTGCGGGAGATTCATGATGTGGTGGAGGCGGCGGAGGAACGACCGGTGTGCGTGGCGTTCGAACATGCCGCCGTGACGCCCGCAGAGTGGACGCGGCTCATCGAACTGGTGGCGGATTCCGGGGTGAAAGCCGTGGCCACCGGCACGGATTTCTGGCCGGACGGCCGGGTCAGCAGGGAGGAGATCAAGGCGCTCCGCGACGCGCTGGCGCCGCAGATCTCACTCAAAGCGGTCGGCAACATCCGTAACCCGGAGGCGGCGCGCGAGTTGATGGCCGCCGGGGCCGCGCGGATCGGGACCGCGGATGCCTGGTTTTTGAAACCGTCGTGATGCGGCCCGCATTTGACTTGTCCGGCCTCTCTCGTCACTCTGCTGACTGATGAGTCGGATTCGCCTGTTGTCGGAACAGGTCGCCAATCAAATCGCCGCAGGCGAGGTGATTGAGCGACCGGCGAGCATCGTCAAGGAACTGGTTGAAAACTCGCTGGATGCCGGGGCGGCGCGCATTCTTGTGGAGATCCAGGCGGGCGGGCGCAGTCTGGTGCGGGTGACGGATGATGGCAGCGGGATGAACCGGGACGAGGCGCTGCTCTGTCTCGAACGGCACGCCACCAGCAAGATCAGCCGGGCCGAGGATCTGGCGGTGATTGCGACCATGGGATTTCGGGGGGAGGCGCTACCCAGCATCGCCAGCGTCAGTCGTTTCACGTTGACGACCCGCGAACGCGACCAGGCGGCGCCGGAAGGCACGCAAGTAGTGGTCAATGGCGGCCGGATTATGGCGGTGAAAGCGGCCGGTTGCGCCCCCGGCACGAGTGTCGAGGTGCGCCAGTTGTTTTTCAACCTGCCCGCCCGCCGGAAATTTTTGCGGACGGAGGAAACCGAGGCCGCCCACATCCAGCATTATCTCACGCTGGCAGCCCTGGCGTTTCCGCACGTGGCGTTCACCTTTCTCAAGGACGGGCGCACGGTCTGGCAGCTGCCGGCGCAGCGTTCGGGCGCGGCGCCGACGGAACAACTGACCGCCTTGCGGGAGCGGATTCGCGCGCTGCTCGGCGAGGTAAAACTGGTCGCGGTGGATTTCACGGCGACGATTGCGGGAGGCGGAGAATCATTGGACGAGACGGAATCTTTCGAAACCGCGCTTCCCGGGCCGCCGCCGGCGGGTGCCGGAGCACGGTCGCAGCTGCGAGTCTGGGGATGGCTGGGCGCGCCGGGGGTATCACGGGCAAACCGCCAGGATCAGCATGTGTTTGTGAATCGCCGCCCCGTGGAAAATCGTGGCGTCAATTTTGCCCTGCTGGAGGGCTACCACACCGCGTTGATGAAGGGACGCTATCCGGTGGGTTGTTTGTTTCTGGAGATTGATCCGGCGGCGGTGGACGTGAACATTCATCCCACCAAGCGCGAGGTGAAGTTCCATCGCGAGCGGGAGGTCTCCCGCGCCGTGGCGGAGGCGGTGCGGCAGGCGTTGCTGACCTTTCACCAGTCCGGTCCGGCGGTGGCGGAACCGGACCCGATGCGCCGGAACATCGTCGGGTCGGCCGCGCCATTGGCGGTGGGCCGGGATTTGACATTGCCGCGCGAACTGACGACTCCGCCGTTGCCCCACTTTTCCAGTCCGCCGTCGGTGGCGGTGTCGCGCGCCCCTGCACCGGGCGCATTAAAAATGGGATTCGCGCCGGCGCGCCCGGAGGCGGCGCGTCCCCCGGTGCCGCTCCCGCCCGCAGCCGCCCCCCCGGAGAACGGCGGCAAGGAGGCGCCCCGCGCACCGGAATCATCCCCAGCCGCCGGGGCGGCGGTGCCGTTGCTGGCCGTGCCGCTGCGCCTGGTGGGCGTGATTGGGCGGCTATACGTCGTCCTGGAGTCGGATCGGGGACTGGTGCTGCTGGATCAGCACGCGGCGCATGAGCGCATTTTATTCGAGCAGATGTTGACGCGCCTGGAGCGCAAGGAGCTCGCACCGTCGCAAAAACTGCTGCTGCCGGAGACGGTTGAACTGTCGCCGCGGGACGCCAGTTTTCTGCGCGGCCAGTTGGAGTTGTTGACGCGTCTCGGCGTGGGTTTGAGTGAGTTTGGCGAGCAGACCTTTTTATTGGACGCACTGCCACCGTTCGTCAAGGTGGGCGATGCGCGGCAGTTCATGCTCGATCTGGTGGATGAACTGAAGGCTGCGGGACAGGGCATCAATTCCGCGCGGTTGGGGGAGGCGGTGGTGGCAAAAACGGTTTGCCGCCACGCGGTGAAGGCCAATGATCCCCTGGCGGGGCCGGAATTGGAGAACCTGGTTGCGGACCTGCGTCATTGCGCCATGCCGTACACCTGTCCGCACGGGCGTCCCACGCTCATCGAGCTGGATTACCGCGAATTGGAACGGAAGTTTGGCCGCGCCCAATGAAGCCGCCGCAAATTCTTTTCGTGACCGGCACGGACACCGGCGTGGGAAAAACGGTTTTTGCGGCGCTGGCCACGCTGCAGTTGCGGCGGCGGGGATTCTGTGTCGCCGCGTTGAAACCGGTCGCGTCCGGGGGGCGCGGGGATGCGCGGATTTTGCACGCCGCCGCCGGCAAAGTGCTGTCGCTCGACGAGGTGAATCCCTGGCATTTTCGCGCGCCGATTGCCCCGGTGCTGGCGGCCGCCCGGGAACGTCGCCGGGTGCGCCTGCGCGAAGTGGTGACGCAAATTCGCCGGGTGGGCCGGGCCTTTGAAGTCGTGGTGGTGGAGGGCGCGGGTGGGTTGCTCAGTCCGTTGGGGGTGGATTTTGATTCGCGCGATCTGCTTCTCGCGCTGGCCGCCAGGCCGGTGGTGGTTTGTCCCAACAAACTGGGTGCGATCAATCAGGTGCGCCTGGCGCTGGAGGCATTGCCGGTGCGGCTCCGGCCGGCGGCGCGGGTGGTGCTGGTGCAACCACCGCGTGCGGACACGGCTAGTCGCACCAATTGGGAGTTATTGCAGAATTTTGTCCGGCCGTCCCAGCTGGGGCTCATGCCCTGGATCAGGGACTGAAGCGGATCGGCGCGCCACCGGTCAGCGGCTTTGCTTCAACAGCCATTCATAAAATCCGGGATCGGCGTAGGCCGGTTTCCAGGAGTCGTGTTTCGTCTGCGGATAGATCGTGAGCCGGATGTTTTTGACCCCGCCTTTTTTGAGGGCATTGACCACGCGTTCAGATTCCGTCACCGGCACGACCTCATCCTCCGCGCCGTGAAAGGCCCAGATGGGCAGTTGTTGCAAGGCGCTTTTCTTGTCCCAGGTGCCCAGCATCACATCAATCATGTTCGCCCCGCCGCAGATGGGGGCGATGGCGGCAAATCGTTCCGGGTGGGCGATGCCCAGGTTCCAGGTGCCATAGCCGCCCATGCTGAGCCCGGTCAGGTAAATGCGCTTTTCGTCCACCCGGTGGGTGGCGACGAGGTGATCAAGCAACGCCAGCAGCGGTTCGTTTTTCCAGAGCTGGTTCGCGGGACACAGCGGCGCGACGATGATGAACGGAAAATGCTGCCCCTGCTGGACGTGGTGCAGGGGACCGTGGATCGCCACGCGATGGACATCGCTGCCGCGCTCCCCCGCACCGTGGAGGAACAGCATCAGCGGCCATTTTTTTGACCCGGCCGGGTCGTAGCCGGGCGGCAGGTATTGCAGATATTGCCAGGTGCCGTGGTGGCTGGTTTGCCACTGGAAAGTGGCGGTGGTGATCCTGGTGTTGGTTTCAGCTGGGACGCTCATGGCGGCAACAAGAAGCAGCAAGGCGAGGGGGAAGCGGAAGCAGGATTTCATAATTTTTCGACGGAGGTGGTGGCGGCCCTGGCCAAACGCGATGGCGCCGTCGCGTTCGGATGAACCAACCGCCAACGAGGGGCCGCCCGCCGGGCACCGTGCCCAACCCGGGTGGGGCGGCGGTTGCCGCCGCAAGGGGAAAGGCGAGCGGGGTTGGAGAGTTGTTTCATGCGGGCGGCGTCGAGTCGGTTGGCTACATGATTTTGAGTTTGGGCAAATCCTGGGAATCAATCAAGCCGACAGGTTCCCTGCGCGCGTTCACCACGATCAGGTCGTCAATGTTGCGTTCGTTGAACGTCTTGACGGCCTCCACGGCCAGGGCGGTGTCCCGGATGAAAACCGGGCGGGGGGTCATCACGGATTTGAGCGGGCGGGAAAGCAGGTGCTCATCCGCCGACATCTGACGGCGGAAATCGCCGTCGGTGAACACGCCGACGAGTTTATTACGTTCGTTGACCACGGCCAGGCAGCCGGACCTGGCCCGGGTCATCGCCAGCAACGCTTCCTTGACGGTGAGGTGGCCATCCGCAGTGGCATAACGGGCGCCGGTGCGCATGATTTCGCTGACGCGCAGAAGCAGGGCGCGGCCGATGGCGCCGGCGGGATGAAATTTGGCGAAGTCCCGGGGTTTAAAGCCGCGCGCCTGCATGACGGCCATGGCCAGGGCGTCACCCATCACGAGCATGGCGGTCGTGCTGGAGGTGGGCGCCAACGCGAAGGGGCAGGCTTCCCTGGGCACCCGCACGTTCAGCACCAGATCGCTGTGCCGGGCCAGGGTGGATTTGGGGCCACCGGTCAGCGCCATGATCTTGACGGAGAAACGCTTGATCGCCGGCAGCAGGTTGAGCAATTCCTCCGATTCACCGGAATAACTGAGCGCAAGAATGACGTCCCCGTCATTGATGATCCCCAGATCTCCGTGGAGCGCATCCACGCTGTTGAGCACCACGCTGGCGGTGCCGGTGCTGGTGAGGGTGGCGGCGATCTTTGCCCCGACGTTGCCGGATTTGCCGATGCCAACGACGACGATTTTCCCCCGCTGGTTCAGGGTCTGCAGCACTCCGGTGACCGCGGCGTCAAACGACCGGTCCAGTTGCGTCCGCACTGCGCGCAGGGCGGCGATTTCCGTGTCGAAAACCTTTCGCGCGTTTGCCAGATGGCTCACCCGGACAGCATGTGGGGAGCAGCGGCTGGATTCAATCCTGAACGTGCACGGAAAGTGACGGAGGAAACTTGCGTTGAGGCCTGCGGGCAGATACAAAAACGCGCGGAACATGACCATGGACACCCGAATTCTGATGGCGTTGCGGGCGGCGGAAAACGGCGGAGTTTCCGGTTCCGAATTGTCGCAGCGCCTGGGCGTCACCCGCGCGGCCATTTGGGCGCGAATTGAAGAATTGCGGCGGCTGGGTTATGGCATCGAGGCCAGTCCGGTTCTGGGGTATCGCCTGGTGAATACGCCCGACGTGTTGCATGCGGATGACCTGCTGGCCCGTCTGGGCCCCACGGAGGTGGTCGGCCGCGAGATCCGTGTGTTTGCGCGCACCACGTCCACCAATGACATCGTGGAAAAACTGGCGCGCGACGGCGTGGGCGAAGGCGTGGTGGTGTTTGCGGAAGCCCAAACAAAGGGTCGCGGCCGGTTGGGGCGGGCATGGATTTCCCCCATGCGCAAAGGGCTTTGGTTTTCGATCCTGTTGCGCCCGCGATTACGACCGCAGGAAGCGACGCAGCTCACCGTGGCGGCCGCCACCGCGACGGCGCGGGCGATCAGGGCGGTGACGGGATTGCGCGCCGAGATCAAATGGCCGAACGATATTCTGACCGGCGGGAGGAAGGTGGCGGGAATCCTCACCGAGTTGAGCGCGGAGGTGGATCGCGTGAAACATATTACGCTGGGAATCGGGGTGAGTGTGAATCTCACCGAGACCGAGTTTCCCGGCGAGCTGAGAAAGACCGCCACCTCGTTGCGGTTGGCGCTGGGCCGGCCGGTGGCGCGGGCGGAGCTGGCCACGGCCATTTTGCGGGAGCTCGACCGGGATTATGCGCGGATCTTGCGCGGGGAATTCCCGGCGCTCGCGGATGAGTGGGAAGCCCAATGCACCACCATCGGCCGGCAGGTCACGGTGGAGATGGGGCGACGGAAGATTTGCGGGCGTGCGGAGGCGCTGGATGGCGAGGGCGCCCTGTTGTTGCGCACGGAACATGGCGGGCTGGAGCGGATTGTCGGTGGCGACGTCACCTGGACCAGATGATTTTGCTCGTTGACATCGGGAACACCAATACCCACATCGGTTTGGCCGACGGACGGCGTGTGCGGCGGCGGGTTGATCTGCCGACCGCCGGCTTCCTTGACGGAACTGCCGCGAGGCGGTTGCTGACCTTTGTGGGACGAAATCAATTGACGCGGGCGGCATTATGCAGCGTCGTGCCGCGGGCGACGCCCGCGGTCCGCCGGATGATTCGAACGATGTGGCATCTCCGCGCGACGGAACTCACCCCGCAGACATTGCGTGAAGTGGGGATTGATTACCCGAGACCGGATTCGATCGGAGCAGACCGCCTGGCGAATGCGGCTGCGGCGCACCATCACTTCGGCGCTCCGGTTGTCGTGGTGGATTTCGGTACCGCCGTCACGTTCGACGTGGTGGATCGGCGCGGGAATTATGTCGGCGGCATAATCGCGCCGGGATTGGCGGCGATGACGGATTATTTGCACGAGCGAACCGCCCTTCTGCCGCGACTGAAAATTCGCGAGCCTGGATCAATCATCGGCCGGAGCACCCGGCAGGCGATGTTGATCGGGGCCGTCCACGGGTATCGCGGTTTGATCCGGGAGTTGATCCTCCGCTTGCGACACGAATTGCGGACGGCGCGATTACCGGTGGTGGCCACCGGGACGTACGCGCGTTTGCTGGCGGCGAAACTGCCTGAAATCACGCGGGTGGAACCTTATTTGACCCTGGAAGGGTTGCGCTTGATCTTTCAGCAGGAACCAGCGGGTGTGTCCCGCCGCTGAACCGGGGACTGGTCGAAGAAAAATTTTCTCCTGGAGGGACACACATGCAGGAAGGGCCTGATTTTATTGAAGAAAACAGGCGAAAAAAAAGTTTAGAAAAAGCTTGCGCTTTGTTTGTCTCCTGATAGCTTGTGCGTCCTTCACCGAACTGGTGAAGGGGCTGGAAGCGAAACCAAGCGAACAGCTGGCGCGCAATGCAGTATCCCGCGCGCATTACAACTCAAACCTGAGCTGCCGGGTTAGGCGAATAAAACGGCACTCGGTTTTTTGTCCTCCATGCATGGAGGCAAAAATGGGTGGAGGAAGATTTCGAGACGGTGACGTCTCAGCTCTTTGAAAATTGAATTGTGCGATAAGTGAGAGCCCCTTCAGGCTGGAAGCAGTTAGTGGTTCCGGTCTGGAGAGTTTTAAATTGTAATCTGTCCGATTAACCCTCGGACAAGAGTTAAACTAACGTTTTTATACGGAGAGTTTGATTCTGGCTCAGAACGAACGCTGGCGGCGTGGATAAGACATGCAAGTCGAACGATTACTATCGGGTAGCAATATTTGATAGTGAGAGTGGCGAAAGGGTGCGTAATACGTGGGTAATTTGCCGTAGAGTCTGGAATAACTTGCCGAAAGGTAAGCTAATACTGGATGACATTTCTGGAGGGCATCTTCCGGAACTTAAAGTCGGGGACCGCAAGGCCTGACGCTCTTCGATAAGCCCGCGGCCTATCAGCTAGTTGGTGGGGTAACGGCCCACCAAGGCGAAGACGGGTAGCTGGTCTGAGAGGACGACCAGCCACACTGGAACTGAGACACGGTCCAGACACCTACGGGTGGCAGCAGTCGAGAATTTTT
>Ga0116142_10001519_pt1 | contig 27631 bp, 28 predicted proteins | sample AD_UKC033_MetaG_FD_89785 | JGI IMG/M metagenome (GOLD analysis project Ga0116142, IMG submission 89785) | Active sludge microbial communities of municipal wastewater-treating anaerobic digesters from USA - AD_UKC033_MetaG | ecosystem: Engineered > Bioreactor > Anaerobic > Digestate | place: USA... | reverse complement strand
CAGCCTTGCAAACGTTTCCGGTTGCTCATTTGAGTGCCTTGACCGTTCACGAAGACACCTATTTGTTGTGGTTGATTGCATAATGTTGTCCCACTTTGTGCAATGTATTAAATCAATAGCCAAACACCTCCACCTCACCTGTCCTTGGATCAATAGTAATAATTTTTAGTTCATTCTTCTTCTTAATAATTGAGTCACCAATTTGAATGCTATGTTTAAAATTCCATCCACCGACTAAATGAAATTGCGTATCATTAATAGTAACGGATGGAGATCCTTTCTCATCGTAAAATACATTTTCTACAACTCCATTAAACTCATATGATACTAACTCATCGTATTCCCTTTTATGCCTAAGTACTAAATAAATACCGAATAAAAAAATACAGATAAATATGTAAAGCTTCGAAGTAAAGAGTAATTTCAGAAAATTCATGATTGCCTTCATATAATCTCTCAAAAGCATTAAGTTGATCCTACAACTCCTCCCCTTCAATTTATTTACCTCTAAACGAAGTTACATTGATTTTCTTAAAGTTAAGATCACTGAATGAGAATTTCTAATCATTCACCCTTAATCGAAAATCCGTAAATATCATTGTCAGGTGCTGACTGTAACACGAATCGTGGTCGATGTAGGATTGCCATCTTGCTTTGAAAAGCTTTACATCATGCAAGTGCTGCTGAAATGATTTTTTAGTTTTATGCGGATGTCCACGGGAGATTGATTCGTAGTGATACAACTCTACATGTGGAAGGTAGACATTCCTTAAACCGATGTCTAATAGTTTAAGGCAAAAGTCTACGTCGTTAAATTCTACTGCGAGAGCCTCATCAAAACCATTGACTTTATTATAATCACTTTTCTTTACCATCAGGCAAGCGGCAGTCACTGCTGAATAATTACTTGTGCATTTGAGAAAATTGTAATAACCTGTTGCATCACGATCATAACCTACAAAAGTATGCCCGGCAATACCACCTAAGCCTATGATCACGCCTGCATGTTGTATCGTATCATTTTGATATAATAACTTAGCTCCCACTGCACCTATTGCAGGAAACTGGCATTGTTCCACCATCATCGTCATCCACTCCGGAATGAGAATCTCCATATCATTATTCAAAAGCAATAAGTATTCACCTTGCGCATGTGATGCTCCCAGGTTCATTAGTCTTGAAAAATTAAATGAGCCCCGGTCTTTCACACACTTAAATCTATTCGGTTCTTCCGATTCCCATTTCTTTACCATTTCGAAAAATGAATCTTCGTCACTGTTATTATCTACCAGGATAATTTCGAAATCAGAATATGTTGTCAATTTAAAAACAGATGCTATGATCACCTCACATAAAGAAGCTCTGTTCCGGGAAGGAATAATAATGCTAACTTTTTCCTCTTTCAATATATTATAACGTATGGAATAAAAACCTGGAGTATTATCTATCAATTGGACGCTAGCAGAAATATTTCTTCTCGTAAGGGCTTCTTCCAGGGCTTTAACTCCGGCATTGAAAGCATAAGGCTTTGCTTCATCGTTCTGCGCAGTACTCTCATCATGCATTCTCCAGTGGTACAATACAAGCGGAATATGATGTATCTTATCTGTAAGCTCAGTAACTCTTAACAAGAGATCAAAATCCTGACTTCCTTCAAAGCCTTCCCTGAAACCACCAATCTTTTCAATGAGTTCTTTCCGGATTACAACAAGGTGTCCCAAATAGTTCCGCGAAAGAAAACTTTCCGGACACCAGTCGGGTTTGAAATGTGGTTCAAGGTGCTGATCCTTTTCATCGATCTTATCTTCGTCAGAATAGATAAGGTCCAAATCAGGATATTCATTTAGCAGTTTCACATTTTGATATAATGCATCCGGTGAAAGCTTATCATCATGATCTAGAAGGCAAACAAACTCACCGCCGGCAAGGGAAAGAGCAGAATTTGAATTTGCAGATATATGTCCGTTCTGTTCTCTGAAAATTACTTTGATCCGCTTATCTGTACCGGAAAATTTCTTCAGTACAGTTTTGACATGCTCCGCAGGCGAATTATCATCAGAGATGCATAATTCCCAATTTTCATAAGCCTGTGCAAGCACTGAATTAATTGCAGAAGCCAAATATCGCTCGGAAATATTGTAGACAGGAAGTATGATTGAGATCTTTGGACGGTACGGCCACAAAGCCTGCTCTCTTCGGTAGTCTTCAAGTTTTGATTTATCAGGAAAATACATCTTCATCCATTTGATGTAGTCGCGCTGTGCCGATCTCTTGATCCCGAAAATTGTTCGAAAAAAATAACCGATCACTTTCCAAATAAAATTCCAGATCCGCTTCTGACCTTTATAGGATGTAATAAATATTACAAAGCGGTACAGGCTCCAATGCTCACTGGCCCAAATCCGTTTAGAGGATTTTTTTAATTTCTTATACTTTTGCCTGAACTCCTTAAGCATAAAAATAAAATATTATTTTACTACTTTTTTAAACAAAGCCTTCAGCAAACCGCGGCCAGACATTTCATTTCCTAATGATCCAGGGTCGCTCATTAAAAGTTCTCTCTCCTCCTCCAGCTTCAAAATACGATCAATCAGGCGTGGCAATTCGGAAGTCAAAAGATCTTTGGTTTCGTTCTCATAGCCTTTACCGTAAAGTACAATGGCCCAATCAAGTCTTTGCTCAGCAAGTATTTCTTTCACGTCACCGTTCAGATGCTTGCACAATGTATTTAAAACTGCGATCCATTTTAATTGATTGTTCTCTTCCTTATTTGTTGACCATAGCCCCCCTGCATGCACGCGGTATACTGCCATGGTTTCATCAAGGCAATAAATATTTCCTCTTTGTGCATTTAAAATATGCAAAGCAAAATCCCCGGCAAGCACTTCATCGAACCAGTCCGGAAGAACTATGCCATTTCTAAACATACAAGATGGAGTATGTATATAATTTCCTTTTGCAAGATCATAAATGGTAGTTGAGGCTGAAGGAACGTTAGTTATATAGTCATCGTGCAACTCTCCTTCTTTTAGAATCTTTACTTTATGAAAACAAATAGAGTAATCCGGGCTCTTCTCCAAAAAATCTACTTGCTTTTGTAACTTGTATCTATCCGTCCAAAAATCATCACCCTCACAAAGTGCAACATATTTTCCTTTCGATGCTTTTAAATTTTCTCTGAAGTTAAATCGGCCTGTTTCTTTACCGGCAATTTTTATTACATCATTCCTACTCCTCAGGTACAATTTGATCTTCTCAGGATACTGTGCAGCAATTCGAATGCATAAATCCCTGGTACCATCAGTAGATTCATCTTCACCAAGAATAATTTCAAATGGAAAACTGGTTTCCTGCATGAGAATGCTATTCAGGCACTCTTCTATAAAATTGGCATGCTGATAAGTTTGAACACAAACAGAAACCATGATCGGGCTCGACAATTCGTCTTTTAGGATTTCTGATTTGGTCATTTGCAATGGTTAATTTTAAATGCTTATAGCCCGGTGTAATACAGCTTTCCGGTGATCAGTGCTTATCGGAACTCTATTTACTGAATTTGCGATAAAATTTGGCCGGATTACCATACCAGACTTCATTATCAGGCACATCATTTCTCACCTGAGAACATGCACCGATTTCTGAATTCTCACCTACTGTAACGGCAGGCATGATCGTAACATTTGCACCAAATTTTGAACCTCGCTTCAAAGTTCCTGTTTTCTTAACTTCATTCTCTGCCAGCACGGGTGTGTCTGTAACCACGAATGCATACTTCATCAAGACATGATCTTCAACAATTGTGTTTGCAGACAATGTGCAACGGCTACCCATCGAAACATGATCGCCAAGCCTGCAATTATCCCTGATCTCGCAATATGAAGTGAAATTACAGTCAGAACCGATCTTACAATTTGCTCCAACTTTTGTATATGTGCCTACCTTGGTATTCCTTCCAATACGAGTACCGGACATGATCATGCTGTAATTCCCTATGCTTACATTATCTTCGAGCACAACACCATCTTCAATATGACAAAAATTGCCGATCACAACATTATCACCAATGGTGGCTTTTTCAGAAATATAGCTCAGTTTACTATTCATCGTTTTTCGTTTTTCGAAAAGGTTTTGGCGCACCTTTTGGTTTAGACTCAAAATTATTCCTTTGAATAACAACGGCCGGAACACCAGCCAAGGTACAATTGCTTTCCTCGACTGAACGATGTACCACGGCGCCGGCACCAATGATGCACCCATCGGCAATGCTTACGTTTGATGACACGACACAAGCACTTCCAAGAAAAACACGCTTGCCAATATTTGTGTTTCCGGCAAGACTCACATTGTTTGCGAAATGTACCAACTCGCCAACAACAGCACCATGTCCGATCTTTGTACCATGAGCCATTACAGTGCCCCTTCCGATAATGGTGTTTTCTGACAGAGAACCACGTACAATACTGATTCCTGTACCTATGATACAATCTTCTTCGATTATCACTCCACCCGATTGTGGTTGCATAACGCGATTCCCGTTTTCGTCCCAGATCCAGGCCATTCCCCTGGCGCCGATTACAGTATGCGATTCAACGATGCTATTCTGCATTATTTCACATCCGCTATTTACTGTAACAGTTCCCATGAGAACTACATTATCGCCTATCTTGCACTTCCCAAGAATACAATATGGACCAATATGCGCTCCGGGAGGTATTTCTGCTTCCGGGTGGACGATTGCTGTTGGATGAATCATAGGCTTTGGCCTTTCTTCTCTACCGGCAGCTAATTTATAATGTATCAATTGCGGATTCTCTACAACGATCACAATGTTATTTTTTACAACAGGCAATTGACAATCAGTTAGAACTATACTGTCTGTTATTGCAGGTAAATTGTCCAAACTAATATTACAGAGATAATAAATTCCTTTGTTAATTACATGTCGGGTACTGGCAAGCTGAAAAGTTAATTTTTCATTTTCTGATGAAACACCATCGATTGAAAAATCAACTCCTTCTTTTTCAAGAAATGAAAGAATTTGCTGCAAAGATATGTCCCCTCTTCTCATTATAAAGATTGTTTTAGCAATTTAACAACTCTATTAATATCTCTTTCAGAAAGATCATGATATAAAGGCAAACACAAAACGCTCGATGACACCTTATCCGCAATAGGCGTATCATATTTCTTAACATACGAAATTGACGAGAGAGACGGATAGAAATAGCGTCGTGGAAATATATTCTCTGCCTTAAATAAACTGATAGCTTTCAAGAGCTGACTTTGATCCTTAAAAATAACAGGATAGTAGCTATAATTCCATTCAGCATTCTCCCTAATTTTCAGAAATCGCAATCCTGTACTTTCGAGTAATGAATTGTACGTTTCAGTACAAATTCTCCGCTTAATAAATATATTCTTCAGATAAGGCAAGATAGCTAAGCCCAGGGATGCATTTAACTCCGACAATTTTCCATTAATCCCAAGACCTTGAAACTCTGTTGGCCCTTTATGTCCAAAGTTATGATGATAAAAAAGCTTGTCATGCAACTCTTTGGAATTGGTAAACATTGCCCCACCTTCAGCAGTATGAAATATTTTCGTTGCATGAAAACTGCAGGTACTCACGTCACCATAGAGAAAGACCGACTTGTCATTGTACTTAACACCGAAACAATGTGCAGCATCATAGACAACCTTTAAATTATGCTTTCGTGCGATTGCCTCGATTGCTGAGAGATGGCATGGATTTCCAAATACATGAGTGGCCAGAATTGCTGAAGTATTTTTAGTGATAGCGGCTTCGATCTTCGTCTCATCAATGCTCATATGATCCGGGTCTATATCAACAAAAACCGGAATACAATTTTCCCAAACAAGAGATGAAGTAGTAGCGATATAAGAAAATGGAGTTGTGATAACTTCCCCCTTAATCTCAAGAGCCTTGATCGCTATTTGCAAAGCGATCGTTCCGTTGTTGGTAATAGTTATATAATTCAGACCTAACAGCTCTTTCAACTTTTGTTCAAGTTCCTTTACCAACTCTCCACGGTTAGTTATCCAGCCTTTGTCCCAGGCTCTTTTAAGTATTGCCTGATACTCTTCCATTGGTGGAAGGAATGATTTCGTCACCGGGATCATGACTGTAGAAGAATAAATTGATTTAATATCATACAAAGTTAAAGTGTCGATCAGGCTAAGATTGTAGGTGTTGCTACTTTTCTATCTAAATGTGTTTTGTAATACTCGCATACCTCGTCGACATTCCCTGAGAGAGATATCCTACCATCTTCCATAAAGATAGCACGGGTGCAAATATTTTTTATTTCTTCAAGGTGATGTGAGACATAAATGATCGTACTCCCTGCATCTTTTATTTCATTAATTCGATTTGCACACTTCTGACGAAAGCCTAAGTCGCCAACCGCAAGCACTTCGTCTATAATTAATATTTCAGGCATGGTAGCGACGGCGATTGAAAACGCAAGCCTTGCCATCATTCCTGATGAATATCGTTTTACTTGCAATTCAATTTCATCCTTTGTTAATTCCGAGAACTCGATGATCGAACCCATAGAATGTTTAAGCTCTTTCTTGGATAAGCCCATGAGCGTTCCAACGAGTCTGATATTCTCATATCCTGAGAGTTCCGGTTCAAGTCCAACGCCTAGTGCCATTAAAGGCGCTACGACACCATTTACTTTGATGGAGCCTTTATCCGGCTTCATAATACCTGCAATAGTTCGAAGCAGTGTACTTTTTCCGCAGCCATTTCGTCCCATCACACCAAGACATTCGCCCTTATAAACTGTAAGGTTTAGATCTCTTAGCACTGAGCTTTTCTCGAATGGACTCTTAACACCCATCGTTATGATGAAATCCTTGATGTTATTAATTCCATGTCGCTGCACCATAAAACTCACGCAGAGTCCTTTGGCTTCTATCATTATATCATTATCTGTTTTCATTTCCATTTTAATATTGAGAAACAAATCCTTTTTCCAGTCTGTTAAAGACCCAATAACCAATTGCCAAAGGTCCTAACCCCACAACAAGAAGAATGCCGGCTTCTCCAAGCGATGGTAATGTATTATAATAAAATGCGTGCCTTAATGCTCCGATGAAATGATATAAAGGGTTTAGTTTTAACACCCAGATAAACTTAGCAGGGATCAGACTGGCAGTATATGCAATTGGGGTAGCATAAAATATGGCCGGCATGAACGAGCCCCAGGCTAATTGCATATCCCGGAAGTAAACATTGAATGAGGTAAGTATCAAAGAGACACCGAAGGTGAACGCAGTAAACAATACAAGGACAGGAAAGAAAATAAGACTTTCCCAGGTTAGTCTTAATCCAAAAATAAACATCAGGATCATAAATGGGATCATCGAAAGAAACAAACTGATTAAGGCTGCGAGCTGTGCAGATAATGGAAAAGCAATTGTCGGAATATTGATTGACTTCAGCACTCCCGAACTATTGATAATCGATTCGATAACCTGTATTGTTGATGTAGAGAAGAAAATCCAAAAAACCAATCCGGTCAGAGCATACAAGGGATACCTGTCGATTTCAGAGAATACATTTCCAAACACAAAAGTAAATATCACCAGATAGATAATAGGATTGATCATGCTCCACAAAAAACCAAAAATAGAATTCTTGTATCTTAATTTAAGAGTCTTCATTGCCAAAGTAAAGACAAGAGCCAGAAATTTGGACGGTTTTGAAAATTTAGTCATAGGGATATTTACAACAGCTATTATTTTTTTTCAGATTGGTTAGTGGAGATAAAACAAGGATCAGGCATCCAATAACCCGGCTGAATGCCGTTCAATGGTTTTAATGTGGCTGCCTCCTTGTTATTGGCTTCAAAATACTCCAGGCAGTGTTCACGATAATAACAAGATCAAAATAAAATGACCAGTTATTCATATAAAACAAATCCAATTTAACCCTGTTCTTTTTCTTTTCAAGTTCTGCTGTATCTCCTCTGTAACCTTTTGACTGAGCCAGTCCGGTAATTCCGGGCTTGATCTTATGACGAGACATGAACTTGCTCACCTCAGCAGAAAAATCCTGTGTATGTTTCAACATGTGTGGTCGTGGACCGACAACAGACATATCCCCCAATAGAACATTAAAAAATTGTGGTAACTCATCGAGGCTGGAATTTCTCAGAAACTTACCAATTTTTGTTATGCGTTCATCATTAGGTCTCGCCTGCAAAGTGTCGCTTTCATCGTTCAAATACATTGTTCGGAGCTTATAGCACCAGAAGATTTTATTATCTCTGCCTGTTCTTCGCTGTCTGAAAAATGCAGGACCCTTAGAATCCAGTTTAATATAAATAGCCAGCAATGGAAGCAACCAACTCAACAATCCAACTATTACGATAAGTGAAAATACAATGTCAAACGTACGTTTAATTAATTGCTTATCCCACTCATCAAGCGGACTTGTATGGACCTTCATTATTGGAATCTCGCCAAATCTCTCCAGCTCAAGGTCCCTGAATGTTACCCAATTGAAATCTGCAATGAGTCTCATCTTAATGAGATTTTCCTCTGCAAAATTCATTAATTCAGCCAAAGTGTTGTAGTTGACTAAAGACATGGAATAAAATATTTCATGAATTCCATTCTTGAGACAAAAGTCTTTTAACTGGTTATGATCTTCCTTGCTGTTTTTATCATCAATATAGGCTACCTTAATTATTCTATATCCGTATTCAGAATGGGATTTCAGAAAATCTTGTAACTGAACCGGATTGTCCGCATGAGTCACAATAATTATATTCCTGTAATTCCAACCTTTTCTACGCATGTATTTTAAGAGCTGATAAAATGCGAATTTGTAGGCTAGAGTAAGAATGAGCAGCGATGAATACATCAGCAAAAGCAACTCCCTCGAGTAGCGGTATTCCTGTTCAAAGACATAATAGGCAAAAACCAGGAGCATATGTCCTAGCAGGACATATATACCTGACCTCAGAATTTTGAAAAAACTGGATGTTCTTGAAATGTCGTAGGGTTTAATAACTGATGTAGTTATAAACCACGCCAAATTGATGTACAAGAGCATGAAAGAAAAAGGAGGATGAAATGCCCCGAACTTGTAATAGAAAACGGCTATATAACAGACGTTTAGAATTAATATATCAGTTACAATATTAATTCTCTTGAGATTTTGAGAGTAGCGTGTCAAGAGGAAATTTTTATTCTGGTGCCTGTGAGTCCGAGCTCAAATGTACGAAGAAAATGGAAGCGGAAAAGATGAAAAAAGGCTGTTTTTTGATTGAAAAGCAAATTTTACTGTAAGATTTTAGGTGCCTGTTTATCGGCTACCTTATCCTCAAAAGAACAAGGCAGAGGTCCAAGAGGTCTTCAATCACTTTTTTGTTCATCCTTTATGCCCGGGGTAAAAAAGTACAGACTGATAAAATAGGCAAAGACAACAATTCCATTCTGTCGATTCAATACATTTTCGGTTTGCATAGAAATCAGAAAAAATAATGCAATACAAAGTACCAGCGGATTTTTCTGTCTGACACTTTTGTATGATATATAGATCAAAATAAGCAATAATGATATCGGACCTAATATTCCAAGTCCGGCCCAAAAATCCATAAACTGATTGTGAGTGTTATAATTATTCTTGATATAGTCTTCCTTTGAGATAGAAGTGTAACAATTATTTAATTCCGTACGAATATTTCCGGGGCCAACACCAAAGAGCCAATTCTCTTTTATGATTTTAGAACTGCAATGAAAAATACCAGCCCTGATGTTTACAGAATTGTCCTGATCACCTTCAGCTATTTTTGTATTTGAAACGGAAATCTCCTTGAAACGTGAAGAAAAATATGGAACCTTCCAAATCATGATCAAACTTAAGATAAACATCAAAACTAAGACCATGATTGCAGTGCGCTTTCTTCTTTGATGAATAAAAAATAACAATCCTGCACAAAGCAATGTTGCAAGTATGGGTGTTCGAGAGGCAAGCATTCCTTGCATAAAAACGCTAAGGACAATCGCGAATAAAATTAGCAGATTAACACCCTTGCCGAATCTATTCTCATCAAAACCTTTGAAAAAGCGATCGAGTAGTAAGAGTATGGTGATGCCAAGAAAAATACCTGCATAGGTCGGGTGCATATTAACATACTCTTCAAACAATGTCCGAAATTGAAATGGGAAAGTGGGATCATGAAGCATATCCGAAACGTTATGCCAGGATTTATCAATACCGATCAATTTTGAAAAAGTGAAAGCCGCCTTGACTTGTGCGAATAGTATAGTAAAGATTGTTGCGAGGCAAAATAATAAATTTACCCGGTCAAGCTGTTCCTTGCGGATTCTTAAGGGTGAGAGAAAAAACGCCAATGGAAATGCAAACAGGCTAAGCGAAGTTTCAAGAACAAACAAGGCACTATCAGACCTATCCATAACAGCTGTGCGGATGAAGATCAAAATGAAAGGCGACAATAACAGTACAGCTTCCCGAACTTGTTTCTTCTCAATTTTCTCCAGGCCCCATATTAATCCCGAAAGTACGCTCACTACGGTGAAAGCAATAATAATCATCACAGTTACCTTCATACTGAACACCGGAAACAGCGCCAGAAGGCAAAGCAGATAATAATTAGCCACATTAACCCTTTCTTTCAACATAACTATCTATACAATCTTTAAAAGCGGTACGAAATTTCTCCTGTGTAAATGAAGCAACATTATTTAAGAAATCCTCTCTTTTGTATACGTGACCTGATTTTTCGAATTCAAGAATTGTATTCTTCAAACTTTGAACAGTTTGTTCCTTAAAAAACACTCCGGTTTTCCCGGGAATTACTGTTTCAAGATAACCACCCTTTGCATAGGCAATTACCGGAGTGCAGCAACTTTGAGCTTCAAGACTTGTAATTCCAAAATCCTCCTCCGCTGCCAGTATGAATGCTTTGGCCTTTTGAAAATACTTTACCAGTTCAGCCTGTTTTACAAAACCGACAAAAGTTATATTTCCGGCAGCAATAGCTTTTATTTTTTCCATGTCCGGGCCTTCACCTGAGACAATTAGTTTTTTATCCGGCAACTCATTAAAAGTTTTTACAATAAGGTCAAGTCTTTTATAAGGTACCATCCTGAGAGAAGTGAAATAATAGTCGTCCTTCTCCTCCTCCGGCGTGAATAATTTTGTGTCACAAGGAGGATGAACGACAACAGAATCCCGGTTATAGATACGCCTGATACGTTCAGCAACATTCTTAGAATTTGCAAGGAACAAATCAACGCGATTGCTGGTTTTTAAATCCCATTTACGAATATAAGCCAAAACATATTTAGCTATTGATCTCTTTGGCCACTTCATGCTTGAAAGGTATGCGTCTTTCAGGTCCCATGCGTAGCGAACAGGAGAATGACAGTAGCAAACATGAATTTGCTTGTTTGTTTTTTTTATTCCTTTGGCAACCGAGGAGGAAGACGAAATAATAAGATCAAATGCTGAAAAATCCAAACTCTCTATGGCATGAGGAAAAAGCAGCAAAAAATTTCTGTAATGCTTTTTGGCAAATGGAATTTTTTGCAAATATGAAGTATGAACTTTTTTCCCTGCTAGAATATAATCCCTGTCCTCGTCACTTAAGAAATCCACCAGAGAAAATATTTCGATATCCGGATACATTGCTATGATTTCCCGAACAACTTTTTCAGCACCACCATTCACAACAAACCAATCTTGTACAAGTGCAACTTTCATCTTTCTATAGCTTTTAAAATGCTTATAGCACGATTACTCTCCTGAAACTTTTTAAATACCTCTAAGCCGGTATTTACTTGATTCTTTATCATTGCAGGATCCTCAAGGTAAGATAACAACAGCTTTGAAGCAGAATCCGGGTTTCGTGGATCGAAATAGGATGCTGCTTCTCCGCAGATCTCCCGGAATACATCTACGTCGGAGCAAAACACCGGGCATCCAAATGCGAAGGCTTCCAGGTTCGGAATACCAAAACCTTCATAAAAAGATGGATTAATTAAGCCAAGTGAATTTCTATATAACCATGACAAGGTCGATAAGTCGGTATAACCAAGACGAATAATGTTATGGTGATTTGATGTTCTTTCAGTAGTGTTGAAAGATGATTGTCTCCCACCGACAATGACCAATTGATAATTTGAAAGCTTATCTTCAAATAGTTTTTCTATAAATGAGAAATTCTTTCTTGGATCATCAGAGCCGACAAGTAGAAAATATTTTCGGGCATGAATATTATAAGCAGCCGGCAAGGCAGGTTGTGCTTCCAATAAATCGGAACTTACTTTATTCCCAACAACGATAATTTTATCCGATGACAATCCGAATGCTTCTATCAATTCTTTTTTAACAGTTTCTGACACTGATAGTACTGATCTGCTTCTTCTGACAATTCTTGGTATCAGCCATGAATAATATTTTGCAAAAGATACATTAAACCAGGATGGATCTTTGATAAAAGCCAAATCATGTATGGTGACAATCTGATCATGAAGCATAAGCGGAGCGGTATTACACAAATTTAGTAATACAGCATTTTTTTGCTGACGCAGAAATAAAGGCAATGAAACCTGCTCCCATAAATGACCCTGAAAACGCCCAATCCGTCGGATCTTATCAGAAAAAGCAGCATCTACTAAGTCTGCCTTAGTTGGAACTAACAAACTAAAGTCTGAATGATCATTAAGCTCCGAACATACGGCACGTGCAAATGACTGTACCCCAGTAATTTGCTGGGTTAAAAATCGTCCATTTATAAATATTTTTGGCCTCATTTCGAACATTGACTTCCGTTCAAAAATAGACATTTATCCATCCCTTTAATGTCTCACCAAACAGAATTTATACTCCTTATGAATATAAGATCATTGCAAATTTATCCCCGATAAAATATGGGTAAGAAAAGTTCGTTTAGATGGCTGTCAAAACTTTTTTGGATGAACTCAAAAACCAAACTCCTTCTTATTTTTTTCACTGCAATCTTTTTTACGACAATACTCTATGACAGGTCACCGGGACTTAATCTGTTGATTGCAGAAAGCTTTATAATTGTAATCTTATATTTTACAAAACAATATCAATTCAAAGAAAATATTCAAAGAATACTCGTTTCAGGTTTTATACTAACTTCAATTTTCACAATTATTACCCACTCCATTTTATCATATCTGGTAAACTTCCTGGCCTTTGCGCTTTTTATTGGAATAATAATCTATCCTGAAGCAAGATCCATTATCACTTCAGCCCGCCTCTCGATTTATCATGCCTTTGCTGCACAATTTATATTCATAAGTGAATTAACAGATTCCAAATTGGTTGGAAAGACAGTGAGCAGGATATTTTATAAATTAAAAATAGCAGCTATTCCAATTGTAATTATTTTCATCTTCATTGGAATGTATCGGCTTTCCAATCACATTTTTAATGATATCATAGAAAAAATCATACAATTCTTAAACGACAAGTTCTACATAATTTTCAAAAACATTGACATCCCCTTACTTATAACCTTCTTCTTCTTTTTATTTGTAAGCAACTATATCTTTTTAAGAAGCAGGAAAGAAAATATTATTCTCCGGGATAAAAATGCAAGTGATATAATTCTTCGTCGCAAACTGAATACAAGAAGAAACTTCAAGCTGAATTCACTCAAGGTTGAATACAAAGCCGCTTTATTCCTTTTAATAATCCTAAACCTTTTATTATTAATAGTTAACAGCATTGACATCTATTGGGTCTGGTTTAATTTTGAATGGAACGGGCAATATCTCAAAGAATTTGTCCATGCAGGAACATACCTTCTTCTTGCTTCAATACTTATCTCCATTTTCATAGTTCTTCACTTCTATAGAAGGAATATCAATTTTCTGGCGAAGAATAACCTTCTGAAATATCTAAGTCTCATCTGGCTGGCCCAAAATGCAATCTTAACAATCTCTGTAGGAATCCGGAATTATCATTATGTAGAATACTTTGCACTCGCATACAAAAGAATTGCTGTGTTTATATTTCTGGGATTGACACTCTATGGCTTATATACCGTTATCATCAAAGTATTAAAAAAGAAAAGTTCATTCTATGTGTATAGGAAAAATGCAATGGCAGTTTACATTGCGCTTGTAATAAGTTCAGGCTTCAACTGGGATTCAATCATTGCCAAATATAATTTTGATCATGCCGGAAAATCATTTTTACATTTGAACTTTATGGCCAGATTGTCATTCAAGACTCTACCACTGCAGGATAAAAGTCTGGAAGAACTGAATAAAATAGATTCTGTACAAAAGGCAAAATTCCCCTTTGAAAAAAGCTATATCAGTCCCGAATTTTATCATGAACGAATACAGCTCCGCAAGGCTCATTTCAAGGCTGACTGGGAGAAAAATGACTTTCTTTCGTGGAATCTGCCGGAATATCTTGCTTACAAGGAACTATTTATCAAAGAATAATTTTTAAAAGGACTGCTTGCTGATTGATGATTATTTTACATTTGTCTTGAATGTGAAATAAGGATTTCTCATTTGGCTTCCACAAATCAGTCCTTATGAAAGAATACGAAGACAATCCAAGGAGCATTAAATACCATGTCAAACAATATCTTCTCAGACACAAAAACCGGTTCAGTGATAAAATTGTCATCGACCTTCCGGCAGGGAATGGAGTTACTTCGAATATATTAAAAAATATTGGCGCCCATCCTTTGGCCTTTGACTTATTTCCTGAGTACTTTAAAGTAGAAGGTATCAAATGCGAAAGGGCAAATGTTCTCGACAAAATTCCATGCGCATCTAAAGTGGCAGACTATGTGATTTGTCAGGAAGGAATCGAACACTTCACCGACCAGTTTAAAGCACTGCGTGAATTTAACCGTGTATTAAAACTAAATGGATCTTTGATTATCACAACACCGAATTATTCTAACCTGCGCGCCCGCTTAAGCTATTTTCTCTCTGAAAGTGAGCGATTCAATTCAATTATGCCTCCAAATGAAATTGACTCCATCTGGATGAATGATCAAAATATCAGTGGTGAGATCTATTTTGGACATGTTTTTCTAACAGGAATTCAAAAGCTGAGAGTTTTAGCAAAATTATCCGGATTTAAAATAAAACACATACAATTCACACGACTAAAGACAACTTCACTATTGATCTTTATATTTACATATCCCTTTATTGTTCTTTCCAGCCTTGTCAGCTATTTGAAAAATGTAAATAAAGATAAAGGCTATGATAAACAATATCAGAAAGAGGTTTATCTGGAAATATTCAAACTGAATATAAACCCAAATATTTTACTTGACGGGCACCTATTCGTGGAATTTGAAAAAGTAAATGATCATGAAAAGGTGATGAATGATTTAAAAAGTGTACATAAAGAATTTGGTACAACTTAAATTTCCAATCTTTATATAATTTAATTAATTTTCCAATGCATGAATTATTCCAAAAGAAAACTTATTTGGGCACTCTACATCACAGGAATGTTGATCACCATAAATACTATGTACTTCAACCAGAGTTTTTGGCTGATTAAACTGGGCATTAGCTCAAGCATCATGCTCATTGCAATCATGATCATTCTCAAAGATGTTTGGAATAGCTCTACAGAGAATAAATGGCCATGGACATTATTCCTTTTCTTTATGGGAGGAATAGCCATTCCAATATATATGCTGAATAGAAAAGAGCAAGTTACAGACTGAATCTCTAATCCACCTATGCATAACGACGAGATCATTAGACATTTTTATACCTCATTTGCTCAAGGAGATGCAAAAGGAATGACCGATTGTTATGATTCAAATATTATTTTTATTGATCCGGTTTTCGGTGAATTAAAGAGCGAGGCTGCATTCGATATGTGGCGAATGCTTTTAAAAAAAAGTGATGGAAATTTAAAAATTCTCTTCAGCAATATTGAAGCCGACAATAAATCAGGAGTCGCAGACTGGACTGCTGAATATATTTTTTCAAAAACAGGGCGAAATGTCCTCAACAGAATCCATGCGAAATTTGAATTTCAAAACGGCAAGATCATACGTCATGAAGACCATTTTAATCTCTGGAACTGGTCACAACAAGCCTTTGGATGGAAAGGACTATTGTTCGGATGGACACCTTTTATGAAGATGGGAATACGAAGAATAGCCAGAAAAGGTCTGGAGAAGTTTAGAAACTCGCAGCAATAAATTCTTCTATTATATTTAGGATGAACAAGGAAATATTCACGAAGCCGAATGAGCAGATTTAAACCACTCAAATTTTCAAAGAGAATTTAAAATAGAATCAGTACCTTCGTCAATACTGCACAGAGTTCTGCACTATTTTGGTAGAATAATCATGAATAGATGAAAAACCCAAAATACTTTCTTCTTACCCTTCTAATTCTTCCTCTGTTCAACTTAGCTCAGGTTGATACAGTACTTTTTAGCGAAAAGGCAACCCATTTATTTCCGGCATTTCCGTACAAAACATCGTATACATCCATCATCGACAGGAGAGGTATAGATTTTTTATACTCTGCCAATATGGAATTCGGGTTAGGAATCTATGATATTGCCGACACAAGCCAAATAGTACCGGTTCTGAATATTCCAATTGCTGATTTCGACAGTCTGGATGTATCTAATATCAAACAAAGAAACAATTCACTCTTTGCAGGTATAGGAGACTTTCAGGTAAACACGAACAGAGCAAGCGGATTGGCAATTCTTGATATTAGCAATCCGGCCTCGCCAATATTTAAAGATATCTGGGACACAGTTGCATTTACACATGGGGTTTCTCACATTTTGATTGAAGGAGACTATGCCTATCTCTCCATCATGACTGATGGAATAATCATTTTGGATATCTCTGATGAAAATAATATACAATTTGTTTCATATCTCCAACTAGATCTTAACTTTCCTTCTCCGTCTTCAAATGCACACAACTCAAGAGGGCTGAAGATCCGTAACGATACATTGTATGTCTGTTTTGATCGCGGAGGACTCAGACTTGTGGATGTTTCAGATAAATATTCCCCACAAGAAATTTATAAATACATCAACATAAATTTAAACTCCACCGCAGCTGCAGCTTATAATGATGTATTCTTGATTGATAATTATGCTTTCATGAGCGTAGATTATTGCGGCCTGGAAATAGTTGATATTGGTTCTATTCCATTCACGAACGTACAATGGTATAACCCCTGGGGATGCAATACCGTTAACTGGAGTGGCGCTGACTTACATTTTAACGAATTAAAAACAAGCAACAACGACAGCTTACTCTTTGTAAGTGCAGGCCAGTCAGAAGTGTTTTTATTTGACGTAAGCAGCCCTGCCAATACAGTTTTAAAAGGAGCCATGGCAAACCCCAATGATTCAGTTGCCACCTACGGGCTGGATGTTTACGGTGAAAAAGTTTCATTATCATTGGTAAATACACCATTTCATGTCCCACCATTTACACCTTTTTTCGGAAGACCCGGCGGTTTAAAATTGCTAAGCTATTCAGTTCTAAACGGAACAGGAATTAATTCACGTACATCTGAAATAAATAATTTAACGGTCTACCCTAACCCTGTCCGGAAGAATTTATTTATAGAATCAGAAAATTCTATCAAAGAAGTAAATCTACTTGATCTGTTCGGAAGACTCCTGTATTCGGGCACACAGGCCGGTGAAAATAAAAGTGCCGAGTTAAATTTTAGTAACTATCCTTCCGGAACTTATTTTCTGAGGATCCATACAAAGAAAGGGATCCAAAGCCGAAGAATATTTGTCCAGAATTGATTTATTTCGAAATGCTATTTATCTTAAGACTAAATAGCCAATAAGTTATTTTATTATATAAAAATTGACTAACTTCAGAAACACAATCAGAAAATCTTAACATTATGGTAAAAATCGAAAGAGACGAAAAAAATTTCGTATTCGAAGTACAAGGTCTTCATAAATTATGGGCACTAAAAAGCAGGCTGACAATTCCGATAGAGAATGTAATTAAGGCATATCCCAATAAAGAAAGCCTGAATTGGTTTCTGGGATTACGTATGCCCGGAACTCACATCCCCGGATTGATCACAGCCGGAACTTACCTTGTAAGAGACGGAGTAATTTTCTGCGATGTGTCCAACCATGCAAACAGCATTGTAGTTGAATTGCAAGATGAACATTACAGCAAATTATTTATCGAAGTAGAGAACCTGGAAGAGTCACTGGCAATTTTATCAGGTCAGAAGCAAGCTTCAGGAGAAGCTGTTAAATGAAAAGGTCATTATAGATTTCTCTGTTCACCTATCGTTTGCGTAAAAATTTATTGAACAAGAACGATCTGATCTGAGCAGATAAAAAAAAATGTCTTTTTCCTTTTCTATCTGATCCTATTTGTCTGGGCGCAAATAAATCTATTTTTTATCGCCAGACGATTTTGATTTTAGATAACCTCTGCAACGACGAATGTACTTCCTCCTATGTAGACTAAATCTTCCTTTTTCGCAGATCCTATTGCGGCCATATATGCCAACTGTACTGAACCGTACTCTTCTCCTGTGAGCTGATAGTCCATTGCAAGACGACGAAGTTCACCTGCCGGCAATGCACGTGGAATATTTGCTTTACAAAAATAATAGATCGCCTCTTTAGGCAACATTGCAAGGATATTACTAATGTCTTTATCATTCACAAGTCCAAGAACAAAATGTATTTTTTCTGCATTCTGTTTTTGTAATTGATCAAGAACTGATTTCAATCCTGCTACATTATGAGCAGTATCAGCAACAACCGGGGGAGACTCATTCAATATTTGCCATCGCCCTCTTAAGGCAGTCAGGGCACCGACATTAGACAGTCCCGTCCTTACATTTGATTCTGTGATATGATAGCCTTTTCGAGATAAAACATTTACCGCTTGCAAAACAGGGAGAATATTTTTCTTCTGGTACTCACCTAAAAGATCAATCAGCAAGTTCTTATATTTCTCCTGACCCATAAAAGCAATGTCCAGATTTTGATATTTACCCGGGGAAAAAGTCTCATTGCTAATGCCGGCTTCGTGAAAGCTCTCGGAATCTTTTACCTGCCAAATCAGTGGCGCAAAATAAATGGGACTTTTTAATTCATCTGCTTTATTAGTGAATACATGTGCAATTTCCTCCTGTACTTCCCCTATGATTACAGGTATTTCAGACTTGATGATTCCTGCTTTTTCGCCTGCAATCTTCTCAAGTGTGTCACCTAAAAACTGCATATGATCGAAGCCGATATTCGTGATCAGGGATAATTCAGGCCTGACTACATTGGTACTATCAAGTCGTCCGCCCATTCCGGTTTCCAGAATTGCAATTTCAACTTGCTCCTTTGCAAAATAATGGAATGCAAGAGAAGTAGTCCATTCGAAAAAAGATGGCCTTATGTTATTAAAGTCATTCTTGTAATGTTCGACAAAAAGTACAACTTCTTGTTCTGGAATCATTTCACCATTAATCCTGATTCGTTCCCGAAAATCTTTTAAGTGAGGCGAAGTAAACAATCCGGTTTTGTATCCGGCAGATTGCAGCACGGCAGCCAGCATAGAAGATACTGATCCTTTCCCATTGGTACCTGCAATGTGAACAGAGCGAAAACGATTCTCCGGATGGCCCAACAATTCACACAATGCAAGAGTGTTTGAAAGATCTGCCTTATAAGCAGCAGCCCCGATGCGTTGAAACATCGGAAGTTGAGTATAAAGATATTCCAGAGTTTCCTGATAAGTCATTCAGGATAAAAGTAGAAAACTAAATCGTTGAGATGTCCAAATCTTGAACAATAATATAATATCTGAAAGCTCTCTGAGAGATAAAGCTTTGAATTATTGTACCAAAAAGATGAAGCTGATAGTTCCCTTTTGGATATCAGCACCATCAGGACTAGGATTGAATTTTGCTTTCATAGCAGCATCTTTTGCCAGACGCATTAAATATGCTGAAGTAGTTGTTGACCCACGACCACCCGGAATGGCGGCAACAACATTACCGTCCTTATCAACGGTGATATCTACAACAACTTTCCCTGTTTCCTGAGATCTGTCATTGATCTGAGGTGTGCGGACCATTTTTCTTCCAGAGAGTGAAAATGAGACTCCTTTCCCACTTCCGCTTCCGTCGCCTGTTCCATCGCCTTGTCCTACACCACTACCGTTACCGTTCTTTCCCGTGTACTTTGAATTCGGGTCTCCCAGAGGATCTCCCTGATCACCTTCACCTGTACCGGTTCCCTGAGATTTACTATTATTATTCTTTCCCTGATAGAGGGCTTTTGTATTTACAGTTCTCACAGGCTCTACAGCCTTTTTCTCAACTTTTGGCGAGTGAACAGGAGTGGTCACAGGTTTGACTACATCTTTCTTAACATCCTTTTTCTCTTTGACAATAGGAGACTCTTCCAAATCCTGTGTTGCATAATTCTCTTCCTGCTGAGTTTGTGGTTGAACAGCGGTAACAGAAGGATTAACAGTTGTATTTTCAGAGACAGGTTGAATAAGTCCACCGGCCTCATCCAAATAGCCAATATTCACGATCACACCGCCACTACCACCTGCTTCAGGAAACGGTGGTATAGTAGTTTTCATGACAGTAAAGAGCAGCACAAGAAATATAAATGCATGCACAAGTACCGACAGGATAATAGAGCGGGAACGGATTGTTTCGTCCATGATATTAAATAAACCTCTCCTTCAAGGCTACTGTTTAGAGGTTTGAGTAGCAAGCACCATTTTTATTTTCAATCTATTTCCTATATCGAGGAGGTCTACAAGATTTTGCACTTGAATAGTCTTGTCAACCTTGAGCAGAACAGCCGGGTCTGTCTGACCTTGTATTTGTGCTCTTAATGCTTCTTCAAGCATTTCAGAGGGAATAGGTGTTGTGTTGATGGCATATTGAAGATCTGCATCTACAGAAACAGTTATTGGGTGCTTCACAGACTGAGAACTGCTACTAGCACTAGGCAACAATAGCTTAAGCACATTAGGCGTAGCCAGCGTAGATGTAATAAGGAAAAACAACAGCAGGAAAAACATGATGTCATTCAATGATCCCGTGAACACTTCACCTACCACTCTTGTCCTTCTTTTCAGATTCATCTTTTAGTTCTTTATTATTTATGGATGAATATTATTAACTCTTTACCGGTTCTTCAAGTACATCGATAAATTCCACGGCATTAATTTCCATTTTATGGATAATTCTGTCTATCATGTGAACCAGATAATGATAACAAGCATAGGCAACCATACCGACCAACAATCCGGCAGCGCTGGAGATCATCTTAACATATAATCCACCTGAGATTGTATTGATCTCAAGACTATTTTGTAAGGCAATCATGTAGAAAATCTTGATAACTCCGAAAATTGTACCAAGGAATCCGAACATCGGTGCTATGGCTGCTATTACTCCAAGAATATTGATATTCTTCTCCATCTTGTAGATTTCGAGTTTACCGACATTCTCTATAGCTCCTTCGATATCTTTTACAGGCTTACCGAGACGCATCAAGCCTTTTTCTATCATTCTTGCAACCGGTGAATTTGAGTTTTTACAAAGTGATTTTGCTGCATCTACGTTACCACTGTGCACATGATCCCGGATCTGGTGCATGAAATTCATGTCGATCTTTGAGAAACGACGGATCGTAAACAATCTTTCAAAGAAAATATACAAAGCCATAATCGACAATATCGCAATGGGAATCAGGATTGGCCCACCTTTCTCTGCCATGTCCCATAAAGAGATGCTTTGTTCTGCGGGTTGCGTCAGCGAATTCGCAGCATTGAAGATTGTATCAGCTGCATTAGCGCCGGGCTGAGTAATTTGAAGAATGAATGCTTTCATCATGAATTGAAATCTTTAGGTAACATGCAAAGTTACCGGGTCACAGGGTTGAACTGAGTATGCACAAGGCTACTTTTTAACAATGATTTGTTAGTCAAAACGCTTCGGCACCCTGAATATTGTAAGCTTTTTATGGAGTGTTTAAACTGTAAGAACAGATGCAAGATGAATACGCTTTCCATAAAGCTGATGAAATTATTTTGAAATAATAGATATCGTTTACATCAAATGTCGCTGAAAGCCATACCTTTGTCGATATTTATTATCTTTCCCCGGATTTCTCTTAAGAACTATGAAACTGAAGAATTATATATTTTCTCTGCTCTTCCTTCTTGGCATCATCAGGAGTATTGAGACGAATGCGCAACTGAAGGTGTTTTTCCCATCCAAAGACGAACTTATGATGACGGCAGACTGGTATCCTGTTAGTTCAAGCATGCCTGTGATTTTGCTTTGCCATCAAAATGGCTTTAGTCGAGGAGAATACAATGAAATTGCATTACGATTGAACAAATTCGGATTTAACTGCCTTGCTATTGATCAAAGAGTAGGTAAAGAAGTGAATGGTGTCAGAAATGAAACAGCGATGGAAGCGGCAGAGAAAAAAGCGGAACCGACATTTGAAGAAGCTGAGCAAGACATCCTTGCTGCATTAGACTACCTTCAAACACAATATAAGCAGAAAATAATCATACTTGGAAGCTCATATTCTGCCTCTCTTGCTTTGAAAATTGCCGCAACACATGAAAGAGTGAGCGCTGTTGCCTTATTCAGCCCGGGAGAATATTTCAGTGACAAAAACTATATCAGGGATGCAATAAAAACTTTTGACAAACCATTATTTGCAACATCGTCGAAAGCAGAAGCAGATAATGTTACCGACCTTCTAAAAGATGTGAATTCAAGAATTAAAATTCAGTATATCCCTAAAAAAGAAGGCGACCATGGCTCTAAGGTATTGTGGACCTCTGCTCCGCAAAATCAGGAATACTGGATAGCACTGATGAGCTTTCTTAATAAAATCAAAACTCTTGAATGATCTTGGAGATTAAAGGATGATAAAGGTGTTCTTTAGAAAACTTTTTTTTATCACATTGCTTTGCTGCACTTGTCATCTCACACAAGCTCAAAGGAATGTGACAACTGTTGGTCTTCAAGTAAAGCCGATCTTTCCTGTAAACTTCATCGGGACGGGTGAAACTTTGAACTCAGACTTAGATGTAGATTTTACTCTTGGTTTAAAATCAGGATATTCTTTCGGTATGGTCGTTCGTCGAGGATTTTCAGACCTGATCAGTCTTGAGTCAGGAATAAATTATGTTAAGAGAAAATACAACTTGAAAATTCAGGATCAGGATTATTCCCGTGAAGCAAACTTCAGAATAATCGGCTATGAAATTCCTGTATCAATGCTCGTTTATATTCAGCTCAGCGAAAAATTATATATGAATGTCTCCATGGGTTCCAGTCTTGATATGTTTGCCAGTGCCGTACAGACATTTGATACGAACTTTAATCAAGTCTCGTTCAGAAATCATGTTGCTCAAGGGGCTGTTATTGCAAATATTGGCTGGGAATGGAGAACCGAAAAAAGCGGATACATTTATATTGGTGCCTCTTATCATCGTCCTTTTAACTATATCTACCTGAGCAGGACCGAATATGTAAAACCGAATAAGTTGCCTACTGACCCGAACGCGTTTTCTGAAGTTGAACTATTGGGAAATTACCTGACAATTGACTTTAGATACTTTTTTCATGAAGACCCAGAGACCCGAAATCAACGACGGGCGAAAAGAAAGCAGAATTAGTTCATTTGAAGACTGTGTCATTAATAGTTATAAATTCTCAATACAATTCTAAAAATTTTGCATGTGAGAGCAAATCACAAACTTACATTCATTTAAGCTTCGGATTGTAAAGATGCCTGTCCTGATCCCTGCTCATTTTCTTCTCCAAATTTTTATGAAAGGCTTCATTGAGATCGATTCCGGTTTGGTTTGCCAGGCAGATCAGCACAAACAAGACATCAGCCATCTCGTCGGGAAGGTTTTTTTTCAGATCACTATCCTTTGAACTTTGTTCACCATAAGTACGGGCAATAATTCGTGCAACTTCTCCAACTTCTTCGCTTAGAAGTGCCATATTGGTCAGCTCATTAAAATAGCGTACACCAAACTTGTTAATCCAATTGTCAACAGCCTTTTGAGCTTCTGAAATAGTCAGAGATGAATAGTTGTTTTTCATGATGAGGTAAATTAATTCATTACTCTTTATTTTTAGTATCGATCAGGATCGTTACCGGTCCGTCATTTACCAGAGCGACTTTCATGTCTGCTCCAAATTCACCTGATCCAACCTTTTTATTGAGTATCGATTCAAGAGTTCTTATAAAGAGATCATAAAGAGGGATAGCCTTCTCAGGACCTGCGGCGTGAATATACGAAGGTCGGTTTCCTTTCTTTGTCTTTGCATGCAATGTAAATTGGCTGACCACAATTACATCTCCTTGACTTTCCTCGATCGATCTGTTCATTACACCCTCTGAATCCGGCATGATCCTCAGGCGGCTGATCTTTCCGGCAAGCCAATGAACATCTTCTTCTTCGTCGGCTTCTTCTATGCCTAGCAGAATGAGAAAACCCGATGCTATTTTGGATTTTACTTCCCCTTGAATGCTTACCGAGGCTTCGCTTACACGTTGGATGACTGCCCTCATTGTTTATCAGTATTTTGTCGGATATACGATCCTATTTAAAAACATCCTGTTTTGTTAAAATGCTCAGATAGCTGTCAAATCTGCTAGCGGAGATCAAACCTGATTCAACGGCTTTCTTTACGGCGCAATTTTTTTCATTAAGATGAATGCAGTTGCCATACTGACATTGTTTAGAAGCTTCAAAAATCTCAGGAAAGAAATGAGAGACCTCATAAGTATCAAAATCTATCATACCAAATTCTCTGATACCCGGTGTGTCGATAATATATCCACCTTCGGGCAACAAATGCATTTCAGCGAATGTAGTGGTATGTTTTCCTTTTAAATGTTGAGATGAGATAGCGGCAGTTTTCAGTTTCATGCCCGGGATGAGAGCATTGATAAGCGATGACTTTCCAACCCCGCTATGGCCGGAAAATAAATTCACCTTGCCATTCATTTCGTCAATTAATGCCTGAAAGCCAAAACCATTTATAGCAGAAACACTAAAGACTTTATATCCGATACTCTCATATAAATTTTTTGTTTGCTCAACGTATTCCCAGATCTCGTCTGTATAAAGATCCGCCTTATTCCAAATTATCCCTCCGGAAATACTATATGCTTCTGCTGTAGCTAAAAAACGATCAATAAAACCTAAGGATGTTTTAGGCAACAAAGGAGTTGCAACAACAAAAGCCCTGTCGATATTAGCAGCCAAAATCTGAACCTGCCTCGATAATTTGACCGACTTTCGTATGATATAATTCTTCCTGGGAAACATATCCGTGATTTGCCCAACGTCATCGCCCTTCTTCCACTCTACTTCAACGATATCACCCACAGTGATAGGATTAGTCGCTTCAAAATCTTTCATCCGCAGATTACCTCTGATCCGGCACAAAAGAATCATGCCATCGTCGAACCTCACCAAATACTGTGACCCTGTGGATTTAATCACCAATCCCCTCATGGAGCTAAAGTAAAAAAATGTTAGCGACATGCTCTAATTTTTTAATAAAGCATGTACCCAAGCGGGCAGATCTCCGGGCGATTTATAATTTAATCGGACGAACCTTACGGAGAAAACCGTAAATTTGCCAATCATCTTAGAAAGCTATTGAAATGTCTGTATCTGTCAGAAATATCACAAAACTTTATGGAAGCCAGAAAGCCCTGGACGACGTAAGCTTCACCGTTGAAGCAGGAAGTGTTGTTGGTTTTCTTGGGCCTAACGGAGCAGGCAAATCAACGATGATGAAAATCATAACTTGCTTTATCCCACAGAGCATAGGTGAGGTTGAAGTCTGTGGCTACGATGTTACTGAAGCATCTCTGGAAGTCAGAAAAAATGTTGGTTATTTACCCGAGAACAACCCGTTATACACTGACATGTATATCAAGGAGTACCTGGAGTTTATTGCAGGATTACATCATCTCAGTGGTTCAAAGAGCAAAAGAGTGGCAGAGATGATTGATATTACCGGTTTGGGCATTGAGCAGCATAAAAAAATCGGAGCGCTGTCAAAAGGTTTTCGTCAACGGGTAGGCTTAGCACAGGCATTGATTCATGATCCGAAAGTGTTAATATTAGATGAACCTACGACAGGACTGGACCCGAATCAGTTGGCAGATATTCGTCAGCTTATCCGAACTTTAGGAAAAGAAAAAACGGTTATCCTTTCGACTCATATTATGCAAGAAGTGGAAGCCATCTGCGACAGGGTGATTATAATTAATCACGGCAAGATCGTTGCTGATGGTTCTACTGAAAGTCTAAACACAGGCAATAAAGCCGCTGATATAATTCTGGTAGAGTTTGATAAGCCGGCAGATAAAAACTCAATCCTGCAGATAAATGGGATTTCGTCAGCTGAAAATATTTCCGGCAACAACTGGAAAATAAGTGCTCAAGCTGGAAGTGATGCGAGAGCCACCCTGTTTCGTTATGCCGTTGAAAATGATATCGGGATCCTTTCTTTACAAAAGCAGGAACAAAAGCTCGAAGATATCTTTCAGCAACTCACCATGAAAAGCGGTTCCAAAGAAGAAAAAATTAAACCTCTTCAATAATACCTGATATATTTTGAAAATAATTTCACTGTTCACTTATGTTCTGCTCTTAATAATTCCTCTTTATTCAGGTGCTCAGAATATTTCAGCTTTCACCGACTATAGGGGATACCTGCAAGCCTTCGACGATGGGCAGTTCAAGCAATTGGAGTATATGCCGGTAAAGTCATACAAGTTCGGTCAATCTGCCATAGCCTATATAGACAACAAGAATGACTTTAAAATTTATTACAATGGCAAGTCAAGCTATCAATTAAATGCGGCAGATTTTTCCTACCAGGTTTCCGATTACCTGATTGCATATAAGGTTGGCTCGGTACTATACGTCTTCGATAGAGGTGAAAAAAAACTATTAAGCTATTACAATAGTATCGTCGTGTTAGATGATAGCTTGCTTGCTTATTTTGACGATTCAAAATACACGTTATCTGTTTACTATGATGGAAAAGAAGCATTATTGGAAAACTCATTACTTGACAAACCCAGAAGCATTGATGCCGGAAGCAATACTCTGGCATGGGTAAATCAAAGTGGATTTTTCAACGTCTTTTATCAAGGGAAGATTCATATACTCGACAATATTGCTCCACTGGCCTATGAGGCGGGAAGAGATATTGTAGCTTACGTGGACGACTACGATCAGTATTTTCATTTATTCTATAAGGGCGATTCAGCCATTGTTGAAACCTTTCCTCCTGACTCTTTTAAAGTCGGATATGGTATCATGGCCTATGTAGATAACCTCGGAGATTTTCGGATCTTTTCTAATGGTGCCACCAGACGAGTGCTTGCAGATCGGCCTGACTTTTTTTTCGTTAAAGGCAATGTCATAGTTTATGCATACAACCGGATGTTCAACGTAATATATGAGGGCAAAGAATACACACTGGAAAATTATACTCCCGGAGATTTTCAACTTGGAACAGAAGGTGTGGCATGGATCGACGAAAGTG
>Ga0116142_10001515_pt1 | contig 27743 bp, 22 predicted proteins | sample AD_UKC033_MetaG_FD_89785 | JGI IMG/M metagenome (GOLD analysis project Ga0116142, IMG submission 89785) | Active sludge microbial communities of municipal wastewater-treating anaerobic digesters from USA - AD_UKC033_MetaG | ecosystem: Engineered > Bioreactor > Anaerobic > Digestate | place: USA... | reverse complement strand
CCTGCACACTCTCCACCATGTCCGCGGTGAGATTTTTGGTAGCCAGTTTAGGATCATTACCAAAAAACTCTTTTCCATCGACCAATATCTTTTGCACCTGCTCTCCCTGTGCTTTTACGGTTCCTTCTTTATCAACTTCCATTCCTGGGATTTTCTTCAGCAGGTCCTCTACTGTGGCATTCGGCTGGGTTTTGAAACCACTGGTATTGAACTGCACCGTATCATTCTTTACCTGTATGGGAGATTCGGAACTGATCGTTACTCCTTCGAGCAATTTATAATCCTTCTGAACAGGAAGATTTCCCAGGTCAATTACTTTATTTGCATCCGTAATAGATATCCGTTGTTTGATCTCGGTATATCCTTTACTGGAAATGATAAGGCGGTAGTCGCCGGTAGCCAGCCCTTTTACTTCAAATGCACCCTGTTTATTAGATAAGGTAAAAGTGACAAGAGAAGAATCTTTCGCCTGCAATACCGAAACGGTGGCGTCGGCAATATTCATTTTGGCAGTGGTATCCACCAGCTTGCCTTTTATGCTGCCGTCAGCTTTTTGTGCCTGTACATTTGCCAGGAAGGCAATCAGTAAAAGGGATAAGGTAAAAATCTTCTTCATAATCAGTGAAATAAGTGTACGAAAATAGACGTAAAGGGCCGAAACAACCTGCGGGAAATGGCTCTTTTTGTCAAAAAGAGGGATGAATTGGACGATTTTGCCGATGAATGGGCTCAGGGGCGGTGGCCGGGAAATAAATAGTCCTTATTACGAATCCAAATTGCCCTGTCCAAATGTTGCGTTGAAGCCCTGCGGTTAGCCATTGAAACCATCATAGCCACATACTGACCGCCCAAAAAACCAAATCCCAGGTTTCTATTGGATCTTATTGTAGCTATAGATGCTATTCCCGATGCTATAGAAATGAAGCTGAAGATAGTCCCGATTTTTCTTTTTCGTTTTGCAAGCATGTATTGATCTAAGCCAAGGTCGGACATAGAAAACTCCTTTGCCAGTTCATGGAAACTGATTTTGTCGCCTCCCTTTTTAATGGAATTGCCCATTCGATAAATCAAACCGGTGCTGTATTTTTTATATAAGGAGTCGCCGGATTGAGCATTTAAAACCCCGGTTAAAGAAAAATTTATAAGTATGAAAAAAACAACTGCCTTCATGATAGGTATTTTATTTAAGGGTCTTTGATTGTAGCACCATATCTGCAAAAGACTTCAAAACGATATAAGGATTGCTTTTATTTTCTGGCTTTGGCATAAAAGTGTATAGTACCCTGTTAGTAGTATCTTTTACAGGCATAACATCTACATGCCAACGGATACTGTCAATCAAATAATTATCTGTTCGAGTTGAATCGTTGAAAATTGATACCGCCAATATATTACAAACGGGCGGCATGTTTTTTACAAAATCCTTTGCCGATTTTTCATTTAGTTTACCTGAATTTATCAACGACATCATTTCTGCCTTTATTCCTTCACTAAATAGTGTCATTACCTGCTCCCACTTAATGACTTCAATTTCTTTTGTTTGGAAATAAACATTTAGAAAGTCACGAATACTGTCAGGCACACTCCTGTTTTTGTAAACAATCGCCAATGGTCTTTTTGTAAGACTTGAAGCACTCCTAAATGAACACACTGCTATTAATACGATAAAAAATAATGCGAAACTTTTCATCTTATATTTGAAAGAAAATTTATTCAAAAAAGTTGTTAGCGATACAAGAGTCCAACGCAGTATTAAGGAAATTTACCGTTTCCATTCTATTTATATTAGAAATTGTTTTTTTATGCAGCCTGTTTTTTTGGGCATTATACGGGGATGAGTAAATAGTTAATAGCACTGAATCTAAAATTACTCTATCTGATGAATAAAATGTGTAGTGAACCCAAGTAGAGCTTTCTGGCAAAGAAAGCATTTTTCTTTTCGACTCCTCTTTTAGTTTTTCCAAGTCTTCAGGAGCAGTTCTTATGAATGGGTTTAGAATTTCTGCCATTTGCTTTTGAAGAAGGGCTTGAGCTTGCTCTTTGCTAATAACTGAAAATTTTTTTTCTTTATAATAGCTTTTTATATTCTTCTCCTGCTGTTTAGTTAATACCAGTTCTTGCTCTCCCGCTTTCAATTCAAAATCAAGAACAACTGGTATTTTAAATCTCTCTGGTAACAAATTGATACCTCCAAACGAACTAATTAAAATAAATCCCATTAAAATAATAGTCAATCGCATAGTATAACTTTTTAATAAGAAGCTGTGATATCTTTACCACAGCTTCTTTCAGTCTTAATAGCTAGAATGGTAAAATTCCAAGATTAAAGCACTGATCAGATGCTATAAAAGCCTGCGCCAAACAAGCAGTAACAGCAATTACGCAATTATCATATTGGGAACCTGATCCTTGATTATTATTAATAATATTACACTCTTCCATCATCCAATAGCATAGACCAAACATTCCCATAACTGAAGCGAGGCAATCTACATCTACGTTTTTGAACCCTGGTAACTTTCCATTTTTTGTAATTTCCAAAACCGCTTCCTTAAATATCGATATCCTGTTTTGCTCTTTTGCAATAAAAGGATATCTACCATTTATATTTTTTCTGTACTCTGAAATTTGGTTAAATAATATATATAATTCATTCTTGTCCTTTATTGAAGTTGCACCAACAATGTCTTTTACATCCTGCTCAGAAGCAACATTGCCTGATAGCCGAGTGAGAGCATCTTGCTTTTTATGCAAATAAATGTCTGCGGAAAAATTGAATATTGAATTAATCATCTTTACAAACTGATCGTCCTCACTTAACGCTTTTGCTTCGGGACTTATTGTCGATAGCTTTTCCTTTGCCATTCCATAAACATTAAGCAAAAGAAATCCTGTCAGAAAGAAAAAAAATATTTTCTTCATAATAATTGATTTTAATAATAATCCTTACTCTCTTTCCGGTTTTCAGGAATACCCGGAACAACGTTGATACGGTAAATATAAATAGGGGGGTAGACTTCCTATACCACAAACTGGTAATTCTTCTGGCTCAATTGTTGTTGACTGCACTGCAAATGATAGTATTTAAAATATGATTATTTTCACTACATGCGAAAGAATCGGTTTAAAAATACTGCTTTAGTAGTTCTTCTTTTTATTTCGGGATATTGCTTTTCACAAAATATACAAGTTGCCGCGGATAGTAATTTTGTCAATCCTGATTCCGTTTATTCAGCCGTTGATATTCCTGCTGAACATCCAAAAGGCAAAGATGCCCGGATAAAATTCTTAGAAAAAAATATAGACGCTGCTATAGCTATCAAAAATGGAGCTCCGGCCGGAACTTACAAGGTACTTATAACCTGTATCATTGATACTGCTGGCAAAATTATTGCAATGGTCCCCGTAACTCATCATGGTTATGGTATGGAAAAAGAAACGATGCGGGTTCTTAAAAATATGCCTGCCTTTAAGCCTGCCATTAAAAACGGAGTTATCGTAAAATCAAAAATCAGTTTTCCTGTTACTTTTATGTCGCGGAGCGCAAACTAACTAAACAAATACTCCACATCTTCCCTCGTCAGCGTTTTCACAAACGAAGCATCATCAGAGATGATGTCTTTAGCCAGTGCCCTTTTCTTTTCCTGCAGCTGCAGTATTTTATCTTCGATAGTGTCTTTACAGATCATCCGGTAGGCAAAGATGTTCTTGGTTTGCCCGATACGGTGTGTACGGTCAATCGCCTGTTGCTCTACCGCCGGGTTCCACCAGGGGTCTACGATATATACATAGTCGGCAGCAGTCAGGTTCAACCCCACACCACCGGCTTTCAATGAGATCAAAAACACCCTGACCTCTTCATTATTCTGGAAACTCTGAATCGCTTTTTCCCTGTCAGGTGCGGAAGTACTGCCATCAAAATATTCATATTTTATACCCAGTTCTTCCAGCTTAGCCCTTATTAAGGCCAGCATTCCCAGGAACTGTGAGAAGATTAATGCCTTATGATTGCCCATATCTTCACTTAGCTCTCTTGCCAGTTCTTCCAGCTTGATAGAATGATTTTCAAATTTTTCCTGCTCATTCAGTATCGCCGGTGAGTCACATATCTGGCGCAGCTTCATCAGTCCCTGCAAGATGGTCAATTGTGATTTTTGTATTCCCTGCGTTTCAATAGTGCCTAATATCTGGTTACGAAAATCATTGCGGTACGCATCATAAATACTCCGCTGCTCATCTTCCATTTCACAAAACAGTATCATCTCCTGTTTTTCCGGAAGATCTTTTGCCACCTGTTCTTTTGTACGGCGAAGTATAAAAGGATACAAAATTTTACGCAGGTGATCTTTGCGGTCTTGTTCTCCAAATTTATCAATCGGGATAGCAAACTCCTGCCGGAAAAATTCCATTGTTCCCAGCATACCCGGGTTCAGGAAGTTCATCTGGGCAAAAATGTCAAATGTATTGTTCTGCAGCGGCGTACCACTCATGCACAAGCGGTGTTTTGCATTTAGCAGGCAGGCAGCTTTGGTAACTTTACTTGAAGGATTTTTGATGGCCTGCGATTCATCCAGTATCACATAATCAAAATCCACACTCATGAGTAATTTGATATCGCTTCGTAAAGTGCCGTAGGTGGTGATAGTTACTTCATGATCGGTCAATTCTTCTTTTACCCTTGTTCTCATAGCACCGTGATGGATGCGGTACGTCAGTTTGGGAGTGAATTTTTTAATTTCATTCTCCCAGTTATAAATAAGTGTCGTGGGGCAAACCACTAATGCTTTGAGTTTACCCTGTTCATTCTTAAAATATTCTATAAAGGAAAGGGCCTGCACTGTTTTACCCAAACCCATATCATCTGCCAGGATGCCTCCCCACTTAATGTCTTTCAGGTAATTGAGCCATTGATATCCTGCCACCTGGTAAGGCCGCAGTATCATTTTCAAATTATACGATGGCTCAATTTCTTTTATCTTATTGAACTCCCTCAGCTTTTCATATTTCTCTTCCAGTTGAACTACCAGTTCTTCTTCATCTCTTGTTTCATATAATTCATCCACTACACTCAAATGATAGCGGGATAATTTCAAAGAATCAGTTTTTCCTTCACCGACCCTGAAAAGGAGTGAATATTTTTTCAGCCATTCTTCAGGAAGTATTCCGAGTGTACCGTCATTCAGGTGTACAAATTGTTGCTTGTTCGCCAATGCTCTTTTTACCTCTGCCACTGTTACCCGCTGGTCTCCGAATAAAATATCCACTTTAGCATCAAACCAATCGGTATTACTGCTGATGAAAATCTTTGTTTGTGGCTTTGCCGTATTGAACCTGAAATTTTTTAAAGCCTCAAACCCGAACACCGGTGTTTTATGTTCCTTCATTGCATCCACAAACAGGAAAAACCAGTTGTTCTTTAACACATCAGTTCCCTTCAATGCCAGTGTGGCCGAATCTTCATTATAAACAAAATTCGAATGCAGGTTCTGCAACTTCTGGATAAACTCATTTTCTTTTTCCCTGTTACGATGCACCACCAATACTTTATCCCCCTGTGGCACTATTACTTCGTCTCTGTCCTTTGCTTTTGTTTCATATCCCTTGTAAGAAAAGGATGGCTGGAAAACAAGGTACTCTCCCTTTTCCATCAAAAACAATTTCACTTCCGGGTTGCCGTCTTTTGTCTCCTGTACCAATGATTTATCAAAATCCACTTTATGTTCTTTTGCCAGTGGCATGATAAACTTATTCAGGTAATCATTCCACTCATCGGCTGGTACCGTCATTTTCCCCCCCGGCAAGAATTTTTCCACCAAATGGATCACTTCATTACTCTTCCAGAGGTATGCCTGGTTGTTGTATAAAAAGAAAAGCGGGCTGGCAGCTTCATTATCACCCAGGTCAAACTCCAGCGAACCGGCTTTCACCCGGCATTGAACCGTATAGTGAGAGTTTTTCTTTATAATAAAATGTGGCTTTGCATCTTCCGCCTGTAGTTGCAGCGGTTCAAGATTATTAGTCTTGAATGTTTTTGATTCCGGAAGCAGAAATATAAAAGGATTACCCGCTGATTCAGTAAATACTTTTTTCAGCTTGGGTAATAAATATTCTGCCATCAGTTCTTTGGTCTCCTCCGGCAGGTCATCTTCTTCCTGGTGGATGATATTTTCCCAGATACCTGAGAAAGGTGAATTGCGGCTTATATACTTATTGATCTCTGCATCCTGCAGTTTTCGTAATAAGGTCAGCAACTCTCTGTCGCCTTCCGGCAGTTCGTCAGTATTTACATAACGACTGATATCAAGTTTTTCCACTTTCCCTGCAAAAGCATCATTACTTTCATTAGGTTCACCTGTTACTACATCCACTGTAAACCGGGGATAATTCTTCTTATTAAAATTGAAAACAACCCCCAGCCGCTGTGATGGATTTGATTCTGTTCCGGCAGCCACTTCCGGCAGTTCCTCTTCTTTTTCTTTTTGCGGAATCAGCACCGGTCTTGTTGGTGCTGCTACCGGCGCAACTCTTTTGATACTTGTGTCCAATACCCTTAAGAAGGGTTTGCCATCTTTATAGGCAAACTCAAATTTTCCCTTCAGATCATCATCCAGCGAATAGCCATAGGCTTCCAGCAACTTATTCTTCTCTTTGTCCCAGTTACGTATGCTGTCAAAATAGCTGGCGCCATGTGTATTCAGCAATTGCAACAACACTATCATCTTTGGCAGACACAGGGGATGATTCTCGTCTTCATAGTCGCAACTGGTATCAAAATTTTTTTCCTCGTTTTTGCGGATTATAACTTTATACGTTTGCCCGTTCAGCTTTACAGAAGCCTTTACTGTTTCATTTTCCGCATGTTCAATAGTTGCCTTATTGGTTCGCAGGAAAGTTTCTGCATCTATCAATGTTTCAGGAGAGCACAAGAGCCGCAGCGTTTTCAGATCAATCATCTTCATTTTCGCTACTGTATGACGCTGGTCATATTTTACATTCTCGGCCTGCAGGTGGCCCCGGTCAATCATTTCCTGCAACTGAAACAATGCGGCAGCTTCATGACGGCAGATATCACCCAGGTTATACGGGCAACCACAGCGCAACGACGTTCCTTTGGGGTCTTTAAATTTTTGTATGTAAACTTTGTAATAAGTAGAGTAGCTGTCATCCTTTACCCGGAACACTGCTGAACCAAACAGGTCATCGTATTCTACCAACTCCACAAAACCTATTGCATGGATTTTTTTTCCTCTGCGTATCACTTCATCAGTTCCATGGGTATAAACGTACTTAATAAGGTGCGGTAAAGCCAAGCGATGTAAGATTTTAGATGTACGAGGTACGAAGTATTTTCTCCGACCTTCAAAAAAGGTTAATCGGCAAATGTAAAAGAATGTGCAGCGGATTTCCTCGCAAAATGCGATAAATAAAAAATATTTTTACTTCAGGATATGTGCGGAAAAAATGAAGTACCTTACAAGATTTTTCTCCTCAACCCTATCCTTAGGAAAAGATGCTACATACGACTTTATTGATTTGAAAACTAAATCTTTCTGGCAGCTATTTATTTTGCAACCAGTTTCCCATTGCTGTACACCGGAAGCACATTAGCCACATCAGGAGTCAAACAGAATTTGATATCCTCTATTAACCCGAATCGTTCTACCAGGCGATGATAGTGAGTAAGCCTGGGCGCAAACTCAAGTAATTTGTTCTTGTGTTTTATATACATTGTTTCTGCCATCAGCGAACTGTCACAATGAATAGTAAATTCTTTTGTAAGACGATTTATCACTGCGCCTGCAAATAAAGTGTCCTCGAGGTTAAAACGGTCTTTCCAGCCGGCACAACCGAGTACTACATTTTTTTTCTCTGCTGACAAAAAATCGCAGACGGCAGACAGATTGGGAAAAGAGCCCGAAATGATTGTATCGGCATTGTTGTCCAAAGCCATTTGCAGGAGTCTTGTTCCATTGGTAGTGGTAAGTACCAGTGTTTTATTTTCAATGAACTCCCTGGTATATTCAAGTGGGGAGTTGCCATGCTGTAATCCTTCAGCGATCATACCATCTCTTTCACCCGCCGCTATGCCGTCAATATTTTTACTTATCTCTATGGCTTTGGGAACGGAATCAACGGGTATCACACATTTGGCGCCATTATACAGGGCGGAGGCAATAGTGGAGGTGGCACGAAACACATCAATAATAACAACGACACTGTTGCTGAGATCATATAAATGTAATAAGGCCGGGGATATGGATGTATGAAGGGTGGGCTTGTTGCTCATAATAGAGTTACAAAAATAAGAAACAGCTGTTTACGTTGGCCTGAATTACTTTATCAGCAATTTCTTCCATCTTTCACTTTCTGCAAACTCCTTAATCGTCTTATTACGCTGTTCCAGCAACCGTTTCATGTATTTGGTAAGGTATAATGAATTAAACCATTCGCCGAATATACCATAGGGTATTTCAAAATGTAAAAGGTCGATCAGGATAGTACCGTTATCGCATGGCTTGAAATAATGTTCATGTTTCATCATTTTAAAATCACCCTGTACCTGCTCATCAATAAACATCTCGCCTTTTTTCATTTCTGTTATTTTTACCCGGAGCAATCTTTCTTTAAAAAAGTGCTTTGCCTTCCATGTTACGGTATCTTCTTTTTCAATAAGCCCGAACCGGGTGCCGGCCACTGCTTCTTCCTTATGTGCGGCCATTGATTCTTTGTGAAGTCCGACATGGCGGCTCAGGTCAAAAACCACCTGTGCCGGTGCGGCAATAAAAGTGGTAAGATGAATAGTTGGCATCGTTTACAAATTTGAAATATAACGCCCATTTATTGCAAAAATCCGACCACAGCAATGTCTTTTATCAGGAAAACGGGATCTTCGCTACTTTGGCCTGCAGGAGTTTATCCCGCACTTTGATGTAAATGTTCGTATCGATAGCAGCATACGCAGTTCGTACATATCCCATACCTATGGCTTTGCCCAAACTGGGAGATTGTGTGCCAGACGTAACCACCCCTATTGTTTCTCCCGAATAGTCCTTTATTTCATAGCCATGACGGGGAATACCTTTTTCGATCATTTCAAAACCCACCAGCTTACGGGCCACCCCTTCTGCTTTTTGCTGTGCAAATATTTCCTTTGATGTAAATTCTTTGGTGAACTTGGTGATCCAGCCCAATCCTGCTTCCATTGGTGAAGTGGTATCGTCAATGTCATTTCCATATAAACAGAAACCCATTTCCAGGCGGAGTGTGTCTCTTGCGCCAAGACCAATAGGTTTTAATCCCTGTGGGCTGCCTTCGGCGAAGATCGAATCCCAAATCTTATCAGCCGCTCCGTCTTTGTCTTCAAAATATATTTCTACCCCGCCTGCACCGGTATAACCGGTTGCACTTACCAACACATTTTCGACACCAGCAAATGTTCCTTTAGTAAAAGTGTAATACTTAAGATTCAAAATATCCATCTCTGTTAAAGGCTGCAGAATTTTGGTAGCATTGGGACCCTGTATTGCCAGCAAGCATGTTTTATCAGAAATATTGTGCATCTCCACCTTGTTTGTATTATGCTTTACAATCCAGTTCCAGTCTTTTTCAATATTAGACGCATTTACCACCAGCATATATACTCCTGCCTGCCCGGCAGGCGGGTTATTTTCTTCGATGCAATACACTAATAAATCATCGACAATTCCACCGTCTTCATTTGGGAGGCAGCTATATTGCGCCTGCCCTTTCTTAAGTTTTGACGCATCATTACTTGTAACCCGCTGAATGAGGTCCAGTGCCTTTTCCCCCTTCAGTATAAATTCACCCATATGGCTTACATCAAATACTCCTGCGTTTTTTCGTACCGCTGCATGTTCATCATTGATGCCTGTATAGGAGATGGGCATATTATACCCGGCAAACGGGGCCATTTTGGCGCCCAGTGCAATATGTTTATTTGTAAAAGGAGTATTTTTTATTGTCATACAGCATTTTTTATAAAGTGAGCAAAGGTAAGTGAATATGCTAAAGTTCATAAATCAGAAAGACTCCTTGGGGGAGCCTTTCTGAGATCCTGGCTTCAACAGGACCACCAACTATCCCGTTGACGGCGGGACTTCAACCTCGATTAATATTATAATACCAATGATGATACAGGGGAAGGTATTCCGGCAAATGAACCTTCAATACCAGTACTGTTCTTTTTTATTTTTATACTTACCGGCTTCGTGGCTTCTTGCTTTTCCTCTAATTCTTTTATTCTTTTTTCACTTTCCTTTTTTTTACGCTTCTCTTCTTCCAGTGCTTTTTGGATATCCTCTCCCAGTTGTCCTGCTTTTATACTACTGTCATTTGACTGATACCGATAGTCGTTGTTATTACTCCGGTTTTCGATCAGGTCCTTGCCATCATCCCCTTTCAGCCTGCCATCTATGCCCATTGTATAGTCAACCCCGGTCCGGTATTCAAAAGAGTAATCATCATCTACTTGTATATCCACTATCCGGCCTTTATTGTATTTCCTCTTTATTTTGAATTTTACCGGGTTCAGTTTTTCCCTTACCGATTCATCAAACCTGATCTTTTTCCCCACCGGAACCTGTATGGCTATTTCCACCTGTTGCCCGCGGAATTTACTCTCCTTATCAATGGTATAGCCGCTCGCAAGGTCCAGTACACTATCTCTTGATAAGGCGCTGTATTGAATACTGGCAGCTCTTGTTTTAGCCTCTTCTTCTGTACGACCATAGCTGTATCTTTTTAATGTAACATGGTACAGGGAATCCTGGCTGGCTTCAATATTAAATTTGACCGTAGATAGTTTCATTGTATCAGAAGAAATATCCCATCCTTCTGCATCATCATTCATCCATCCAAAACCACCCGTATATTCCAGTGCCGGTTGTGACACGGCAACAATCATTTTTCCTTTTGCCGGCTGATCCATAGCAATACTTTCATCTCTATGCTCATATTCACGAAAATCTTTGGAGATACTGCTGGCAAGTAAAATAACAGAGATCCAGCCAATGGTCCACAAGGCGCCAAAGGTCCACCCCAGGTAATTGCTGGTAGAACGGGCACGGATAATACGCCTGACTACCCAAACAATAAACCCAACCAGTGGCACTACCAGGAAAAATATTAATGTACCCCATGCATATATCTGCTGCCATTTGCTTGTCCACAGGAAATTATTTACAGGCCACCATTGTACGCCACCGAAAATCAGTGCAATCACTGTAACAAATAATGCAAAGGCAATCGTACCCGCAATAAATAAAAAGAATACCTTAAACAATACACCAATTGCATGACCTATACCGGTACCACTTCGCCGGGCCGTTTCACTTATTTCCGTTGCAAATGCTTTTCCGCGGGTGGAAGAGAACTCCCTGGCTTTGGTAGAAAAATTTTGTGATGTTTCCTTTACTTCTTCACTCCAGCCCTTTACCTTGTCTTTCATACTATCTACGCCTTCTTTTACATTCTGGCGGATAGTATTCACGTCTACTTTCTCTCCCCTCATCTCCATTTTTTGATAGGTAGTATTTGCTTCAGGCAATACAATCCAGAGAATGATATAGATAAGAATAAATGTCCCGGTGATAGAACTAAATCCTATGTTCCAGAAAAGATCAAAATCATAATGCCAGCGAAACCCGTTTATGGAATTAAAAAGAATACTTAATATAAGCGGGGCGGCGAAAATAATTCTGATAGTAGAAGAGCTTTTTCCGAAATAGGCAGCCAATCCGCCGGCAACGCCACCGATAACTTTGTCTTCCGGATTTCTGAATAATCTCTTGCCACCATATTCTTCCAGGTCTTTGGGTGGCAATACAATCCACATAATAATATATGCGAGAAATCCTAATCCAAAACCACCAAATGTGATAATGGCAAACAGGATGCGGACAATAGCAGGATCAACATTCATATAAGCCGCAATACCACTACACACACCCCCGATAAATTTATCACTGGTATCACGATAAAGGCGGCCTCTTGACTTTTTCTCTTTCTCTGTATGGGTGCTGTTTTGCTGTTGTTGTTGATGTGGTTGACCTTGCAATGGAATTTCTCCTGCTTCGGCTGCTTCAGCCTCAAAATCTTCAGGCCTTCCCATCGATGTGGCAATCTCATCCACATCAGCATCCGTGATACAGCTGGCTCCCTTACGTACTTTTTCACTCATCAATTCTGCAATACGGCTCTCGATGTCATTGATAATTTCATCACGGCTTTCTTCATTGGCAAAATAGCGCCGAAGGCTTTCAATATAAGCCTGCAGGTTTTCGTAGGCCGCATCTTCAATTGGTATTACCCGGCCACTCAGGTTTATGTTAATAATCTTTTTCATCGTATTACATTTTTGGTTGAAGCCTCGCTCACGGCGAGATAAATTGGTTTATTGGTTGGTTAAAGGTTCATCCTGTTTTTTACTGGTGAGAGCATTTACCCCGTTAGATAATTCGTCCCAGGTTTGCTCCAGTTCTCCATAAAAGCTTTCACCCTTCTCTGTAAGTGAAAAATATTTACGGGGAGGGCCCGAATTGCTTTCCACCCAGCGATATGTCAGCATGTTTGCGTTCTTTAACCGGGTAAGTAAAGGGTAAAGAGTTCCTTCCAGGATTTGCAGGTTGGCGGCCCGCATCTCTTCAACAATATCACTCGGGTAAGCCTCGCCTCTGCGGATAATGGAAAGGATACAGAACTCCAGTATTCCTTTTCTCATCTGGCTCTGTGTATTTTCAATATTCATAAATCATCCTTTTTCTTATTAGGTAATTACTGGTTCTTATTAATCAGTTAATGATCATAACTCACTACTCTTGAAATTTTCCATTGCCCATTCTTTTTTTGCCATATATGAACGAATTTAAAGCTGCCACAATCCTGCTTCCCATTTTCTGAATGACAAAATTTGTGTATGCCAATCTGTATAGCTCCATAACCCGGTACAGGATATACTTCCAGGCTTTCTTTTATCAATTCTCTTCTTAATTGATTGTTCCCTTTTGAAACTTCCTTCATGAAGTTTACAGTATGATTATAATTGGTAAGACCTCCTTTATCATGAAAAAACTCCAGGTCTTCTGTAAATAATGATTTGAATACTTCTACATCTCGGTTGTTAAAAGCGGTGAATAATACACTATCCATTTTCGCAATCTCTGTGAACAAAGAGTCTTTTGCTGATTGTGCATTTAAGTGACAAAATGCTCCTGTCAGTATAAAAGTGAGTGCTAAATATTTCAGAAGTGGTTTCATCCTTTTCCCGATTGTCAATACAAATGTAAGGTGATATTTGGTACTATGCAACACAAAGTACCATATTTTTTAGAGTAATAGTCACAGGCTATTAGCCAAAATCCCTTTAAATGATTGTTTATTAATAATTTAAATCAGTACTTTCACCTTCTTTTGAATCTCACTTCTACATGAGAGGTAATTTTAAATGATGGGCGAATTATTAGACCAGAATTCGATTTTTACCGATTTTTAGATTCTGAATACTATGAGAAACTCTTCATTTTTGGCTTTAGCTTTTACTTTTTTATTCGTCTCTTGCTCAGATAAGTACCTCGCATACAGGACTAATTATCAGTTTAAAAGCCCTGACGGAAAACCAGATTATAGCAATTTAAATTATTGGGCAGCCCATCCCTGGAAATGGGACCCTTCCGATAGCGTTGTAAAGCCGCTTCGAAATGAACCAAAGGACTCAATGGTTGATGTTTTCTTTTTATACCCTACCACTTTCACTAAAAAGAAAGATTCAAAACAATCAAACGCTTTTATCGATGATGAATACATAAATGCAAAAACAGATTATTCTTCGATACTATACCAGGCCAGTGTATTTAATCAGCAATGCAGGGTCTTTGCACCAAGATACAGGCAGGCGCATATTCAAAATTTTTTCTCTGCTGATTCAATAAAAGCACATGCTGCTTTTGAATTGGCATACGCTGATATCAGAACAGCTTTTGAATATTATCTCAAACAGTACAATAATGGACGCCCCATTATTGTAGCAGGGCATAGCCAGGGAGCATTAATGGCAGAGCGTCTTTTGAAAGAATACTTTGAAAACAAAACCCTGAAAAATAAATTGGTTGTTGCTTACATCATTGGCTGGCCGGTACCCGAAAGATATTTTACATCACTGCAAGTCTGTACCGACTCACTACAAACAGGTTGTTTCTGTAGTTGGAGAACTTTTAAAAAGGGTTATACTCCTTCCTATGTAAAAAAAGATACCAGCGGTGTTTATGTTACAAATCCGCTTAGCTGGACCACTGCTCCCGGGTTTGTATCAAGAAAGCTAAACAAGGGGAGTATTCTCAGAAATTTTAATAAGATATATAAAAACACAACTGATGCCCAGATCGGCAATGGTGTATTGTATACCCGAAAACCAACATTCCCGTGGAGCTTTTTGTTTCTGAGCAAAAACTATCATGTGGGAGATATTAATTTATATTACCTGAATATCAGGGAAAATGTGAAGCAACGGATCAGTCTTTTCTGGAAAAAATAAGTTTAGTATTCCTATTCAAGCCTTCTTGCTTCCATGCATTTAAACGCAGGAATACTGTCCGATAGTTTTCTGCCAATAATCACTTTTTCTAATGAAGGTAACTTGCGCCCAAGGAGTAAGATTCTTTTATCTGCTGCCAACGCTTCGTTCAGGTCTTTTATTCCATATCTGTTAAGCGTTTGAAGGTACATATGTGTAAGCAGCCTGTCTTTGTATAAAAGATTGGTGACAGGATATTGCTCCGGGACGTCCCATATATAAAAATAACCCAGCGGGAAACTATCGTCTGTGGCAATAAACAATTTGTCTTTTTGCTGATTCATCTCATTCATGACACACCTGAACCTTTGCTGACGACTTTTATTCGCTATATTTTCTTTATAAAGCCTTACAAACATCCAGGCCAATAACAGCAGCAAGATGCCGCTCATTAAAAATGCCGAGCTCTTTTTACCTGGCAAAAATGTAGTGTCGCTCTGAATGGTCGCTGAAAATTGTATCCATAAAATAAATATAAGGCCGAGATGAATGGTCGCAGTCATTTTCAAAAAAACAAACAAATAGGCATAGATAAATAATACAGCAAGCGCCGGTAGTGCCCAATAACGCAGTTGTTTTAACTGCTTATTAATAACCAGTAGCCCTGCAAAAACAATAAACAATAAGAGATAAATTCTTAGTTCAAAAAAAAACCAATACAAACCAAGCCGGTCTTCCTTTTTATCCAGCCATCTTTCCCGGGTAATGTTCTTGCTGATCTCCATCACTCTTTCCGGAGTAAATTTTACAGAATCGTATAAAAAAGCAGAGAAGAATAATTCCTGTTCTGTACTGTCTTTAAAAACGCCTCCGGGAATGTTTTCTTTAATTGGGCGATTATAGGCATAAAACAATCCTTGCCTGAATCCTTCCTGTTTGCTCCACCCCGGAATATGTTTTATATAGTATTGCTTCTGCAACTTGTTAAGACCAAACAGGATTATCCCTGATAAAAAAAATATCGTCACTGCCTGAACAATCTGTATTTTGGAAAACGGAAAAAAAAGCAACGGAAGGAACAGCAATATTACAAGCACAATCACATGCAGCCTCAACATACCTGCCAACAGCAGTAACAATACAGCAAAAACGGTCAACCAATTGGTTATCCTTTGTTGCTTAACCAGGTATGTTACTAAAAAGACTGCACCAGTCCCTGTCACCAATGCTGCTCCGGTAAGATTCAGTGATAACAACAGTCTTGTTTCAATAAAAATGAACAATGTTAGAAAAAGTAAAATAGCCGATGACAGTTTTAGCGTTCGTAGCATTACATAAAAAACAGCTGTTAACCCCAGCCAATGATAAACCAGCAACGCTATTGAGTACCAGTTGACTCCCGGCATTACAGAAAACAAATTACTTATTAAGCTTCCAAGCCATGGATGCCAGAGATGATTATAATGTAAAAGATTGGTTGGCGACTCCCCAAAACCTCCTGCCAAAGTGTACATCAAAAAAGCATCGTCGCCGGAATTGAGAAGAGGGGTAGCTATACCTGTAACCAAGAATAATAAAATTGCGGTAACCAATAAGGAAAATAAAAAAGCATTTTTTCCCAAGTTATTATTGACAACCATTATCATACTTTACTCAGGGTTGGTATTTATAAATATTAAATCCGTTCATAGTAGTATCCAGCTCAAACTTATCGAGTTTTATTTCAAAGAATTGCTTTTGCGGTCCTGTGGTTCTCATCAGCATCCATTTTATGCGGCCGTCTGTAAAAGCGGTTCTCAGGTCGCTATAATCATATTTCTTGTATTGATACGCCGCTAACCCTATGATATCCATTTGTGGGGTAACCGCTTGCCGAAATAAGATATTACTCAAATAGCTTTCCGCCGTATTATAATTAGTGAACACGCAATACTTATCTGTTGGGGATAGTTGATGGGTGATGTACCCGGCTATTTCTTTCTCTTTTTTATACTGCTCCCCAATACCCGTTTTTGGGGCTGACAACATTGTTCTCAAGGGGAATTCAAGTTTTATCACTTTTATAAGGAACACAAAAACTACTATAGATGCCGGAATTCGTATATCAATAGCCGATGCTGCTTTACTTAGCTGCGGCCAGCTATATGCAATTAATATAAATAATAAACTCCACCATTCTGTAAAGTACCCGGGGTTGGATCCGTTCTTTATCGCTATTGCGTTTAGCAGCACAAATAATACTACCATAGCAAAAAGGGTAAATTGCTGCAATTCTTCCTTTTCTCTTTTCATCCGGTAAAGTATAACCAGGTAAGCCGGCACAAATAATAATCCGAATGCAAAATAAAAATCTGCCAGTATTACTCCTCTGAACCACGAAACACTAATTCCATTATTAATACCCTGCACAACATTCTTATAAAAATACCCGAGGTCTCCGTTTAAATAAACAGGAAAAATGAAAAACAATACAGCCAGTAAATACACCAGCCCAAAAAGGATCGTCTCCCTGGTTTTTTTTGTGTAAAGCAACCAGGATCCGATAATAACAGGTAAAATAAAAGATGTTTGCTTGCTGAACAAAGCAACAGAAGATAGTAAGGCTGCTATTAAAATGGTCTTTTTATTTTGCCGTTCTGTTATTAACCCTCCCATGAAAACATAAAGAGTGAGCAGGAAGAAAACATGATTGAGGCTGTCCGGCCTCGAAAAAGAAGTTATTTCCAGGAATATAAATGCGGCAACAGCAGCGCATATACTTTTATTGGATGGTACATTAAAGATATTCCTGGCGGTTAAAAAGATTATTACAATAAAAAGGAGATTCAGGAATAATGAAACGCTTCTGCTAACCATATAAAGTGGCAAAAGATCATCTGCAGAAAAGCCCAACAGATCAGAAACTCCGGCAACTATATAATAATACAAAGGCGAATATTGTGCTATGGCGTAGGGCGGCAGTTCCGGATCCGTATAAAGCGACTGCCCTTCCAGCAATCGCTGAACAAAATAGATAATGTTTCCTTCCACACCCCCGGCATCGGGTTGAGGATAAAAGATCAGCATTACCCTGTAAAGGAGGTAAATCAAAAAAGAAAAAAGTGAAATTGCCGTTATAAACCGGCCAGAGAAGACGCTGCCTGCCATATGGTTATCTGTCCCCGAAAGATAACTTAATTAGCCAAAGCAACCTACAATCTGCGTTCACCTGTTCCTTTGCAGCCATTCATTTTCTTCGGCCGCAGGTTTCATCAATGCGTATTTTTTCACCATGTTAATGCTCACTTCATCCAGCACATCAACTATACTTTTGTAAGAAGTACCGGGGGCCGGCTTAACAAGTAACATCAGCCCGTTACGTCCCTCCTGCTTATTATGAATATCCAGCCATTTTTGCTTAGCGGTGATTGCGTTTCTTATATCATTGCTGCCAGAAAAATCTGTTCGTACTATTGAACCATTTTTTTTCGCCTCTTCCCAACTACCGTGATAATACCCGAAAGTATTGTCATTATCCAGTAATATGGTAAGTGCATCAGAGGCTCCCAGGTCCATCGGTTTTCCGTCTTTAGGCATGAACAGGTCCATCGTAGTGGGTTTGCTTAACTCAGTAGTTATCACAAAGAAACTAATCAGGAGGTAGCCAAGATCAACCATTGGTGTCATATCAATTTTCAAATTGTGCTTTACCATCCGCCGCACCCTGGTCCTGCTTTCCTTTTTGGCTGAATATTCGCTTGTAGTATTGAGAGCCGTCATAAGCGTTGTTTACATTACAGACGCAAGGCCTGATCTTTTCCACAAAAAATCATTAGTTCTGCTGACAACTATCATGGCCGGAAAGCTATACCTGTGCTACCTTTAACTACAACTTATAAGCAATGAAAACAATCATCATCCCGACCGATTTTTCGCCTGTAGCTACTAATGCTTTGCATTATGGCATTGATATGGCAAAAGCAGTTAATGCCAGCATATTATTGCTGCATGTATACCAGGTGCCGGTAAGTTTTTCAGACACCCCGATCGTACTGGTATCGATCGAGGATCTGAGAAAAGGGGCTGAAGAACAAATTGAAAGACTGAAGCAAGAGGTGGAACACCTTACTTCCGGTTCAGTAAAAGTATATACCGAAACCCGTATGGGTAATGTAACTGATGAATTGGAAAATCTATGTGAAAAGATCAATCCTTTTGCTGTAGTGATGGGAACTAAAGGATCCTCAGGTGTTGAAAGAATTTTATTTGGCAGTAATACACTGACTGCTATACGTCACCTTAACTGGCCGGTGATCTGTGTTCCTCCGGGAAAGACTTTCGGGAATGGCATTAAGAAGATCGGATTTGCCTGCGATTTCAGAGACGTTGTAAAAACCACTCCTACACATTTTATTAAAGAATTTATAAAGGAATTCGGTGCTGAACTGCATGTATTGAATGTGGACCATGATAACAAACATTTCAAGCCCGAAACACCTGAGCAATCAATACTGTTACACACAATGCTGGAAGATTCAAAACCATCGTACCATTTCATCGAGCATGCAGATATTGAAGATGGCATCAATGAGTTTGCTGAAAAAAATAACCTTGACCTGATAATTACTATTCCTAAAAAACACAAGCTCTTGCAGGCAATTTTTAAGCCGAGTTCTACCAAACAACTGGTTTACCAGGCCCATGTGCCGGTAATGTGTGTGCATGAATAGTATTTATTCAACCAATATAAAAGCCGCCCAGTAAAAAGGAGAATATTTTTTACGCATATCTGCTTGTGCCTGCGAGAATGCTTGTTCTATAGTTTTCCCTTTCATCCAGTATGTATAAAAAGCAGTCATTAGTTCTGATGTCTCCCTGTCCGGTACTCTCCACAAGCTTACAATCATCTTTTTTACCCCGGCCATCTTAAAAGCTCTTTGCAACCCAAACACTCCTTCCGTTCCCTTCACATCTCCCAATGCCGTTTCGCATGCGCTGAGCACAACAAGTTCGGTATTGCTTAAGTTTAATTGTGCGATTTCATATGCCGTAACGATGCCGTCTTCTACCCCTTCAATTGGTGTCTTTCCGCTCCATGCATAATTGCCGCCGGATAATACTAACCCGGTTCTTAGCAGCGGATCATCTGCTATTGTATAAACGTTGGTATTATCAATCTTCTTTGCCTTATTAGGATCCGGTAAAAAGAATCCATGTGTGGCGATGTGCAGCACTTGTGGTGAATTGCCGCTGAGTGCTTTCAGATTTTCTTCTGAGGATGCGGTTTGAGTAAATAATTTAGTAGTGCTTTTACTTTTATCAAAAAGCTGTTTGATAGAATTTACTTCTTTCGCCGTGCCCGGCAAGCTTCCCCATGGCTCAAATCCGCCGCCCCGTAACGAAGGTGTGTAAATAGACCTTGAAACATAACTATCGGACAAACTTGTACGCTGATTTGTAAGCTGTGAACTGTCCATTGAGAAATTTGCATCTCCAAACAATGTAATACTGGTTGGTTCTTCGGTCTGGCCTTCATTACTCCGCAAAGCCACCTGCCTGGTTTGTTGTAACTATCCAGCAATTGTTGCATTTGTTCTTCTTCAAAGAGCGGAACGAAGTGAGGAACAGAATCGCTTTTAGTCAGAACATATGCAGCATATATTATACTGTCTGCCGATTTTTTTACAGGAACCCTGAAGTTCACAAACTCTATAGCTGCTTCATCCTTTTCTAATTCGTCCTGAACATTTTTCATAGAGATACGAAAAGCATTTTGCTGTCGGCGAAATTCAGAAGATTTGCGGCTAAGCTCTTTTTCTTCCAACTCTGTTTGTGCTTCTATACTGTCAATGCCTTTAACTCGCCTGTTTTGTGGCAAAGCATATTGCCGGGCAAGTAATTTTTTATTGTTTTGCCAGTCGTTCAGCAGGCGTAGCACAACAGAATCTTTGCTGCTGCTGACTATTGACAGCACATCCAGTGTTTCTGAAAGTGCCAATGATTTTAAAAATAATTGCAGATCGAAGTTAGTTTGTAACAGCTGCGAAGAAGGCAGAAGGCTTTTATAGAGAAGACTGTTATTAATATCTGATTGCTCGACGTTGTTGATCAGGTAGTTTTTCTTTTCTCTTTCAGAAAGTATTCCAAAAATCTTTTTTAAATTTTGAAGCTGGATGCCGGTCGCTGTAAAAGCAAGTGGTTCAGCCTGATCTGCATTGTTGTTACGTATATAACAGATGGCGAGGTTATTCAATATTTGAGCATACGCAGGGTGAGTTTCTCCAAGAATTTTTTTACGGATTTCCATTACTTGTTTGTACAATGCTTCTGCTTTTTCAGGCTGCCGCATATGTTCATATAAAAGAGCAAGGTTATTCAATGTGTTGGTAAAATTAGGGTGGTTTTCTCCCAATACCCTTCTCCGTATGTCACAGGCTTCTTTCAGCAGGCTTTCTGCTTTTTCGAATTCGCCCATACGGGTATACAAGGTGCCGAGATTATTGAGGATGTTTGCATAATCGGCGTGGTTTTCTCCAACCAGTTTTTTCCGCAGTTCTTTTACCTGGAGATAAAGAGGCTCGGCCTTTTGATATGATCCTGTTGCTTTGTACAAAAAAGCAAGATTATTCAGCCCGTTTATATAAGCAGGGCTATTTTCCCCAATTGTTTTTTTCTGAATCTCCAGCCCCTGTTTGTTCAGGTATTCTCCTTTTTCATATTGCCCGATATTTACATACAGCAGTGCAAGATTATTGAGGCTTTGTGCATAATTAGCACTTCTGTCTCCTCCTATTTTTTTTATTACCCCTATAGCCTGCAAGTGAAGCGGCTCAGCTTTTTCATACTGCCCCGTCTTTTCATAAAGCACCCCCAGGTTATTCAGCATTGACCAATACTCAATTGTGTTTCCTCCTGTTGTTTTTTCTAATATTTTTTTCGCCTTTATTAACAAAGGCTCTGCATTTTTATATTGGGACAAACTCACATAAGTTGTTCCAAGATTATATATGCTTGCAACATAGTTTAAATGTTCCTCTCCGAATTCTTTCTTTGCGGCTTCAATTGCTCTTTCTACAACAGGAATAACTTTTTCATAGTCTCCTTTGACAGATAACTCGTTGACCTGTTTATTTAACTCTTCCCAGGTTTGTGCAAAAACAAATACAGAAACCAGGGTACATAGTCCCGAAAGAAAGATCTTTTTCATTGGTGGTTTGGGAATGGTGTGAAGGGAAGTTACTATTTTCTTTCCCTGGCCAATACTCAAAAAGAATATATTTCAAAAGAAATTATTCCTTCTTGGCTTTCTGTTTTATTCGCCTGGCTTAAAACTCCGCACTTCCCGGAGTTCTCGGAAAAGCAATTACGTCACGGATATTCGTCATACCGGTTACAAACTGCACCATGCGTTCAAAACCGAGACCGAAGCCTGCATGCGGAACAGTTCCGAATCTCCTTGTATCGAGATACCACCATAGTTCTTCCAGCGGTATATGCATTTCCTTCATTCTTGTTTCTAATTTGTCTTGTCTTTCTTCCCTTTGCGAGCCGCCCACTATCTCTCCAATTCCGGGAGCAAGAATATCCATTGCTGCTACTGTTTTCCCATCTTCATTCTGCCGCATATAGAATGCTTTGATAGCAGCAGGATAGTTGTAAAGTATCACTGGTTTTTTGAAGTGCTTCTCTACCAGGTATCTTTCATGTTCACTTTGCAGATCCATGCCCCAACCCGTTATCTCATACTGAAATTTCTTTTTCTTATTATGATTACTCTCTTTCAGAATATCAATGGCATCTGTATAAGTAAGGCGTTCAAAATTATTGTTGAGTACAAATTCCAGTTTTTCAATCAGTCCCATTTCGCTGCGTTTATCCTGTGGTAACTGTTTTTCTTCTTCTGCCAGTCGTTGTGCAAGAAACTCGAGGTCTTCCCTGTTATTATCCATTGCATACCGGATAATGTATTTAATGAACTCCTCGGCAAGGTTCATGTTATCCTCTAAATCATAAAAGGCCATTTCCGGTTCTATCATCCAGAATTCAGCAAGGTGTCTTGTTGTATTACTATTTTCTGCCCGGAAAGTAGGGCCGAATGTATATATATCACCAAAGGCGGTGGCACCGAGTTCTCCTTCTAATTGCCCGCTTACCGTCAGGTTGGTGCTGCGCCCAAAAAAATCTTCTTTGAAGTTCACTGACCCGTCTTCATTCTTTGGGGCTGTTCCGTCAACAGGCAATGTTGTAACCCGGAACATTTCACCAGCACCTTCTGCATCACTGGCGGTAATGATAGGAGTATGCATGTACACAAACCCTTTTTCATTAAAGAATTTGTGAATGGCAAATGCCAGGGCATGGCGCACCCTGAACACTGAACCAAATGTATTGGTACGGAAACGCAAATGGGCTTTCTCCCTTAAAAATTCAAGACTGTGTTTTTTGGGTTGCAGTGGATATTTCTCTGCATCGCTGTCTCCCAACACCTCAATAGTAACAGCTTTCAGATCCATTTTTTGGCCCTGACCAAGAGACGGAACCACTGTACCTGTTATCTTTAATGAAGCTGAAGTGGTAATTCTTTTCAGCAGTTCATCATTAAACTTGCCCAGCTCCACCACCACCTGTATATTATTATTGGTACTGCCATCATTTAATGCAATAAACTGGTTGTTGCGAAAGGTTCGCACCCATCCCATCACCGTTACTTCCTGTCCTGCCGGCTCCTGTGCCAGCAGCTCTTTTATCTTGATTCTCTTATTGAACATAATTGCCGTTTTGCGAGGTGCAAAGGTAAAGCATGGCGACCAGCAATAATATCGCTTTCTGTTCTGGCATTTTTGGGCATAAATGATTGGATTCCCTTTAGGGAGCCCCCTGCTTTAACCGCTGTGATAAATAAGGTAAAATCTGAAAATTTTTGGTTTTCCCGAATTAGCCGTATACTTGCATTGGAAATGGGCTGATAAAAATAGTTCTCCCAAGGCTTTTGGTTCATCATTTAGCTGCCGATTTCATTCAACATAAACCCAAACATTTTCATTTTTCAAGATTGGTTACCCTGTGTTGTGACTAACATCAACGATTTCATATGTACGATATTCTCCAACTGAACGACATGCTCGTTCCTGAACTGCTGGACATTGCCGACCAGCTTAAAATCCCCAACGCCAAAAAGCTGAGTAAACAGGATTTGGTTTATAAAATTCTTGACAGCCAGGCTATTGCCGGAGCCAAAGGCGCCAAACCCGGCGAAGACGGCAAACGTAAACGTATTATCAAAACCAATACCAGCACCGGTGGCAGTGAAGAGGCAGTAGTAGAGAGTGGTGGCGAGGAAAAAACAATTATCAAAAAGCCTAATATGCCCGTAAAAAAAGATGAAAAAACCCCTGTAAAAAGAGGCCGTAAAAAACCCGATGAAAAAGAAATTATAGCTGATGTAGTAGAAGAAACACAACCTGCCGAATCAGAAGCTGAACAGGCAAGCAAGACCGATCAACTGGCGCAGGCAATTCTTAACGAGGGCAACCAGCAATCTCCCGAAAACCCATCCGGCGCAGGGCAAAATAAGTTTTATCCCGCCCGCCGTGAACAGCAGCAGCAATTTAATGTTGAATTTGACGGAGTGATACTGGGTGAAGGTGTACTTGAAATGATGCCCGACGGTTATGGTTTCCTCCGTTCATCTGATTATAATTATTTATCCTCTCCCGACGATGTATATGTTTCCCCATCCCAGATAAAATTATTCGGATTAAAAACCGGTGACACTGTTCATGGTGCCGTACGTCCGCCAAAAGAAGGAGAGAAATATTTCGCACTATTAAAAGTGGATACGATAAATGGAAAAAGCCCTGAAGAAGTTCGTGACAGAGTTCCATTTGATTATCTCACACCGTTATTCCCGTATGAGAAGCTGAACCTGTTCACCAATCCTGCTGATTATTCCACCCGCATCATGGATCTGTTCACTCCCATTGGTAAGGGCCAGCGGGGATTGATAGTAGCGCAACCGAAAACAGGTAAAACAATGTTGCTTAAAGCAGTGGCCAATGCTATTGCAGCTAACCATCCTGAATGTTACCTGATGGTAGTGCTGGTAGATGAACGTCCTGAAGAGGTGACTGATATGGAAAGAAGTGTAAGAGCAGAAGTAATTGCCTCTACGTTTGACGAACCTGCCGAAAAGCATGTGAAAGTGTCAACTATTGCCTTACAAAAAGCAAAACGTTTAGTAGAGTGCGGACATGATGTGGTGATATTGCTGGATTCTATTACCCGTTTAGCAAGAGCACATAATACCGTTGCTCCGTCCAGCGGTAAAGTATTGTCTGGTGGTGTGGAAGCAAATGCGATGCAAAAGCCAAAACAGTTTTTTGGAGCAGCCAGGAAGATCGAGCATGGTGGTTCATTAACCATTATTGCAACAGCGCTGGTAGATACAGGAAGTAAAATGGATGAGGTGATCTTTGAAGAATTCAAAGGAACGGGTAATATGGAATTGCAGCTTGATCGCCGGTTGGCAAACAAACGTATTTACCCGGCTATTGATCTTGTTGCGTCTTCTACCCGTCGTGATGATTTATTGCTGGATAGAGATGTATTGCAAAGAATGAACCTGCTCCGTGTTTATCTTACTGATATGAATGCGGAAGAAGCGATGAGAGAATTGCAGAACAGAATGAAGGGAACCAAGAACAACGAAGAGTTTTTGGCCAGTATGAACAGATAAGGTGACGATTAGCCAATTTGAAAATCTGATAATGGCTGCTTTATAATGAGGCAGCCTTTTTTATTTTTGATAACGCAAATGGGAGCAGAAAAAATAAATATTGAACAATTCCTGGAACTGGCAAAAGATTATCCTGTATTAGATGTTCGTTCGCCGGGAGAATATAATCATGCTCATATTCCCGGCGCCTGTTCACTGCCTCTTTTTAGCGATGAAGAAAGAAAGGTTGTTGGCACCACTTACAAACAACAAAGCCGTGAAGCAGCAATAAAGATCGGGTTGGACTATTTCGGGCCGAAGATGAGAAAGATGGTGGAGGAAGTTCAGTCATTAGTCTTTAACCGGGAGTCGTTAGTCGGGATTGCCGGACTAAAGACTAACGACTCCCGACTTGTTCTTGTTCATTGCTGGCGGGGAGGTATGCGCAGTGCTGCTGTTTCCTGGTTACTGGATCTGTATGGCTTTAAAGTGTATACACTTATCGGCGGATATAAAAAGTATCGAAACTATGTACTCGACACTTTCAGGCTTCCGCTTCAATTCAATATGCTGGGCGGATATACCGGATCAGGAAAAACAGAACTCCTGAAAACGCTAAAAGAAAAGGGAGAATCTGTAATTGACCTGGAAGATATTGCCAAACACAAAGGTTCTGCTTTTGGTAATATCGGCATGCCCGAACAACCGACACAGGAGATGTTTGAGAATATCCTGGCACAAAGCCTGCAAGAAATCAGAAGGCAGAGGGCAGAAGCCGGAACGACCTCTTCAGACCCGACACTTCATACCTCCGGCATCTGGTTAGAAGATGAATCCCAGCGCATCGGTCATGTCAATATTCCAAATGACCTGTGGGCCAACATGCGAAGGTCCCCGGTCTATTTTCTTGACATCTCTTTTGAAGAAAGACTCAAACATATTGTGCAGGAATATGGTGGGCTGGACCAGGAAAGTGTGATCAGTGCGATTGAGCGGATCAGCCAGAAATTGGGTCATTTGAACGCAAAAACAGCCATTTTACTGCTAAAAGAGGGCAAAATCACCGAAAGTTTCGAGATTTTGCTGAAATACTACGATAAGTTTTATTTCCGGTCTTTGCACAATCGGGAGGGGTTGAATTCGTTATTACATACGGTAAATTGTATATCCACAACCTCTGAAAATGCCGATGAACTTCTCCGTCAAACCAAACAACTGGCCCAATAGTTTCTGGCTTACTATTCTCCTGCTCCTGACTCCTTTATTTTTCCATGCCCAGTCGCTGACGGGTTTATGGGTTGGCTCGTTACATAACGACAGCAGTACAGTAAGAAAAGACCAGTCTTTTGAAATTGCCCTGACTGAATATAAGGGCAAAGTGTACGGCTATTCCCGCAGTGAGTTTATTGTAAATGATACGCTGTATTACATCATGAAGAGAGTGAAAGGGACCATTGAGGGTGATATTTGTGAAGTAACAGATGATGAGATCATTTCTTACAATTTCCGTGGGAGGCTGGATAAAGGCATAAAAGTGACCAGCACTTTCAGAAGAAATAAAAATGACAGCACCTGGTACCTGGATGGCACCTGGAAAACCAATGCTAACAGAAAATATTATTCCGTCTCCGGCAAAGTGAAACTCGAAGAAGAAAAAGACCTGACGGCTTCCAAAATATTCCCTCACCTGGAAGAGTTGAAAAAAGCAGATGATGTAGCATTTTATAAAGAAAGAAAAGAAGGGGCGCCTGTTGTAAAAATCGCCAAACCGGAACGCATCTATACAGATCCGGCTGATAAAACAATACCATCAACCGATAACAAAGACATAGCTGCGGTGATTCGACAACCAGCTTTGCCAAAAACGGAATCTAAAATTGTTCCTGTACAAGGCGCTGGATCCGATGTAACAGACGGGAATAAAGAACAAGGAATAAAAAATACCGCAACGGCAGCAGATCCTTCTCGGGCACTGGTAAAACAGGAGCCGCAAAAAGCAAACCCCGTAAACGATATTAGCAATGAGGCAGTGAAAAACAACGGGCAGCAACCAACTGCAGTAAAACAACAGGCAATAAATACTAAAAAAGAGGAAGTTGCTGCAGTAAGCCAACCCAGCACCAATAAAACGGCGGCCAATACAAACCGGGATATCACTGCAGAGAGACCAAAACCGGGTATTGTCCAAAATAAAAATGAAAACAACAGGGTGAACAATCTCGGTAATCCTGTGGCTCAGGCACCACAAAAAGTTGCTGCCAATCAGACGACAGAAAAACAAACTGCTAATACAACCGCTGCGACTAACAAAGCTGCAGACAATAATAAAAAACCCGAAGCTATTGCCACAACAGCGCCGGCAGTTAATACCATTGCTGCTGAAAAGAAAGAAACAATAACAACACCCATAAATCCTGTTGCAAAAAAGCCTGCTGATGATGTAATAAAGAAATCAGCAGTTATTGAAGGCCGCAAATCTGAATTCTCGCAGGAAGTAAATTTTAAATCGGACAGCCTGGTACT
>Ga0116142_10001514_pt1 | contig 27749 bp, 28 predicted proteins | sample AD_UKC033_MetaG_FD_89785 | JGI IMG/M metagenome (GOLD analysis project Ga0116142, IMG submission 89785) | Active sludge microbial communities of municipal wastewater-treating anaerobic digesters from USA - AD_UKC033_MetaG | ecosystem: Engineered > Bioreactor > Anaerobic > Digestate | place: USA... | reverse complement strand
GGTCAGTTTTAGTAGTAATTTACGAAACATCTGGCCAGGGTTAATAGGCGAACTTAAATGAAAAGAAAAGGAAACTTGTTTGATAAGGTTTGTTCTTTTGAAAATATCCACTCTGCATATTTTAAAGCCAGGAGAGGAAAAAGATTCAAAAAGGATATCTTAAAATTTAATTATTATTTAGAGTATAATTTAATTGATGCAAAAGAAAAGCTGGAAAAACAAGAATATGTTCATGGCGCATACAAAGAATTTATTGTCCGCGATTCAAAGGAGCGCTTAATCAGAGCCCCTCTTTTTAAAGACAGAGTAGTTCATCATTCTTTGTGCGCAGTAATTGAGCCCATATTTGAGAAAACATTCATTTCCAATTCTTTTGCTTGTAGGAAAAAGAAAGGGGCGCACAAAGGCATTAAAACATTAAAAACATTTTTAAAGGACAATAGGGATGTGTATTGTTTGAAGTGTGATATCTCTAAGTATTTTGACAGCATTAATCAAGAGACCATTTTAAGAATAATTGAAAGAAAGATTAAGGATAAAAGAATAATTTGGCTCATTAAACAAATAATCAATTCTTTTAATAAAGACATAAGAATCGGAATTCCCATTGGCAATCTTACTTCTCAATTGTTTGCCAATGTATATTTAAATCAACTAGATCAGCTTGTTAAGCACAATTTAAAACAGAAGAAATTCGTCCGTTACATGGATGATTTTTTAATTTTAGGAATAGAAAAACGAGAGATGCATATCCTTAAAAAGGAAATTAAGATGTTTTTAGAAAATAATCTTAAGCTAGAATTAAATCCTAAAAAAGCTAATGTTTTTCCATTGTCTTTAGGAATAGATTTTTTAGGGTATATTGTATTCAAGCAATATATTCTATTAAGGAAAGCCACTGTCAAGAGATTGTTGAAGAAAATAGAGAAGAACAAAAATCATGGGGGGGGGGGGAGAATCAATGCCAATGCCTGGTTTTCTTACGCCAAACATGGGAATGCGTATTTTTTAAGGAAAAAACTGTGCTTTGAAAATGTGTTCTCATAAATTATATATAATTAGAGGAATGGAATATTCTAAATTGGCATAATTTAGGGTATCAACAATGTCCCTCTTGTTTTTAATTAATTTTTTGTTAAGATTGAAATATATGAAAACAAAAGACATCTTTAATTTAGGAATACAAATGGGGATAGCTTCTGATTTTAGGGGGAAGCAAGGAATTGATAAAATGCTTTTAAGGAAGAAAAAGGTTTACGATTCTTTGAGCGAAGAGAAGAGAATGGATTTTGACATAGAAGCATTAGACAATCCTTTTTTAGATTCAAGGATTCACAATCTTTTTGAGGATAAAGAAATTAAAAAAATAATTGCCGGAATTGATATTGATACTGCAGAATTATTATTAGCCAAGCAAATGAATGTCGATTTAATAATAGGGCACCATCCTGTTGGCAGGGCTTTGTCTAATTTGGCAGATGTTATGGATCTGCAAAGCGATGTTTTAAATTATTATGGAGTGCCAATTAATATTGCCGAGAAATTGATGTCTTTAAGAATTAGCGAGGTTGCCAGAGGCGTTAGTTCTTCTAATCACAACAAGGTAATCGATGCTTCTAAATTGCTCAATCTTAATTTTATTAATCTTCACACTCCTTGTGATAATTTGGTAGCAAAATATCTAAAAGAGTTAATTGAAAAAGAAAATCCAGAAAGGATTGAAGATCTAATAAAGCTTTTGAAAGGAATTCCTGAATACAAACAAGCTTCTAAAATTAATGCTGGACCAAAGATTTTTTCAGGAAGCCCCGAAAGCAGATGTGGCAAAATTGTTTTAACAGAAATAACTGGAGGAACGGAAGGATCATCTAAATTATATGAGAAAATGGCTCAAGCAGGGATAGGAACTGTTATTGGAATGCATATGTCAGAAGAACACAAAAAAGAAGCAGAAGCTGCTAATATTAATGTAGTTATTGCTGGCCATATTTCCTCTGATTCAATTGGTATGAATTTATTCTTAGATGAACTAGAAAAACAAGGGATAGAAATTATTGCTTTTAGCGGGCTTACAAGAGTTAAAAGGTTTTAACCATGTAGTTGTTATTTAACTTGTATCCTAGTTTTTTGTAGTACCCTCTTACTCCTACGCCAGAAATAATGTAAAGTTTTTTAATTTTATATTTTTTAGTTATTTTTTCAGCTTCTTTTATTGATTTTTTACCTAATCCTTTATGCTGTATTTCTTTAGACTTTCCATTAATAGAGATTGCCTGGCCGTAAGTGTGGAGCTCTCTAATAACAGCATTGCTATTGTTAATTCTTAATCTTAAAAGAGAATAAAGGTTTTTTCTTTGTTTATCTTCAAAAGAAAGAAAGAATTCTTTTCCTTTAGAAGCACTATACTCGTCTTTAAAAAGATAAACCCTTTCCTTTTTATTTAGATCTTTTATTTCTCTACATCTAATACATTCACATTTCCAATTTTCGTTTTTCATTTCTCTGTCTATTATTTGTCTTAGATTAGATGTTTTTGCTCCGCCTTCTATAATTAGGGTAGAGGGGATATCTCTTACGATTCTTTCAATTCTAACATATCTTGGAACAATCTTTTTAATTTCTTTTATTGTTTTTATTAATGTTTTTTCAGAATACGGCTTGTATTCTTTTTTAAGATAAAGCTTGTACAAGGGAGCTTCTTTGACTAAGGCGCAAGGATATATTTTAATGTAGTCTGGTTTAAAATCGTCATTGTTAAATATCTCTTTAAACATTTTAATGTCTTTTTTAGGCGTAGACCCAGGCAAATTAAGCATTATTTGATATGCTACTTTAAATCCAGCATTTTTTAATAGTCTCGTTGCTTTTATTGATTCTTCTACATCGTGACCTCTTTTATTAAGTTTAAGAATGTCATTATAAATTGTTTGTATGCCTAATTCTATTTTCGTTGCTCCTAATTCTCTCATTTCTTCAATTTCTTTTTTATTAATATAGTCAGGCCTTGTTTCAAAAGACATTCCAACAATTCTATGTTTAGATGATTCATTTTTCTTTTGAGCTGTTTTTAATTCTTTGCTTATCGAAGAATTGCAAGCATCAAAACATCTTTTAATAAACCAATTCTTGTAATTTTTATCATAATATGACCAAGTGCCCCCAATAACTCTTAAGTCTATTTTTTGAGTTGGGTGTCCTGACATTTCCAATACTTCTATTCTTTTTTTAACTTGCACGTATGGATCATATTTTAATCTTTTAGCTCTTTCTACTGCTGGCTCTCCTGATAAGTAGCTTTTAGGAATGTTTTCTTCTTTGGGGCAGAAAATACAATTTCCAGGACAATCATATGGTTTGGTTAAAACAGAAACATTAACTACTCCAGTCAAAGACCTCACTGGTCTTGTTCTTAGTAGTTTTTCGATTTTGTCATTTTTTTTGATGCTTTTTTTATGAATTAATTTATGATATGCTTCAAGTAGTTCAATATTAGTAGGGTAAGAACCACCTATTAATCTTTTAGCCAAAGCTAAGTCATCAGAGGTTTTGGCTTTGATTTCAACGAGTTTTTTAATTATTAATTCTTTTCTGTCCATATGGATATTAATTCTATATTAAACAAATTAAAGGAAGATTACAATAACATTGCTTTGAAATATTCGCAAGTTAGAGAAAGAGAATGGAAAGAAATGGATTTTCTTTTTGATAAGATTTTAGAAAAAGACAAGGTCCTTGATTTGGGTTGTGGAAATGGAAGATTTTATCCTGCTTTTGAGAAAAGAAAAGCAGATTATTATGGAATTGATTTTTCTTCTAATCTAATCCAAATTGCTAAAGAAAAGTATCCGTCAGGAAATTTTTTGGTAAGTGATGCCTTTGATTTAAAGTTTGAAAATGATTTTTTTGATAAGATTTATTCAATTGCAGTTTTGCATCACGTGCCAGGAGAAGAATTAAGAATTAAGTTTTTCAAAGAAGCAAGTAGAGTTTTAAAAGAACAAGGGTTGTTAATTTTAACTGTTTGGGATTTAAAAGATAAGCAAAAGAATGAAGAAAAAGATGTTTTTCTTTCTTGGTACGGAGCAAAAGATTGCTATTTCCATGTTTTTACTTTAAAAGAATTAGAAGATTTGGTTGCTTTATCAGGATTGAAAATTATTGAAAAAGGAGAGATAATAGTAGGACAAAGGCCATATAATAATTTTTACATAATTTGTCAAAAACAATGAATAAAAAATACAATATCGTAGTTTCTGGTGCAGCTGTTTTGAAACCTTGTTGCCCAAATATAAAAGAAATATCAAAAGAGTTAGGCAGAGAAGTGGCGAAAAAGGGCCATACCTTAGTTACCGGGGCCACTTGTGGAGTTCCATATTATGCTGCTTTGGGTTGCAAAGAAGCAGGAGGTTTTAATATTGGTTTTTCTCCAGCATCAAGCGAAAGAGAGCATTTAAAGAAGTATAAATTACCAATTGATGCTTTTGATATCATGATTTATACAGGAGGAGATTATACTGGAAGAGATGTTTTGATGACTAAATCAGCTGATGCTGTCATTATTGCTTGTGGAAGAATTGGAACATTGCATGAATTTGCAACAGCTATTGAGACTAAAAAACCAGTAGGAGTATTAGAAGGAACAGGAGGAACAGCAGATAGAATAAGGGGTCTAATATCAGGGGTATATAGTAGGGTTTCTAAAACCATTGTTTTTGAAAGTAATCCAGATATTTTAGTTGATAGATTAATTAAAATAGTTGATAAAAACAAAAAACATAATTCTCGTTTAATAAAATGAAAAAAATAATTAAGAAAGAAAAAAGAATAGGGAAAATTAAGCACTATTTTGGAAAGATTAAAGTAGGAGTAATTAAATTAACAGATACATTATCAGTTGGAGATGAAATAATGGTAAAATCAAAAACAGAAGAAAGATTTAAACAAAAAGTTTCTTCGATAGAAGTTGATGGAAAAAAATTAAAGAAAGCTAAAAAAGGACAAATTATTGGATTAAAATTAAAAGACAAGGCAAGGGAAGATTATTTGGTTTTTAAGATATGAAGTTTATAGCAGACTTTCACATTCACTCTAAATACTCCAGAGCTACTAGCAAAAGCACTGATTTAGATAATATTGCTAAGTATGCAAAAATAAAAGGAGTTGATGTTATGGGAACTGGTGATTTTACTCACTATTTATGGATAAAAGAAATAAAAGAAAAAATAGAACCATGCGGAAATGGTGTTTTTTGTATTAAGGGGGATCCAAGCTTGAAATTTGTTTTAACCTCAGAGATAAGTTGCATTTATACTAAAAATGGAAAAACAAGAAAAATACACGTTGTTGTTTTTGCTCCAAGTATTGAAATAGTTGAAGAAATTAACGCTAAATTAGGTAACATCGGTAATATTAGATCAGACGGTAGGCCGATATTAGGAATAGATGCAAAAGAATTATTAAAAATTATTATGAGCGTTTCTTCTGATTGTTTTTTTGTTCCAGCTCATTGCTTAACTCCATGGTTTTCTATCTTTGGTTCAAAATCAGGTTTCGATTCTGTAGAAGAATGCTTTGAAGAGGAAACAAGACATATTTATGCCTTAGAAAGTGGGTTATCAGCTGATCCTTCTATGATATGGAAAATTCCTGATGGAAGAAAGTTGTCTATAATCTCTAATAGCGACGCTCACAGTGGAGAAAAAATAGGAAGAGAAGCCAATGTTTTTAATACAGAAATGGATTATTATTCAATAATCGATGCCATTAAATCAAAAGATCCATTAAAATTTCTTTACACAATAGAGTTTTACCCAGAAGAAGGGAAATATCATTATGATGGGCATAGGGATTGTAAAATAAGTTTGTCTCCAGAAGAGTCAAGAAAATATAATGAACTTTGCCCTGCTTGCGGGAAACCTTTAACAATAGGAGTTTTAAATAGAGTGGAAGTTTTAAGCAAAGGAGACTTGTCTGACAAATTAATTCCTTTTAAAAAAATAGTTCCATTAAAAGAAATTATATCCGAGTGTTTGGGTGTCGGAGTTTTAAGTAAGGCAGTTAAAAAAGAGTACGACAAATTAATTGATTTGTTTAAATCAGAATTTAAAATACTTTTAGATGTTCCTTTAGAAGAAATAGAAGATAAAATCATTAGAGAGGGAATTAAGAGAGTGAGAGAAGGAGATCTTAGTATTGCTCCTGGATTTGATGGAGAGTTTGGAAAGGTTAGTATTTTTTCTAAACAAGAAGTTCCTAAAAAAGTTTCTCAAAAAATATTATTTTAAATATTTATTTCTAGCAATGTTGTGCTCTTCTAGTGTTTTTGAGAAAACGGTTTCTTTATTTGGTTTTGAAAGGTAATACCAGTAATTGCTTTCTTTTGGATATATTGCTGCTTTAATACTTTCTATTCCTGGATTGCAAATTGGGCCCAAGGGAAGACCCTTGTATTTATATGTATTGTATGGAGAATTAATTTTAGTGTCTTCAATTGAAATACTTTCTTTCTTTTCATTTAGAGCGTAAATGATTGTTGCATCAACCTGAAGAGGCATATTAGCACCAATTCTTTTCCATAATATTCCAGAAACTATTTGCTTATCTTCATAAGTGATTACCTCTTTTTCAATTAAAGAAGCCATGGTTATGATTTCAAAGATTGTTTTGTTTTGCCTTGATATTTCTTGTCTTAGTTCAGGTGTTAGTTTTTTATCAAAATTATCCAAGATTATTTTTATAATGTTTTCTAAAGATTCGTCTGTTTCAAGAAGGTAGGTGTCAGGGAAAACATAGCCTTCTAAGCTTAAATTTTTAGGTTTATCTTTTAGGAAATCATAATTATATGAGGTTGAACTTAACAAATCAAGAACATTGTTTTTGCTGGATATTTGTTTTGATTCAAAATATTCTGCAATTTCTTTGTTAGTCCATCCTTCAGGAATGGTTATTTTGTTTTTAATTGTTTCTCCAGAAACTAAGATATTAATAATTTCATTATTGGACATTTTAGAATTAAGGAAATATTCTCCAGCTTGCATGCTTTTAAGGTCATTTTTAATAAAAGCAGTTAATAAAAAAATATATTGATTTTTAATTATTCCTTGGTTTTCTAGACTTGAAGCAATTTGTAAAACTGTTTCTCCTTTAGATATTGAAATTGTTTTTTCTTGATATTCTAGGTTTTTAGGATAAAACAATAATAAAAACATACTTAAGATTGCAAAAATTGATAAGATCTTTAATATTTTCATATATAAGTATTCTATTAGAGAATAAAGAATTGGTCAATCTGACCTTATTGACAAATAGTTTTTATTTCTATATCATTACTATATACATATGAACCCTTGCATAAAGACAATTTATACCATTGTTTCTGCCAAAAATACATTGGCATGGTTTAATGTCTTTATGACAGCTGAAAGGGGGTAAAATTAATAGCAATAATAGAATCTATATACTATTCAACCTCCTTTCAACAAAGGAGGTTTGCTTATATATATTCTTACAAATATGCATCAATATTATGTAACTAAGAAAAAATTAAGAGAACTTGAGGAAGAACTAGAAAATCTCAAGAAAATCAAAAGGGAAGAGTTCCAAAAAGGATCTCCAGCTGTATTTGAAGGTGAAGACGTTAACCCAGATTTTGCTTTTTATCAAGATAGCTTAGAAGAGCTTGATATGAGGATTGAGGAGTTGGAAAATGTATTAAAAAATTATATAATAATAAAAGCCCCTCAAGAGAAAGATAAAGTTTGTCTTGGAGCAAAAGTTATTTTTAAAGATGGTTCAGCTTCAGAAAATGAATTTAAAATAGTGGGAACATTAGAGGCAAATCCTTTTGAAGGAAAAATCAGCAATGAATCTCCTATAGGCATGGCGCTTTTAGGAAAAAGAGTTGGAGATATTGTTTCTGTTGGAAACAATAATAGTTACAGGATTGTTAAAATAAATTATGAGGAAGGTTAATAAGAAATATGTTATTTGTTTCTTAATTATTCTAACAGTTGTTTCAATTTTTTGGTTTGATCTAGTCTTCCTTAAAGATAATAGCGCCATATTTGCTGAAGAATTAAAAAAAGCAGGAGAATCTAGCGATGTTATTATTATTTTTAATGCTGGAGGGTTTGGTACTGTTGATCCTCAATATGCTTATGATTTTAAGCCAATAATTGATAATTTAGAACAGACTATTAAAGACATGAATTATACTGTTTCGGTTGTTCCTTATTACAGAACAAAAGAAACATTAATTGGCAGATTAGGGTATTTAAAAGAAATGTTTTTTGAATTTCCTAAGCATTCAGAAAACATGGCATACCAAATTAAAGAATTCTTAAAAGAAAATCCTGACGATAAGATATTAATGGCAGGTCTTTCTAACGGAGCAGCATTTGTTTCTTCAACCATAGATGATTTAGGAGAGGTTCCCAATAATGTTTTAGCAATAGAATTGGGTGCTCCTTTTTGGACAAACAGAAATACAAGCGATCACATTCTATTCTTAGACAATAACGGTAAAGATACATTAACAGTTGGTAATAAAAAAGAAATAATATTGTCTTTTATCAAAGCTCCATTCAAGTGGGTTTATTCAAGGATTATAAATAAAAGAATATCTTTAGCTGAAGCAATAGAAGCTCCTGGTCATCATTATTATTGGGACAACATAAAAGACGATGTAACTATTTTTGTTGAAAACAAATTGAAATAGCTTGCAGATAAGGTCTTTTTATAATACAATTTAGATAATGAAAAATCAGTTAATTCTTATTATACTTTCTTTTATTATTGGAATTATTGCCTTTATTTTTCTTGGAAAATGGATTGGCTGGGAAGAAATAGGCAAGGCCTTTAGTGTTTTTACTGGCATCCAAGGAGCGGTCATTCTTTTTATTACACTAATAATAGCCTTATTGGGAAACTGGGGATGGAGAGAAATTTTAAAAGATCAAGGCATCGATATTCCTTTTTTAAATCTTTTTAAAATATATTTAGGAGGTTACTCTATTATGTATCTTTTTCCTTCAATTCTTCTTGCTGGAGAATTTTTTCGCATGTATGGTTTAGGAAAAGAAAGAGGGCTTAGCTGGAAAAGAACAGCTCCGTCAGTAATTATTGAAAGAGTTTTAGAGTGGACATCTAATTTATTAGTAGTATTTTTAGGATTATTTCTTTTTGTATTTAAGATTAATTTTTTCTCAAAAAAGATTATTTTATTTTTCGGAGCAGCTTTTTGCTTTTTTTTGTTTGCAATAATATTTTTTTATACAGTAGCTTTAAGAAAAAGAAGTATAGTCCACTTAATTGTTAAAAAATACAAAGAAGAACAAGAAAGTGGATTAATCGAAGTAGAAAATCAAGTATTTAATTATTTTGATTTAAAATCAAGATATCTAATTAAAGGGTTAGCTCTTTCGTTTTTAAGAGCATTAGTTATGCAATTAAGAGTGTGGATTTTAATACTATTTTTAGGAGAAAATATTGGATTCTTGCATTCATTCTTAATTCTTGGTTTTTCTTATTTATCTTCAATGATACCTATTCCTACATCACTTGGAACCCATGAAGCAATACAAATTGGAGCTTTCAGATCAATTGGATTGCCAGTTTCAATGGCAGCAGCTTTTACTTTAATTATTAGAGCAGCAGAAATAGTAATATCTTTGTTCGGATTGGTATATATTATAAGAATGGGATTTAATTTAAAAAACAATATTTATGAAAATAAACAAGATAGTTAAATATTTGATATTGTCTGATATAGCATTTTTTACTGGTTGGGGGCTTATTACTCCTATTTTTCCTATTTTTATAATCGATAAGATTCATGGTGGTACAGCTTTGGTTGCTGGTATTGCATCAGCTATCTATTGGATAGTTAAGGCAATATTAGAATTTCCCGTTGGGACAATACTTGATAAATATGCAGGAGAAAAAGACGATTATCTATTTTTGATAGCAGGATTCTTTATTGCTTCAATTGTTCCTTTTGGATATATTTTTGCAATGTATCCTTGGCATATTTATTTGTTGCAATTATTTTATGGACTAGGCATGGCAATGGCTATTTCAGGATGGAGAGCAATATTTACTAAAAACATTGATAAGGGAAAAGAAGCATCGGAATGGAGTTTAGATAATTCATTGTTAGGATTTGGAACTGGGATAGCGGGAATAATTAGTGGATACCTTGTTTTTAATTTTGGATACATTTTTTCATTTATTTTTGCTGGAACGCTTGGCATGTTAGGAGTTTTGATCATATTTTGCTTAAGAAGAGAAATGAGTATTTCTGTAAGAGGGGTTCATGCTAATATTTGGGATTTTTTTAATAATGGAAAAAAGAAGCAAACACATCCCAACATTAAGGATATTATAAACGATAATAAAAGATGAAAAATCAAGAAGTTGCTCAAATACTTTTTGAGATAGGAGAATTTCTAGAGCTTCAAGAAGTTCCATTTAAACCTCAAGCTTATCAGCAAGCAGCTGTTTCTATTGATAATTTAGAAGAAGATATTAATAATATTTATAATAAAGAAGGAATTAAAGGATTAAAAAGAATACCAGCAATAGGAGAAAGTATTGCTTTAAAAATTGAGGAATATTTAAAAACAGGAAAGATTAAATATTTTGAAGAACTAAAAAAAACAACTCCAGTTGATGTTGATGAATTAACTAAAATAGAAGGATTGGGAGGGAAAAGGATTAAAAGACTATACAAAGAATTAGGAATAAAAACCTTAAAAGATTTAAAAAGAGCAGCAGAGGAGCATAGAATTGCCCCTTTATTTGGTTTCGGAGAGAAAATGGAAAAAAATATTCTCGAGGGGATGGATTTCCTTAAAAAGTCAAAAGGAAGATTTTTATTGAGAGACGTTTTAGATGATGTTGCTAGAATTGAAAATATGTTTGGAAAAATAAAGGGAGTTGAGAAAATATCTGTAGCCGGTTCAGTTAGAAGAAAAAAAGAAACAGTTGGTGATATTGATTTTTTGGTTTCAATTAAAGATGGTAGTGACACATATTTAATTAATAAAATAATGAATACTTTCGTGGGCATGGATGAGGTTATTAAAATAGTCAGTAAAGGAGAAACAAGATCTTCAATTAAAACAAGACAAGGACTAGATATGGATTTAAGGTTAGTTCCTTTATCTTCTTTTGGAGCAGCTTTGCAATATTTTACTGGATCAAAAGAACATAATATTGCTTTAAGAAGAATTGCTATTAAAGAAGGCTTAAAGCTTAATGAATATGGATTGTTCAAAGGAGAGAGAAAAATAAAAGGAGAAACAGAGGAAGAAATATACGAAAGACTTGGAATGGATTGGATTCCTCCAGAACTAAGAGAGGGGGAAGAAGAAATAGAATTGGCTCAAAAGCATCAATTACCCAAATTGATAGACAGAGAAGATATTAAAGGAGATCTGCATTGTCATACTAATTGGAATGGAGGAGAAAACTCAATTCAAGAAATGGCTGAAAAAGCAATTAGTTTAGGGTACAAATATTTAGGCATTGCTGATCATACAAAATCATTAGCAATAGAAAACGGATTAGATGAAAAGAGGCTATTAGAACAGAGAAAGGAAATAAATAAAATTAATCAGGAATTCGTAAACAAGGGGATTAATTTTAAAGTTTTACAAGGGTCAGAAGTAGACATTTTAAAAGATGGAAAGCTAGATATTAATGATGAAACCCTAAAAACTCTTGATTATGTTTCAATAAGCGTTCATTCGAATTTTAAGATGGGAAAAGAAGAAATGACAAAAAGAATATTAAAAGCAATGGATAATCCTCATGTTAAAATTTTTAATCATCCAACAGGAATGATTTTAGGCAAAAGAGACTCTTATGAGGTTGATGTAGAAGAAATAATTAAAAAAGCTAAAGAAAAAAATATTGCTTTAGAAATTAATTCTTATAGACTTGATTTAAATTGTCAATTAGCTAAGATAACAAAATCAATAGGAGTAAAATTAGTTATTAATAGTGATGCTCACAATATAAAAGAATTAAACGACATGGGGTTTGGTGTTTATAGTGCGAGAAGAGCAGGATTAGAGAAAAAGGATATATATGAAATCAACTAAAATTTTATTATTATTTTCCGGAGGATTAGACTCTTTATTATGTTTAAAGATTTTAGAAAACAAGGGATCAAAAGTAACTCCCGTATGTTTTTCTAGTTATTTTTTTGATTGCGAAAAATCTTTAAAGATAATCAAGCAAACAGGTTTTAAATTAAAAATAGTTAACATATCAGAAGATCATTTAAAGATTGTAAAAAAACCAATGCACGGAAGGGGGGGAGGCATGAATCCTTGTATTGACTGTCATTTGTTAATGCTTAAAAAAGCTAAGCAAATAATGGAAAAAGAAAAATATGATTTTATTGCCACTGGAGAAGTCTTAGGGCAAAGGCCTTTTTCTCAAAGTAGACAATCTTTAGAGTTGATTGAAAAAAAGGCCAAGCTTCAAGGATTGATAATCAGGCCATTATCAGCCAAGCTTTTAAAAGAAACAAAATTTGGTCAAGAAGGACTATATGATATATCTGGAAAAGACAGAAAAAAACAAATTGAGTTAGCAAAAATATTTAAGATTAAAGAAATTCCTACGCCAGGAGGTGGCTGTATTTTAACAGATGCCAATTTTTCTTATAAGTTGAAAGAATTATTTAAAAGGAAGAAAAATTTTAATGGTGACGATATTCAATTATTAAAATTAGGGAGAACGTTTTTTTATGACACGTTTTTTATTGTTGTATCGAGGAATGAGAAAGAGGGCATAAAATTAAAAGAAAATAGAAAAAGAGGAGACATTGTTATTGAGCCTAATAATTTTCCAGGACCGGCAATTTTAATTAGAAAAATCAAAAAATCATCCCAAGAAGAGATGATTAATTGTGGTTCTGACTTGATAATTAAGTTCAGTAAAAAAATTCCCGAGAATCCTATTTTATCATTTCTATAATCTTTTCAACAGCTTCTGGTTTTTCTTTAACTAATATAGATAATATTTTTCTATCTATCTGTATGTCTTTTTTCTTCATTCCAGCAATAAATTTGTTATAGCTCAACCCTTTTTCTTTTAAGAAAGCACTAAGTTGAACTTGCCATAAAGCTCTTTTAACTCTTTTCTTCACCTTTCTGTCTCTAGTTGCGTAGCTTAAAGCTTTCATCAAGGCCTGTTTGGCTTCTTTGTATTTTGATTTTCTCCCCCATCTAAAACCTTTAGTTTGTTTGAGGACTTTTTTCCTTCTTTTGTTTGCTATTGTCCCTCTTTTGACTCTTGCCATATTATTTGCCTAATAATTTTCTTATTATCTTTGCTTCAGGTTCGGACATCTTTACCATTTTGCGAAGACCCCTTCTTTTATTAGAAGATTGTTTTGATAAAAGATGATCTTGTCCTACAGCTCTTCTTAAGACCTTTCCATTTTTTGTTACTTTGAATCTTTTAGTTAATGATTTTCTTGTTTTCATATTATTTCTTTAAAATAATCATTGATAATCCTTTTGGTTCTTTTTTTAATTCCTTTTCTGTTTTTATTTCTATTAATTCTTTTAATTGTTCTAAAAATTTATTAATTTTTCCTATGCCCACTTCTGACAATTGTTTTTCTCTTCCTTTTAATCTCAACTCTATTCTTATTTTATCTCCTTTTTTTAAATGTTTTTCTGCTGCTAACACTCTAGTTTTAATATCATTATCAGAAATATTAAAAGACAATTTAATTGTCTTGACTTCGCTTTTTTTGCTTCCAGCAACAGTCTTCCTTTCTTTTTTTTGAAGTTGGTAAAGATATTTGCCATATTCTCCAATTCTGCATATAGGGGGAGAGACTTTTTCAGTTACTTGAATTAAGTCCATTCCTTTTTCTTTTGCCATTTCTAATGCTTTTGTAATCGGCAAAATTCCTATCTGCTGGCTATCAACATCAATTACTCTTACTTCATCTGCTCTTATTTGATTGTTGTATAAAGGTTTATTCAATTTATTTGTGGAGGTGGCGAGTAGTGAGCTCGCGTCCAAAAGTTATCCAATAATAATTCTACAAGCTTATTCTGTCTTAATTTTACGCAATTACTGTTTTTAAGGCAGAAAGAATAACAATAATGCGGGCTCATAAATTTCAGTCACCAACCTTCTGAGCCAAAAAGTAGGTGCTTGTCTCGCATATATTGTGCCCTTGATATTTAGCGAGAATCGAAGTCAAGGACAGCATTAAGCGTAAGCTAATGCGGGTTCTTTAGAAAAGTCTACACTTATTAAAGATTCCCCAAGGTTTTACGAGGATTGAGACCTCGGCTTGCTTTATTATTTTCAAATTTCTGTCGAAGCAAATCACCCCCGTGTTTTTAATTCTCTTTTAATTTGTCTTTCAATATCTTTTTTCTTAATCGACTCTCTTTTATCAGCTTTCTTTTTGCCTTTAACAATAGCAAAAGAGAGCTTAATTTTGTGTTTTTTAGTATAAACCAATAATGGCACTAAAGTCAAGCCCTTTTCATTTGCTTTACCGATTAAATAATTTATCTCTTTTTTGCTCAAAAGAAGCTTTCTGTCTCTTTGAGGATCGTATGTTTTTTCAATATTAAGGGGCTGGTAAGGGAAAATATTAGCTCCAACCCAGAAAATTTCAGAATTGCCCTTTTTATTCTTTTTAATAACTATATATGTTCCGAGCATATTTACCCCTCTTGTTCTTAAGGATTTTACTTCTTGGCCAAACAAAACTATTCCTGCTTCAAAGGTTTCCAGTATTTCATAATCAAATTTTGCCTTTTTATTTTCTGATATTATCATGATTCCATTTTAGCTGATTTTGTGATAAAATAAAAGCATATTTAATCTTTAAAGTAAAGCATGGACACAAGAAAAGAAATCAAAAGCTTAGTTGAAAAAGCCATTAAAAAAGCCTATGGTATTGATTTTGACGTTCAAGTTTTAAGGCCGAAAGAAAAAGACCGTGGGGATTTTGCTATTAGCGCAGCTTTAGAAATTAGTAAAAAAATTAATAATAATCCTTTTGATATAGCTCTACAAATTAAAGACGAGATAAAAAGCGATTTGTTTCAAAAAATAGAAGTTGTTAATCCGGGTTTTATTAATTTTTTTCTTTCTCCAGAAATAATTAAAGAAGAAATTAAAGATGTTTTAAAAGAAAAAGATAGGTTTGGAAATTTAACTATTGGAAAAGGAAAAAATATTCAGATTGAATTTGTATCAGCTAATCCAACAGGACCTTTAACTGTTGGCAATGGAAGAGGTGGACCATTTGGAGATGTTCTAGGGAATGTTTTTAAAAAAGCAGGGTATAAAGTAGAAAAAGCATATTATGTAAATGATTTTGGAAAACAGATATTATCATTAGGACATTCAATATTAAAAGATGAAGAATCAAAATATCAAGGAGAATACATAGATAATTTAAATGAAAGAATAAAAGACAAAGATCCATATATTATTGGCAGAAAAGGAGCAGAGATAATCTTAAATGAAATGATTAAGAAAACCATTGAAAAGCTAGGAATAAAATATGATGAATGGTTTTTCGAGTCAGAGCTTCATAAAAAAAGAGAAGTAGACAAGGTAATAGAGTTATTAAACAAAAAAGGATTAATTTACGAACAAGACGGAGCTTTATGGTTTAAATCAACTAATTTTAAGGATGAAAGAGACAGAGTCTTAATTAAGTCAGATGGAGATAAAACCTATTTAGCTGGAGATATTGCTTATCATAAGTATAAGTTTGAGAAAAAGAAATTTGATAAAGTAATAAACGTTTGGGGGGCAGACCATTACGGAGATGTTATAGGTTTAAAAGCAGGGGTAGAAGCAATCGGTTACAAAGACAAATTAGATATTATTTTATTGCAATTTGTCACCGTGATGAAGGATGGGGCTCCTGTAAAAATGTCTAAAAGATTAGGAACAGCAATTACTATGGACGATCTTTTAGAAGAATTGAGTCCAGACGTAATTAGGTTTTTCTTTTTGAATAAAGCAGCCAATACTCATTTAGCTTTTGATTTTAATTTAGCTAAAGAAGAATCAGAAAAGAATCCAGTTTTTTATGTTCAATATGCTCACGCTAGAATTTGTAGTATTTTAAATAAATCTCAGAATTTTAAAATGCCAAAAGATTTTTCTTTATTGAACAATAAAAGAGAATTAGATTTAATGAAGCAAATTTTGAAATTTAGAGAAATTATAGAGGACACAACTAAAGATTACCAATTGCAAAGGATCCCTCAGTATGCAATTGATTTAGCAACAACATTTCATGGGTTTTATCAAGATTGTCAGGTTTTGGTTGATGATGAAAAATTAAAGAATCAAAGATTAGCTTTAGTGTTAGTAACTCAGATTGCACTAAAGAATGTATTAGATTTAATGGGAATTTCTTCTCCAGAGAAAATGTAATCAAGAACGATTTATATGATATATTTCGTAACAACTAATATTAATAAGTTTAAAGAAGTTAGATCTGTGATTGAAGATGTCGAGCAGTTGAGTATCAGCTTGTCAGAGATCCAAGATATTGATGCTAAAGAAATAGTTAAAAAGAAATTATTAGAGGCATTAGAGCATACAGAAAAAGAAATAATAGTAGAAGATACTTCTCTGTATTTAGACTGTTTAGAGGGATTACCAGGTCCTTTTGTAAAATGGTTTCCTAGACACTTATTAGTTGAAATTACAGAGAAAATGGGGAATAATAAAGCACGAGCCAAAACAATTATTGGTTATGCAGAAAATAAAGAAAATATGTATTTTTTTGAAGGAGAAATTCATGGAAACATTGTAAAAGAAAAAGGAGAATCTTTTTTTGGTTGGGATCCAATTTTTGTGCCCAAAGGAGAGAGTTTAACTTTTGCTCAAATGGGAACAGAAAAAAAGAATAAAATAAGCATGAGAAGAATTGCTTTGGATAAATTAAAAGAATTTTTAAACAAATGAAATTAAAAAACAAATATTATTTATTGAGACATGGGAAGAACAATCATCAAGAACAAAATCCTGATATTGTTTATTGTTATCCCGACAATGATACTCCTTGCTTTTTAACAGAAGAAGGAATTAATCAAGCAAAAAAAGCAGGAGAAATGTTAAAAGAAAAAAAGATTGATGTGATTTTTTCTTCTGATATTTTAAGAACAAGACAAACTGCAAAAATAGTAGCTGAAATAATTGGTATTGATATTAACAATATAATATATGATACAAGGCTAAGAGATATTAATTGGGGGATTTTTTGTGGGAAAAATAAACAAGAAGCCTGGGATTTTGATAAAGAAAATGACATGTTTGATAATTCTCCTCCTCAAGGAGAAAGCTGGAAGAATTGCCAAGCAAGAATGAAAAGCGTATTAGAAGAAATAGAAAGCAATTTTCAAGGAAAGAACATAATAATAGTCTCTCATGGAGACCCCTTGTGGCTTTTAGAAGGTTATGTTAAAGCTTTAACCAAGGAAGAATTATTGAAACACAAAAGGGGAAAAGGTATTCCTAAAACAGGGGAGATTATAGAACTATGATAAACGAAGAGAAAATATTAAAATATTGGGAAGAAAGAGATATCTTTCATAAATCAATTAAAGGCAGAGAAAATTGCCCTTATTTTAGCTTTTATGACGGACCTCCTTTTGCTACAGGAAAGCCTCATTACGGCCATATTTTAGCAACAACCATTAAAGATACTGTTTTAAGGTATTGGACAATGAGAGGATACCAGGCTCCAAGGAGGGTTGGTTGGGATTGCCATGGTCTTCCAATAGAAAATTTGATTGAGAAAGAAATGGGTATTAGAAACAAGAAAGAAATAGAAGAAATGGGTATTGATAAATTTAATGATGCCTGCAGGTCTTCTGTTTTTGCTTGCGTTGATGATTTCGAAGAGACCTTAAAAAGAGTAGGCAGGTGGGCAGATTATGATAAAGCATATTCTACTTTAGAGAATAATTATATTGAGTCAGTGTGGTGGGTTTTAAAGCAATTGTGGAATAAGGATTTAGTTTCTAAAAGTTATAGAGTTTCGCCTTATTGTCCTAGGTGCGGAACAACCTTATCTAATTTTGAAGTTAATCAAGGATACAAGGAAGTAAAAGATAAATCAATTTATGTTAAATTTAAAATCGTTGATAGGGACGAATATTTGCTTGTTTGGACAACTACTCCTTGGACACTACCTGGTAACGTTGCTTTAGCTGTTAATAAAGAATTGACATATGTTTTGGTTGAACAAAATTATGAAAAATATATTTTAGCAAAAGATAGGATGTCTGTTTTTACTGGTGATTATAAAATAATTAAAGAAATAAAAGGGAAAGAATTAATTGGATTAAAATATGAGCCTATATTTGATTATTTGAAAGAAGTAGAAAACATTGAAAATGCTTTCCAGGTTGTAGAAGGGGAGTTTGTATCTTCTGAAGACGGAACAGGAATAGTTCATATGAATCCTATGTACGGGGAAGATGATTTTAACATTGGAAAAAAATATAACCTTCCTTTTTTTCACACAGTAGATTTGTCAGGCAAATTCAAGAAAGAAGTATATGATTTTAAAGATGAGTTTGTAAAAGATGCTGATGAAAAAATTATCAACAAATTAAAAGATAATAATATTCTATACAAAGAAGAAGTTGTTGCTCATGAATATCCTTATTGTTGGAGATGTGATTCTCCTTTACTTTATTATGCTGCAGAAAGCTGGTATATCTCTGTAACTAAAATAAAAGAAGAATTAATTAAAAACAATAAAGAAATACATTGGGTTCCAGACCATATTAAAGAGGGGAGATTCGGAAAATGGTTAGAAGGAGCAAGAGATTGGAATTTTTCTAGAAATCGTTTTTGGGGAGCACCAATTCCTATTTGGGAGTGTGATGATTGCAAAGAAATGTTATGCGTAGGAAGCATAGAAGAACTAGAAAAAAATGGAGGATCAAGATTAAACGATTTACATTTACCTTACATTGATAACATTGAATTAAGATGTCCTAAGTGTGGCAAGAAGATGAAAAGGACATCAGGGGTTTTTGATTGTTGGTTTGAATCAGGTTCAATGCCATATGCTCAATGGCATTATCCATTTGAGAATAAAGATTTAGTGGAAAAGACCTTTCCAGCTGATTTTATTGCTGAAGGGTTAGACCAGACAAGGGGATGGTTTTATACTCTTCATGTTTTAGCAACTTCTTTGACTTTAAATGATATTGGCTTAGGAGAAAATAAACCAGCATTTAAAAATGTTATTGTTAATGGATTAATTTTAGATGACAAAGGAAGAAAATTAAGCAAAAAATTAAAAAATTACCCTGACCCTAAAGACATCTTTGATAAGTATGGAGCAGATGCTTTAAGATTCTTTTTATTGAGCTCTACATCAATTGGAGAGGATTATAGGTTTTCTGAGGACAGGGTTAAAGAAGTATGGAGAAAAGTAATTTCTTCGATTGAAAATTGTGTTGCATTTTATGAAACATATAAAAAAGATTGCGGAGAAATAAAATCTTCCAATATATTAGATAAATGGATAATTTCTAAAACAGAAAAACTAAATGAAGAAATAATTAAATTAATGAACCAATACGAATTAACAAAAGCTTCTAGGCTTTTCTATGACTATCTAGACGATTTATCTAATTGGTACATCAGAAGATCAAGAAAAAGATTTCAAGAAGAAGCATCAGCTACACTTAAATATTCTTTACTGAAGCTAAGTAAATTAATCGCTCCTTTCTGTCCTCTTATTGCAGAAGATATGTTTTTGAAACTAGATAATTCATTAGAAAGTATTCATTTATGTGATTATCCTTTGGTAGATAAGGAAAAAATAGATGAAGAAATTGAAAAACAAATGCAAGAAGGAAGAGATATTGTTAATATTGTTTTAGCTGAGAGGTCAAAGAGTAATATAAAGGTAAGACAACCTCTATCAAAAGTTAAAATTAAAAAGCAAATCAATGAAAGCGTGTTAGAGTTGATTAAAGAAGAGATTAATGTAAAAGAAATTATTGTTGATAGCAGTATTAATGGAGAAGTAGAGCTTGATATAGAAATAACCCCAGAATTAAAGGAAGAAGGCTTAATTAGAGATATTGTTAGGCATATTCAACAAATGAGAAAAGAAAAAGGATTTATTCCTAAAGACAGAATAATTGTCCACTATGAAAATTCTGAATTTCTTGATATGATATTATCAAACAATAAAGATAGTATATTGAACGATGTTTTAGCTATTGAAGTTAAAAAAGAAGATGTTATTGCTGATGGAAAAGAGATTATGATTGAAGGTAATAAAATTAAAATAAAAATTATTAAAAAATAAATGGAAGAATATTTTCCAATAGAAAGACCAGGTCAAAAAAAAGATTTTAGTTCTTCTTACGCTAAGCTTAAAAAAGATGATGGGAAAAGGGAAAAAAAAGACAATGAGCCTAAATCTTCTCTCCAAATGATAAGAGTTAGAGATAAAAGTAGGTATATGCAAGGACTAAACGAAATTAAAGGTAAAAGATCAAAAAATTATCAAGCTTTTAGTAAATTAAATAAATTAATTGAAAAAAATGAATAAAAAATTAATCATATTAATATCAGTAATAGCTGTTTGCGCTCTTTTCTTTTTTGTCTGGCAAAACATGTCTTTTTCTAAGGAAATATTAAAAGTAGAAATAATTGGTCCGGAAAAAGCTTCTGTAGGAGAAGAGATAGAGTACATAGTTAAGTTTAAAAACAACGGAGCGGTAAGACTAGAAAATCCAGAATTAACTTTTGAATTTCCTGAGGGAGCGATAATTGATCAAGGAACAAGAATACAAAGAAAAACAGCAGACGAGATCCAAGGCGATATTTATCCCGGTCAAGAAAGAACAGTTAAATTTACAACTAGATATTTAGGAAAAGAAAACGATGCTAAAACAGTTAAGGCAACAATAAGTTTTCAGCCAAAAGATTTAAAATCAAGAAACGAAGTAACAACTAGCTTTACAACAATTTTGAATGAAGTGCCAATCAATTTTACTTTAGATATACCAGCAGAAACTGCTAGTGGTAAAGCTTTTTCTTTCAGAATCAATTATTCTTCAAATGTTAATTATCCTTTAGAAGATATCTCTTTTATAATTCAATATCCTGATGGTTTTGAATTTTTATATTCACAACCCAAAGCATTAGAAAACACTCAATGGGACATACCAATATTAAATGAAGCGGGTTCTGGAAAAATAGAAGTCTCAGGTATTTTAACAGGTAACTCTCAAGAGCAGAAAATATTTAGAGCCAGAATGGGTATTTGGAAAGATGGCAACTTTATTCTTCTAAAAGAATCTATTAAGGGTATTCAAATTGCTTCTCCTTCTTTATATATTACTCAAAAATTAAACAATAGCGAAGATTATATTGCTTCAACAGGAGATCATCTACATTATGAAGTTTTCTTCAGAAATCTTAGCGAGACCCCTTCTACAAATATGATTTTAATTATTCGTCTTGAAGGGTCAAGTCTTGATTTTAATTCAATAGTCGCTCCGGAAGGAAAATTTGAAGCAGGAGACAATTCCATTATTTGGGAGCCCAAGAATGTTCCAGATTTACAATACCTAGATCCAGGACAAGAGGGAAAAATAGAATTTTGGATTGATGTTAAAAAGGATTGGAAAATGAAGAATTTAGCAGACAAAAATCCTACAATTAAGAATAAGGTGATGATTAACACAAGTAGGGGAGAATTTGTAACTAAACTAGGAACAACACTGGAAGCAAAACAAAATATATATTTTGAAGATAAATATTTTGACAACTCTGGTCCATATCCTTTAGAAGCTAATCAAAAAACTTATGTTACAGTAGAATGGACAGCAAATAGCACTTTTAATGATGTTGGAGAAGCTGTTATGAAAACAGTTTTACCAGATAATGTAATTTATGAAAAGAAAACTTACCCAGAAGGAGTTGATTTGGTCTTTGATGAAGATACAAGAGAACTTGTCTGGAACATAGGGACAGTTGAAGCTGGATCAGGAACATTAAAGCAATCAAAAACGTGCGCCTTCCAGTTATCTGTTACTCCTCAAACGACAGAACAAGATATAATTCTTTTAGGATCAGCTCAAATTTCAGGGATCGATCAATGGACTAACAAGGGTCTTTCCTATAAAACAGATATTGTTTACGGAGAGACCAATAGATAAAATGGATAAAAAGGATTATCTCAAAATTTTAGCCTGCATTTCTGTTTTTTTCATATTCTTTTTTATTCCAATTGCAATATTCAAGAAAACAGAAGCAAGCATCAACAATATAGAGGTTAAGAGCGGTTTAGAGAGAATAAGAATGCTTTCCGAAGTATACAAAATTAAGCATGGAACTTTTAAAGGAATGGAAAAAGACGCAGATATATCAAAAATTGTCAGCACTCTAAATTATTTAGGAAGAGATTGTCATTTAATTCTAGATATTAATGATTTCTGTGCTAAAGCAAAATTGTCTGATTTTAAAATAAAAAATTGGTGTGTAGATAATAATAACTATTCTGGAGAAATAATAAATAATTGTAATTATGGAAAAGGATTTAAGTGTCAATAATTTAGAAAAAATAGTTTCTTTTTGCAAGAGAAAAGGATTTATTTTTCCCTCATCTGATATTTATGGTGGTATCGGAGGTTTTTATGATTTTGGGCCATTGGGAGTAGAATTAAAGAATAATATTAAAAGAAGTTGGTGGAAAAAAATGGTTCAAGAAAAAAGCGAAGTAGTTGGCTTAGATAGCTCTATTATTATGAATCCTAAAATTTGGGAAGCATCTGGTCATACGTCTAATTTTACAGATCCTTTGGTTGAATGTAAAAAGTGTCATAAAAGATTTAGAGCAGACCACTTAGACGATGTAACTAAGTGTCCTGAATGTAAAGGAGAGTTAATTCCTCCTAGGCAATTTAATTTGATGTTTAGAACATTTATTGGTCCTGTTGAAGATAATGCTTCTGTCGCTTATCTGAGACCAGAGACAGCTCAAGGAATTTTTGTTAATTACAAAAACATTGTTGATACACAGAGAGTTAAGATTCCTTTCGGTATTGCTCAAATAGGAAAGTCTTTTAGAAACGAAATCACTCCGGGTAATTTTATCTTTCGCACTAGAGAATTTGAACAAATGGAAATGGAATATTTTGTTAAGCCTGGAGAAGATGAAAAAACTTTTGATTGTTTAGTAAAAGAAAGAATGGATTGGTATGTTAATACTCTAGGCATCAAAGAAAGTAATTTAAGAATAAGAAAGCATGAAAAAGATGAATTAGCTCATTATGCTAAAAATTGTGTTGATGTAGAATATAATTTTCCTCACTTAGGATGGTCTGAGATAGAAGGAATTGCTAATAGAACGGATTTTGATTTGACTCAGCATGAGAAATTTTCAGGAATTGATTTAAAATACGAAGGATATATTCCTTATGTTGTTGAACCTTCTTGCGGCGTAGAAAGAGTGTTACTTGCACTGTTGTGTGATGCTTATGAAGAAGTTGAGGGAGGGAGAACAACTACAACAGAGAAAACAAAAGAGATTGAAGTAATTTTAAGAATAAATAAAAAATTATCTCCAGTTCAAATAGCGATATTTCCTTTAGTTAAAAACAAAGACAACATTACTAAAAAATCAAAAGAAATATACGATTTATTAAAAAAAGAATTTGTTTGTCAGTATGATGAAGTAGGGACAATAGGAAGAAGATACAGAAGACAAGACGAAATTGGAACTCCTTTTGCGATCACTATTGATTTTGAAGAAGATGTAACTGTAAGAGATAGAGATACTATGCTTCAAGAAAGAGTTAGTGTTTCCGAGCTGATTAATTACTTTAAAAATAAATTTTAATAATGTATAAAAAAACAACCTTAAAAAATGGCCTAAGGATTATTACTGTTCCTGATAAAGAAGCAGAAACGGTTTCAATTGTTATTTTAGTCAAAACAGGTTCTAAATATGAAACAAAAGAAATCTCTGGGATTTCTCATTTTTTAGAACACATGCTTTTTAAAGGTACCGAAAAGTTTAAAAAACCAAAAGACGTAGCTAAATTTTTAGATAAAGTCGGAGGAGAATTTAATGCTTTTACAGGAGAAGAGTACACGGGTTATTATGCTAAAGTTAGATCAGAACACATAGATGATGCTTTTGAGTGGACATCTCAAATCTTTTTAAAATCCATAATTCCTTTAAAAGAAGTAGAAAAAGAAAGGGGAGTTATTATTGAAGAAATAAACATGTATAATGATAATCCTGCTATGTATATTGATCAATTGTGGAAGGAGCTTCTTTATGGAGATCAACCGGCTGGTTGGGATATTGCTGGAACAAAAGAAACAGTCTCGAAAATTAAAAGAAAAGATATTTTAGATTATATTAATTCTCAATATAGTTCTCATAATACTATTATTTGTATTTCCGGAAAATTTGATGAAAAGAAAGCAATATTAAAAGCGTCTAAGCGTTTCGGAAGTATAAAGAATAAAAAAGTAAAAGATAAAGTAGAGGTTGTAGAAAGTCAGAAAAAACCAGAAACTTTAAATCATTATAGAAAAATTAAGCAAACCAATTTAGGTTTAGGAGTGAGGTCTTTCAATCTATTTCACAAAGATAGATATGTTTGCGATATAATAGCTTGTTATTTAGGCGGGATGATGAGCTCTGTTTTATTCGAAGAAGTTAGAGAAAAATTAGGAGCAGCTTATTATGTTAGAACCTATAATGCCACTGATACAGATACAGGATGCTTGGTTACTTTTTCAGGAGTTGATAATAATAAATTAGAAAAAGTTATTAAAGTTATCTTGAAAGAATATCAAAAAATGAAGAATGTCAAAATTAAAGAAGAGGATCTTAAAAATACGAAAGAACACATTAAAGGTAAAATATCATTAAGACTAGAGGGGTCTGATGAAAAAGCAATATTTTTTGCTACTCAGGAATTATTGAAAAATCAAATCTTAACGAAAGAAGACATTTTTAAAAAAATAGACAAAGTTACCAAAGAGGATATTTTAAGAGTTTCTAGAAATATTTTTAAAGATGAAAATCTTAATCTAGTTTTAATCGGAGAAAATAAAGATAATAATAAGTTTAAAAAATTATTAAAATTATGAGTACAGAAATTGAAAAAGTAGATATTGCTTGGTCAGCTATTTTTAAATTTTTCTCTGTTTTAGTTCTTTGTTATTTTATTTATCTTACAAAAGATATATTAATTTGGACATTTTTAGCTTTAATTATTTCTATTTTATTCAATCCTTTAATAGATATTTTAGAAAAAAAGAGGATACCAAGAGCATTATCTGGATTTATTGTTTATTTCTCATTTATTTTTGTTATCTTCGCATCAATTTATTTACTCGTTCCTTCAATTATTCAAGAAATACAATCTTTTTCTAATAATGTATATAAGTATTTAGAGTCTGTTCCAGTCATATTAACTAATCTCGGTTTTGATTTAAAAAACATCGCTTCTTTTATCCTAACGATTAAAGATGATTTAATTAATATTTCTTCTAATGTCCTTGGTTTTGCTTCTTTGCTTTTTGGGGGAATTATTGCTGGAGTCACGATTATTGCTTTGGCTTTATTTCTATCTATTGAAAGAGAAGATATTCTAAAGGTTTTAAAATTAATAGCTCCTAAAAGATGGGAAGAAGAAGTTATAGCTATTTGGGATAGAAGTCAAGAAAAAGTTTCTGCTTGGTTTATAAGCAGATTAATGTGCTCAATCGGAGTTTCTATACTAACTTTTCTTACGTGTGTTTTTTTAAATATTAAATTTGCAGTTTCTTTATCTTTACTTTCCGGATTTTTAAACATTATTCCTTTTGTTGGGCCGCTCGTGGCTGGAATTGCAATTGCAATAGTTGCTTTATTTGACTCTTGGAATAAAGTAGTTTTAGCGATTATTGCTTCAGTAATAATTCAACAAATAGAGAATAATATTTTCACACCTTTTTTTACAAAAAAAATGGTAGGCATTCCAACCTTTTTGGTTCTTTTATCTATTCTTTTTGGGGGGAAATTAATGGGAATAATCGGAGCAGTATTAGCAATTCCTTTAGTTGGAATATTTTATGAAACAACAAAATCATATTTTTTATCAAGAAAAGGTTTATGAAGACAGTTTTTATATCCACAGCAATAGATTATGTTAATGCGTCTCCTCATCTAGGGCATGCTCTTGAAAAGATTCAAGCAGACGTAATAGCAAGATATCACAGGTCTCTGGGAGACGATGTTTTGTTTTTGACAGGAACAGATGAAAATAGTTTGAAAAACGTTCAAAGTGCTGAAAAACAAGGTATTGGAGTTAAGGAATTGGTTGATATGAATTATGAAAAATTTCACAAAATGAAAGATATCTTGAATTTATCTTATGATGATTTTATTAGAACAACAGAAGAAAGACATATTATTGGAGCAGAAAAATTATGGAATTTATGTCAAAAAGATATTTATAAGAAAAAATATAAAGGGCTTTATTGTGTTGGCTGCGAAGAGTTTTACAAGGAAGAAGAATTAGAGAACGGATTATGCCCAGAACACAAAAAGCCACTTGAATTAATAGAAGAAGAAAACTATTTTTTCAAATTGGAAAATTATTCAGAAAAATTAAAAGAATTAATAGAAAAAGATGAAATTAAAATCATTCCCCAGAAAAGAAAAAATGAAATAATGAGCTTCGTTAATTCTGGTTTGCAGGATTTTTGTATATCTCGTTCAAGTGAAAGGGCTAAAGGCTGGGGAATCGACGTTCCCAATGATAAAAGCCAAAAGATTTGGGTTTGGTTTGATGCTTTAGCAAACTATATTACTGCTTTAAATTTTGGGAGTGGAGATAATTCTAAATTTATTAAATTTTGGGAAAAAGGAGATGCAAAATTACATGTTATAGGCAAAGGAATAACCAGATTCCATGCTATTTATTGGCCAGCCATGCTTTTGTCTGCTGGAATTAGTTTGCCTAAAACAATTTTTGTTCACGGATACATTACAGTCGATAATCAAAAGATGTCTAAAAGTATTGGCAATGTTATTGATCCTTTTGAATTGGTTAATAAGTATGGAACAGATGGAGTCAGATATTTTCTTTTAAGAGAAATACCAGCTTTAGATGATGGAGATTTCAGTTATGAGAAATTTGAGAAAAGGTATAATTCTGATTTAGCTTCTGGTCTTGGTAATTTATTCTCAAGAACCGTTGCTATGGTAGAAAAGCATGGAGAAATAGAAATTAAACCAAATGATTTTACTAAAAATGAAGTAGAAAGTACTTGGAATAAATATAGGGAAAATTTTGTTTCTTTTCACGAAACATTAACAGATGTATGGGAGCTAATTAGTTCTTGCGATAAATATATTGACAAAGAAAAACCTTGGGAGGTTCAAGATAAAGAAAAACAAAAAGAAATATTTTCTAATCTTTTATTCTCTTTAAAAAATATTTCCCAAATGATAGATCCTTTTATGCCAGAAACAGCGAAAAAAATTAAAGATGGCTTAAACGAAGAAAAGGGAATATTCAAAGTCAAAAAAGGGGAACCTCTGTTCCCCAAGATATAGTTTATAAAGCTAGTTCTTTTTGAAAAGCCGATACTTCTTCTTTTAATATATTTTCAAGCCCTGGAATTTTTTCTAGTAGCAATTTTTCTGCTTCTTCCTCTTTTCCTTCGTCAAGATATCTTATTATCAT
>Ga0116142_10001513_pt1 | contig 27753 bp, 19 predicted proteins | sample AD_UKC033_MetaG_FD_89785 | JGI IMG/M metagenome (GOLD analysis project Ga0116142, IMG submission 89785) | Active sludge microbial communities of municipal wastewater-treating anaerobic digesters from USA - AD_UKC033_MetaG | ecosystem: Engineered > Bioreactor > Anaerobic > Digestate | place: USA... | reverse complement strand
TTGATAAGCAAATCTATACAAACTTTTAATTCATTCACAAAAACATTAAAAATAAAAAGCCTGAATTTTGTCTATTAATAACAAACATCAAAAAAATAGCCTGAATTTTGTCCATTACACCTAATTTTACTATAATTGAATACGACAAAACAGCTAACGGACTTATTCTCGACAATGATGAAAAGAATCTTGCGGGTTTTGTTACGCAAGACGAAGATCATTTTACTGTTCAAATGATTGATAATACAAAATATGAATTTGAAATTAAATATGGAAATCCTGCCTGCGATTTTATTTTAAAAGACAATTTGCTCTATATTGCCAATTATCATCCGATTTCAACAGGTTCCAGTCTGCATTGCTTTGACCTCAAAACCGGAAAAATGAAATGGACTGCCGATGTAAAGCAGATTATGGCTGACCATTCAGAATATTCAAATAAAGTTACACTAAGCATGTACAAGAACAAAATAATAATGGAAGGCAATGAGTCATATGGTGACTATGTTCAGATTTTTGATGCTGAAACCGGCAAAAGATATGCTGCGTTTGGTGATTTTATAGACCAGTAAGCATATATTAGAAAAATTTGCCTAACTACTAATAAACAGGAGTAAAATCCATATTATAAAAAGTAAATGCATAGGTATCGGCAATTTCGTCAATTATTTTCATTGTAGGTTTACCGGCTCCGTGTCCTGCCTGCGTTTCGATACGAATAAGAACAGGATTTTCACCTTTATATGTATTCTGTAAAGTTGCAATATATTTGAATGAATGTGCCGGGACAACTCTGTCATCATGGTCAGCAGTTGTTACCAGAATTGCCGGATATTCAACATCAGGTTTAATATTATGCAATGGAGAATATTTATACAAATACTCAAACATAGCTTTACTATCTTCACTTGTACCATAATCAGTAGCCCAATAACGACCTATTGTAAATTTATGATATCTCAACATATCCATCACTCCTACTGCCGGTAATGCTACAGCAAACAAATCAGGTCTTTGGTTTGTAACTGCACCCACGAGCAAACCTCCATTCGAGCCTCCCTGTATTGCCAAACGTGCCGGAGAAGTGTATTTCTCACTAATCAAATATTCGGCCGCTGCAATAAAATCGTCAAACACATTTTGTTTTTTCATTAAAGTTCCGTCTTTATGCCATTCTTCGCCATATTCTCCTCCTCCGCGGATATTTGCTATTGCCACTACTCCACCCTGTTCGAGCCATATACAACGCGAAACACTGAAATATGGAGTTAACGAAATATTAAATCCTCCATAGCCATATAATAAAGTCGGATTATTGCCATCCAAAGCAATACCTTTTTTGTAAATTATAAACATAGGAATACTCGCACCATCTTTGGAAGAATAAAATATCTGTTTGGTTTCGTACTCGGCGGACTTAAAATCTACTTTGGATTTTTCGTACAAAACAGATTTGTTTGTTGTAATATTATACTGATAGATTTCTGCAGGAGTAGTAAAGGAAGTTACTGTATAAAATGTAATATTATCATCTCTTTCTCCACCAAACCCACTTATAGTACCAATAATTTCTTTATCGAGATTATATAAAAATTTACCGTCTGCCCCAAATATCTTAACTACAAAGTGTGCATCCTTCATATAGTTTGCAATAAATTTGTTTCCTATAGAACTGACAGATTGCAAAACTCCGTTTTCTTCAGGAATAAAATCTTTCCAAAATTTTGGACCCGGATTTTTCAAACTAATCTCAATAAGCTTATAACGTGGAGCTTTGTAATTAGTTAAAACATAAAGTTTGTCGTTAATTTCGTCTATTACCTGAAAATCATTATCATAATTATCTACAATCTTTTTTATAGAAGACTGTGGAGAACTCAGATCTTTAATATACAATGCATTACCTGAAGTAGATTTTGTTGCTACAATTATTAAGTATTTTTTCGAATCTGTAACACCTGCTGAAAAGCCAGTCTCAGGATTGAGCAAATCTTCATAAACGACTACATCATTAGCCTGTGGAGTACCCAATTTGTGATAATATATTTTACAGTTTTCATTAACCCCTGACAATTCCTGACCTTGTTCAGGTGCCGGATATCCTGAATAATAGAAGCCATCATTATACCAAGATATTCCTGAAAATTTTACCCATTCGATATGATCTTCTAAATCCTTCTTTGTTTCTATATCCCTAACAAAAATTTCCTGCCAATCGCTTCCTGCTTTAGAAATTGCGTAGCCCAAATACTTTCCATCATCCGAAACGGCTATGGCAGATAAAGCAACACTACCCTCTTTATCGAAAAGGTTTGGATCCAATAATTCTATTTCCTCTCCGTTAAGTTTTTCTTTGTAATACAACACGCTTTGATTTTGAAGTCCATCATTACGATAATAGAAATACTTATCAGACTTCTTAACAGGAGCAGACATTTTTGGATAATCCCATATTTTGAGCAATCTGTCTTTGATATTATTTCTATATGGAATATTCTCCAAATACTTAAATGTTAGTTCATTCTGTTGTTTTACCCATTCGGCTGTTTCAACAGAATTATCGTCTTCAAGCCATCTGTACGGATCACAAACTTGTGTGCCGAAATAAATATCTAATATTGTTGTGTCCATTCTTGTTTCGGGATATTTTAATTCAAAGTCCATCTTTCTATTTTTATCGCTATTACATGATGTAATAAAAAATAATAAGCAAAATACCATGTAAATACCTAATTTGAATAATCCTTTCATATCTTCTAAATATTTTATATGGCAAAAATAACAATTTAATTCAGCCGATTTATTCATTTAACACTATATTAAGATTTTATAATAACAGTTTAACAAATTATGATAGATTGATAAACTCGTATTTATTTCCTGAATAATCAAGAATACGCAAAAAATCTTGAAAAGAAATTGCGATAAGGGCATTTAATTCGTTTGGCAAAAAAGTAAGTCTTGTACAATTTTGGAGAGATTCGTCAATAAAAACTTCAACACTATTATTGTCATCATTTAACAAACTAAAAACAGAAATTGCTCCAATAGTCCCTTTTATATGCTTATCAATTCTTTGTTGAGAAGCAAATGAGATTTTTCCTTTCTTAAATCTCTGTTCAAACTTATGAATATCTATATTTTTATAATAATCTGAAATTAACAAAAAATGTCTGTCGCCTTTATGGTTTCTCATAAAGAGATTTTTACATCTGGTAGCATTTATTTTTGCCCAAAAACTACCGTCATCTTCATTCGAGAAATCTTCAGGGGATTGGTAATACTCGTACGTAATTTCCAGTTTTTCAAGCGTTTTATAGACTATTTCCTGACCAATCATTTTTTCTTAAAATAGATATCAAGTAATTTTTGGGCAGCGATAAAACTACTTATTTTATCTGCAGAAATTTGTTCCTCAAATAGTTTTATATGCTTTTTTACTTTCTCGTCATGATAAAACCTTTCCTTTAGTGTTGAATTTACCGACTCGTAAAACCAGTATTTTGATTGCTCAAGGCGATTTTTATTGAAATAGTCGTTATTTAGAGTATGATCAAAGTATGCAAGAATCTGTTCCCATAACTCATTAATTCCTTCATTAGTCAGAGCCGAACATTTAAGCACTGGCACTATCCATCCTGAAGCCGTTGGAGGGAACAAATGTAAAGCATTTTGATATTGGACTCTTGCAAGTTCAGCTTTCTTAACATTCTCCCCGTCAGCTTTTGTAATTGCAACTACGTCCGCCATTTCCATTATTCCACGTTTAATCCCTTGCAATTCATCGCCTGCTCCTGACAACATCAGTAATAAAAAGAAATCTACCATACTATGCACGGCAGTTTCTGATTGTCCAACACCAACAGTTTCAATAAAAACCGTATCAAATCCTGCTGCTTCACACAATACAACTGTTTCTCGCGTTTTCCTTGCTACACCGCCCAATGATCCCGCTGAAGGAGAAGGTCTGATAAAAGCATTTTTATGAATAGCCAATTCTTCCATTCTGGTTTTATCGCCTAAAATTGAGCCACCGCTTTTTTCACTGCTCGGATCTACTGCTAAAACAGCTAATTTACGACCGGATTTAACAATTTCCATTCCCAGAGATTCGATAAATGTACTTTTTCCGACTCCGGGAACTCCGGTAATTCCAATTCTAAAAGACTTTCCTGCATAAGGAAGACACTTCTCTATTATTTGTTGAGAAAGTTCGTAATGTTCGTGTAGCTTACTTTCGACAAGCGTTATGGCTTGACCTAATATATTAATATCTCCCGATTTAATACCTTCAACGTAATCAGCACAAGTTAAAAGACTTTTCCGTTTCTTTATTTTTGCAATAGCAGGATTTATTTGTGGAGGTTGTTCAACGCCCTCATTGACAATAAGAGCACTGTTTTTAGCCTTGCTTTCCTCTACTTCTCCCTTATATTTTTTTTCTGAACTCATTTTATTCGTATTTTCCTCCATTCAGATAGTTTTTCACATAATCATCCGTACCATCTTCAAGAGAATAAAAAGATTGTGTATAACCGATACTTTTAAGTTTGTTCATGTCCGCTTCGGTAAAATACTGATATTTCTCCCTTATATCTTCAGGAATATCAATATAGTTTATATCCTCTTTCAAACCCATTGCTTTAAAAACTGATTTTCCGAGATCATTAAAAGTTCTTGCTTCACCGGTTCCAAGATTATAAATTCCACTGACCTTTCTCATCTTCATAAAGAAATACATTACTTTACAGACATCTTTAACATATATAAAATCTCTCTTTTGCTCCCCGTCAGCAAAATCATTGCGGTGAGATTTGAAAAGATTTAATTTACTGTTAGCCTTTATCTGGTTATATGCATGAAAAATAACAGATGCCATTCTACCTTTATGATATTCATTAGGTCCATAAACGTTAAAAAACTTTAATCCTGCCCAGAAATATGGTTTTCTTTCCTGCTTAAGCACCCATTTATCAAATTCATTTTTTGATTCCCCGTAAGGATTAAGAGGTGTGAGTATTTCAGGATTTGTTGTATCGCTAAATCCATTTTCTCCGGATCCATAAGTTGCAGCCGAAGAAGCGTAAATCAATGGCAATCCGTAATCACAACATTTTAACCAGATTGTTTTACTAAATTGTGTGTTCAATCTATTAAGAATATTATAATCAAATTCAGCAGTATTAGTTCTGGCTCCTAAATGAAAAATCAATTGAACAAATCTGTGATTTTTATCCAGCCAGACCGGAAAATCATCTCTTAATACTCTCGCAGTCACATTTTTATTAAGAAAATTATTTTCCTTTATTTTAATCGAAAAATCATCAACTAAAACGAGATCAGTAAAATTCTCTTTAATCAGTAATGCTGCAAGATTACTACCAATAAAACCAGCCGCTCCTGTTATTACAATCATTATTTTTATAAATCAGAACATTAATTAAGAAAAATCAGAAAACAAGATGTAAACCATATCTATCTAATCAGCATAATATTTCCTTTTTTGGATTGAATACTTCCATCAAACATTTCGGCTTCCACATAATAACTGTAATTATCAATATTTTGCAGTTGTCCGTTATAATAGCCGTCCCAACCCTGATGTATATCGTCAGTATAAAATACTTCTTCTCCCCATCTGTTATAAATTCTAAAGTGCAGCAATTTTCTTATTCCAAAACCTTTGACATAAACGAGTCTGTTTCCTTCACTACCAAGTGGCATAAATGCTCCGGGAACATCAAGAGTATATTGTTCGTTAACAACAATATCAATATAATAATGATAACGGAAGCAATGCATACTATCCTCAACAGTCAGATTATAACGTGTAGATTCTTCAGGATTAAAATAAGGCTCCGGGCAATCAGTGCATGAAATAAAATCAGGTGGAGTCCACAAATAACTTAAATTTTCCTGATTTGCTGTTAAAACTGAGAACACTGTATCCCCTATAATAATTGTATCTGCGGCTGGTATTAAAAATATTTCCGGTTCTTGTTGAACAACAATTCGTACAGAATCAGTTTTAACGCAATCTCTTTCATTGGTAACATCCACATAATAAGTCATATTTTCTTCTGGATCTACACCGGGAGCCTGAACACTAACATCGGTAATATGATTATCTGGATACCAGTTGTAAGATATCCCACCTGCTGCATAAATTGTTATTCCATCTCCTCTACAAATAACTGTATCATTTGATATCAATACCTGAGGCAATGCATAAACATCTATTGTAGTTGCAACACTGTCTGTACATCCATTATCATCTTCAATAACCAAACTCACCGTAACAGTTTGATCAAAAGCAGTACTATTTGTAAAAGTATATGGTTCGGGATTATTTCCTGAACCTGTTTCGACTCCATTAATATACCATTGTCTATAAATATCATTTTCTGAAACACTTGTCAATAAAGCATCAAACGGAGAACATAAACCTTCGGGAAGTTCAACGCTTTCAGTGTCGGTAAGCATCAACCCTGCAGTTACAGAAAATACATAGACATTGTAAATGAAAGTAACAACACAAGTTCCGGACGTAAGGGTAAGATTAACCGGATAAAAACCTTGAGGCGGGACTAAATCGTAAGAGTGCGTAAAAGACTCCTCAGTATATGAGTCTCCACCGCCTACAACCCAAACAAATTCATCAACATTTTGCTGATTAACTAACTCAAAAGAAATATCCTGACCAACACAAGCCATAGTATCGCTTATTTCTGCCTCAGCATAAGGTCCGTTTATGGTAATATCATGAGAAAAAGAATCAGTACACCCAAAATAAGTTGATAGATTTAAAGTTATAGTATATGTGCCCGGTAATGTATAATACAATTCCGGATCTTCCACATACAATGTATCCCCTGTTCCCATTATCCATTCATAATACAAAGCAGTTCCGGCAGGCACTACCGAACAATTTGGTATAATGTCCGGCTCTACTGGATAGCAAGGTAAGTTGTCATTTGCAACAGAAAAATTTGCAATAGGTTGTTGTATAATAATAAACTCATTAAGCGTCTGTTCTTCTATACAACCATATCCATCATCAACTTTAAGATATACATTATAAATCCCACCTGAAGTATATTGATGAGTGGCAGTTGTATCATGACCTACATTTTCTTCTCCATCTCCAAATTGCCATGTATAAGTATATGATTCATCTGTCTCGAAAGCATTAAAAACGATATCTTCTCCGACACAACCAAACTGATCAGGAGAAGAAAAATTTGCATTAACGGATACTACAGTTATAAAATCAGGAAATTCAACACTAGCTTCGCAATTATGTAAAGTACCTGCTGAGACAGTTACAGAATATACACCTGCCTGCAAATAATTATGTGATACAGTGCCTGACCCATAAGAATGTTGCCCATCGCCAAATTCCCAATATATCCAAGTAATTGGATCATCTGATATAATATTTTCTGTAAAATTAACAGATAAGCTATTACAACCGTGTGTTTCATCAGCAGTAATATGAATTTCTGGTCCCAACACATGAATTTCATCCGTCATCGAATTTTCACAACCGTTCCCATCTCGAACGGTTAGAGTAACAGTAAAATATCCTACGGTCGTATAGGCATGTGGTGACGAAGGATTGCTTATCCATCCCGAATTAGTACCATCACCATAATCCCAATAATACTCCATAACATTTACAGAAGTACCTCCGTAAAACACAACCTGTTCATCAATACATACTTCATCATCAATTATAACAAATAGTGCCTGGGGCGATGAAATAGTAATTTGAACAGAATCTATGTATTCGCATCCAGACTCGGTATTATAGGCGATTACCTGAACCCAAAAACTACCTTGGTAAGGATATGTAAATGAATATTCATCATCAGTAGAGCCTAATTCGGAACCAAGATCTGTCCTTACTCCTCCTGTAATATAATAAGTAAACCAATCCCAATAATCTGCTTCGGTATAATCGAGTGTAAATAAATAGTCTAAAGGCGTTGCACATTCTGACGAAGAGGAAATACCATCTATAATTGGACCACTAATATAAACACTATCCCAAAGAAGAGTATCTCTACACCCATTATAAACAGTAATCATATGAATAGTAATCCATCCTGTATCCTGATCAAACTGCCACATTTGATACTCATCTCCTCCTTGATTATCGGTTGAATCAATCCACCAAGTAAATTCATCAATATCCGGATTATTCCAATCCCATAAATACAATTCAACTGAATCCTGAGGGCACAAATGATCGCTCGGCAAGGGGTCGTGATCTTCATAGGTTACGACGTCAATAGTAGGAAAATATGGTTCTCCAACAGAAATCTCAAGAGTACCAACATTTGTACAGTTATTATTGTCGGTTACTGTAAGTGTAACAGTATAATCTCCGGAGTTGTATGTAGAACTTGCAGTATTTGTTCCTGATGGATTTGTCTGCCCGTTACCAAAATTCCAATTCCAGTTTGTAATAGTTGCCAGCGGAGTTGTACCATTATATGTAAAATCAATTGTCAAGGGTTCGCAACCTTCAATAGTATCTCCAACAAAAGAAGCATCAGGCGAATTTATAGTAATTAATGGTCCTATAAAAGTATGAACGCAATTGTTTGCAGTTGTAACAGTTAAAGTTGGTTGGTAAACCCCTGGACTATTGTATGAATGTGAAGGATTTGGTAAAGTCGAAGAACCTCCATCCTGAAAGTAATAATTATAACTTGTAGCGTTAGCTGATGAAGTATTTGTAAAATTAACTGTAAAAGGAGTTGTACATGAAAACAAATTGGATGGACTTGTTGTAAAAGAAGCTGTAACTTCTTCCACTAAAAGAATAAAAGTTGTTGAAGCTTCGCAGGGGCCACCCGGATCTACAGTAAAGACTACTGACATATTACCTCCGGTATTATAAGTATGTACCGGAGTATTCTGATAACTAGTCCCTCCATCTCCAAACTGCCACGAACAAGAATATCCTGTTTGATTGACAAAATGTACTTCAGTATTTTTACAAACAACATTACCTTCAAGTACACTATAATTTGGTTCAGCAATTGTTATTCTCACATAATCATTCTGTGTAACAACTGTTTCACACCCATAAACATTGTCAGTAACAGTTATGCTTACATCATACACACCTGTTGAGTTATACGTATGAGATGGACTCGCACCGCTACCAGCAGGGGAACCATCACCAAAATCCCAAACTATTGTTGATGCTGATCCAAATGTAGTTGTAACAGTAGAAAAGAAATTTACGGTATGAGGAGCTGTACACCAGGTTGGATTATCTCCGTAAAAACTAGCTGTAGGATTTCCTGCAACAGAAATCAAAGCATTGTGAGTAATCTGATTTGTACATTCATTTTCATCAGTAACTATAAGACTTACATTATATGTTCCGGTTGAGCCATACAAATGCGATGGGTTTTGTGTACTGCCTGTAGTTCCATCACCAAAATACCATTGCCAAGTATCAATCGGAGCATCTCCAAGTGTTGATAAATCTGCAAAAACTGCATTATATGGAATACATCCTTTAATTTGTGTATCGTCAAAATTAGCAACAGGAGGATCAAAAATTGTAATCTGCATTGTTTCAGTAACATCAAAACCATCGCATGTTACAGTCAATGAAACAGTATAAACGCCACCATTTGAATAGTTAAAAACCGGATTTTCATTATTAGAAACGTCCCCGGTACCTGCCTGCCAGTAATATGTCGCAGCTCCTGAACAACCTGAAGATGTGTTTGTAAATATTATGTTGACCGGTGCACAAGCTTCGGTTTCAGATGCATTAAAACTAACAACCGGTTGACCGAATAATCCGTACCCCAAAATAATTAAACTTAATCCAAAGAAAAGTTTTGAAAAAATTTTCATGCTCCAGTGCTTTTTTTAAAGTAAAATTTGTTTCTTTACAAACAAAAATACTATATTTGAACGAAATAAAAAAACTGAGCATTGAAAAAGTTTATATTTTTTTTATCATTAGTAACGATATTTTGGGGCACAACACCTAAAATTACTCTGGCGCAAGACATACACTTTAGTCAGTTCTACGCATCTCCTCTGTCTATAAATCCTGCCGAAACGGGTTTCTTTAATGGGAATTGGCGTTTTACGAATAATTACAGAACACAATGGTCTGCAATAGGTATTCCTTATCAAACAATTTCGGGAGGACTTGACAAACCATTTAAGGTTAACCAGACTTCAAAATTCGGAATGGGTGCTTTCTTTGTTAATGATAATTCGGGAGCAAGTAACTTAAATGTTAATAAAATTTTTGTTTCCTGCAATTACATATTTACGGTTGACAATATACATACATTTGGAATAGGAGTTCAGGCAGGTTACGTGCTTAAAAGTTTTTCAATGACAGGATTGTCATTACCAAGTCAATTTAATACTATTACTGGTTACTTTGACCCGAATTTACCAAATAATACCGATTCATGGGATGAAAACATCAATTACACTGATATAAATGCCGGTATGAACTACTCTTTGAGTGTAAATAAAAGTAAAACATATTTTGGAGCAGCTTTGTTTCACATAAATACACCGGTTGAGTCATTTTTGCGTCAGGATCAAAGATTGCCAATGAGAATAGTCTTTAACGGTGGCGTTTATTTCCCTTTAAAGAACAAACTATATTTAAATCCTTCATTTTTAACTATGTATCATAAACGTGCCAGCGACTGGGTTTTTGGAGCATTGTTTCACTATGTTTTTACCGAACCTGGTGTGTTTGATAAGATTTTTGCCGGAGCTCATGCAAGATACTCTTTAAACAATATTGATGCAGTAATTTTCACAGGTGGCTTAAGTGTTTATGGATTTGACATCGGAGTAAGTTATGATGTTAACATATCTGCCCTACAGGCTGCTACTAACAACAAAGGAGCTTTGGAAATTTCGCTGATTTATAAGAATATCAGTAAAACACTAAATACAATAACTTTGCCTTGTGACAGGTATTAATTCTATTTCTAATAGTTGATATAATGACTAAAATAAACAGGTTAAAAAAGCACAAAAAGATGATAAAGAAAATATGGATTATACCTGCCTTTATTTTGATTTCAAGCTTATGCTACGCTCAAAATAACAATTCCATTAAATTATCGCCCGGTCAATTACTAAAGCAAGCAAAAATTGCAGAAAAATCAGGAGATATCTTTACGGCTATTGACTATTATAAAATATATGATGAAATGCGTCCGGGAAATCCAAAGGTTCAGAGTTCACTAGGAAGATTGTATTTTAGGGAAAAAAACTATAAAGAAGCCAAGGTTTATTTGTACAATACTTATAAAAATGATCCGGAAAAAAATTTAATGGATTTATTTAATTATGCAAGTTGTATGCATAGTTTAGGCGAATATGAAGATGCAAAACACTTTTATAATCAATTTGTATCCGAAGCAAAGAAAAGTGGAAAATATAAAGAAGAATCTAAATTGGCAAAAACTCACATAGAAGGTATAAGTTCGGCAAAAATACTCAAAGATAGTTCTCTAAATGTTGTTATTAAATTACTTGACACCACTGTCAACAAACCACACATAGACTTTTCACCAATTCCGTATGAAAAAGATAAATTGATTTTTGCCTCTTTACCTGAATCCGAGATAAAATACTATAATCCTGAAACAGACAAATTACCTGTAAGGAAATTTTATTTAGCACAGCGCAACGGAGATACATGGAAAAATCTTGGAGAATTTAACCCTTTGATAAACGGTGAAAATATCAATACCGGTAATGGAGCATTCTCTTATGATAAAAACAGATTTTATTTTTCGAGGTGTGAAAAGGATTATAACAGAAATATCATTTGTAAAATATTCGTTTCTACACTTGAAAATAATGAATGGCAAGAACCGGTTGCATTACCGGACATTATAAATATGCTTGGCACAAGTAATAGTATGCCTACAACCGGTGTTTCAAGATTACACACAGACGTACTTTATTTTGTTTCAGACAGAGCTGAAGGCAGAGGAGGAATGGATTTATGGTTTACTTATTATGACAGAAAAAAAGGAGAATGGAAAGAACCTAAAAACTGTGGTAAAAGAATAAATACTATTGCAAATGAAATTACACCATATTATAATATTGAAACTAAAATATTGTATTATAGTTCAAACGGATTACCAGGACTAGGCGGTTTTGATATTTTTAAAACATTTGGCGAAGGTAAAAGTTTTGACGGACCTGTAAATGTGGGTTACCCAATAAACTCAAGTTTTGATGATTTATATTATATTTTAGATGATAGCAGACAAAACGGTTTTATGGTATCAAACCGAACCGGCGGGTATTCACTTCGTAACGAAAACTGCTGTGATGACATTTATGAGTTTATTTATAAAGATTACATAAACATTGCTGTAACAGGAAAAGTATTTGGGATAACAGATTCACTGTTTTTTAAAAGTATTGAGCAGGAATATAAAAATGAAATGGCTATTAGTCTTGATGTGCTAGACCAAAGCGAAGAAATTGAGCTACTTTATGATTATCCGGTAAATTTATTTATGTTAGACAAAAAAACTGGCAAGGAAATGTTTGTAAAAACTGATTTTACGAGCTCAGGATCATATTTCTTTAACCTAGAACAAGGCAATGATTACATTGTTTCTGTTAAAGATTTTAATAAAAAAGAAATTAGATTACCATTTACTACAAAGAACATTACAAGATCAGACACATTAGAACTTGACGCAATTATTGTAAACACTTTTCCGGTTCAATCATTTATAGTACAAAATATTTATTATGAATTCGCAAGATTTGATTTAACTACAACAGCAAAGCAAACAATTGACAACACTATTTATAAAATCCTTTTAGCATACCCCGAAATTATTGTTGAAATCAGTTCACATACAGATAGTATTGACACAGAATACAATAATATGATTCTTTCTCAAAACAGAGCTCAATCTGTTGTTAATTATTTGATTTTAAAAGGTATTAACCCTGAACGTCTTGTTGCAAAAGGATATGGGGAAAATTTCCCGATTGCTCCAAATTCTCATCCTGACGGTAGAGATAATCCCGAAGGTCGTCAGAAAAATAGAAGAACTGAGTTTAAGGTAATCGGTCAACTCGAATCGGATGAAGAAATTATTTATGAGGATGAGTGATGACACGTATTCCACTGCTTAAAGATAATCATAATCATCTATTTACTTATTCTGTACTTAATACCGCAGAAAATTTATTTTACGTAAAGAACAAAAATAAGGCTTTACAAACACTGAAAGAATTAGCGCCGGAAAATGTAAATGTTGTAATAGGTTGGTTCGATTCTTTTTACAGTTTTTCAGAAGCAGAATTAGAATCACTACCTCCTGTTATTATTTGCAATAATTCTTTACATAAATATGTTTTCAATAAAAAAGCGGAATATGAAATATCCAAAGACTACTCCGAATGGGTAGAAAACAATAACAATCAAATTTGGGTCGAAAAAAATTTAAGAAAGATATTAGCCTACTTATCCGAATTATTCAGTTTTAATAAAAACACATTAGACCTAGCACTTAAAAAAAACCTGAATGCTGGGGTATGTTTTACTGCTGATATGTTTGTTGCATCAAACAATATTTTTAACTTGCTGTCTGAAATTGACTTCTATGCTTATACGGAAATATGGACAAACCCGGACATTTACCCTAATCTTCAAAAAAAATATAAGGACTTGTGTCGCGGAGTTAAATTATTTACAGACGGAGCTATTGGAGCCTCAAGTGCTGCAATATACGGATACAAAACATCAGAAAAAGGATTATTAATTTATACTGATAAAGATCTTTTAGATAAACTTGTAGAAATATCTGAGTTTAAAAAAGATATTGCTATTCATTGTATTGGAGATATTGCAATAGAGCAAGTACTAAGTTCATTAAGTAAAATCCTAAAAAGAAGTTCGGATATTAAAGTTCGATTGGAACACGCTCAATTTATAACAAAAAAGCAAGCATTTATTGCTAAAGATCTTGGATTAATATTGAGTATGCAACCTAATTTTAATATGGATTCTGTAATATATTCTGACAGATTGACTCAACATTACTGTGAAACCAACAATCCGTTCAGAATGCTAATTGACAGTGCCGGATTTGTTCCCGGAAAAGACTTAATCTTTGGCTCTGACGGAATGCCTACCGGAATAGCCGGAGCTATACAAGATAGTCTCTTCCCTCCCGTTTCAGGTCAAAAAATTAGTCTTGATGAATTCGTTGCTGCATATTGTACAAATGATTTTGAACAAGGATTTATCAACGTGCATATTGACAATCTTAAGAAAAAAGTAATTACTGATGTTATTATTTGAACAATTTCTGAAATTCCTCCGGTATCTTACTCTCAAACCTCATCTTTTCCTTGCTAACAGGATGTATAACTCCTAAAATCCATGCATGTAAACCTATTCTCCCAAAAGGATTTTCATTAGACCCATATTTTTCGTCTCCTACTATCGGAGCTCCAATATCACTTAGTTGTACTCTGATTTGATTCTTTCGACCTGTGTCTAGTTTTACTTCCAATAAAGAATAATTATTTATTGTCTTAATAGTTTTATAATTAGTAATCGCTAATTTGCCTTTTTCGGTATCATTTGTTGAATATACTTTATACATTTTATTTTCTGCCAGATATGAGGAAATTGTTCCGTCTTTTTTCTTTAATGCTCCGGAAGTTACAGCTATGTACTTTCGTTCAAAAACCATTTCTTTCCAATTATCCTTTAAAATTAATTGAATATCGGGTTTTAATGCAAACATCATTACACCCGAAACTCTGCCATCAAGCCTGTGAACAGGATATATCTTTCTATTGTTTTTTCTTTTTACATAGTCAGATAAAATATTGTATGCACTTGTATGTTCTTCTTTATATGCCGGAACCGACAAAACTCCACAAGGCTTTTCAATAACAATAATATAATCATCCTCATAAAATATCTTAATACCACACAAATCTTTTCTCTCATGAATTCTTCCCTGAAAAACTTCAACTTTATCTCCAATTGATAGTTTTTTTGTAGCAGATGTCTCAACAGAATTACTAATCTCTACATTTTTATTTTTAAGCCAGGACTTAAGTTTGTTTCTACTTTTTTCAGGAAACTTCTTCATGAGAAATTCTAATAAACGACACTCTTCATCAACCAAAAATTGAGTAATACCGGCATTAAAAGACTTCTTCGTATTATCTTTACCGGACTTAGGTCTATCCGTATTTAAAGTATCCATGATAAAATTTTGTGCAAGTTACAAATAATAGTAACTATTTAGCTTTATATGAAATTAATTTTTATTACCAGCCTATTTGTCCTTAGGGCTTAGGGCTTGGGGCAGAGAAAGATTGCAAAAAAAAAGTAAATTTTCAATGCTTATTTCTGTGGCGAATTGTCAAAATTAAATTGTGAAACTTTAATAACTAAAAACTAACTGTGTCAGTTTTTTCCACAACATTATCAAACACCAAATCAAAGCTGAAATTAATTCTATCATAATTAACATTCTCAGGTTTTGGTTGTTTTAATATTTGCCAATCGGAAGTCTGTATCTGGTAATTTGCCTTGAAAAACAGATTTGAATTATCATCAATATTTATTTCTACTGGAAATTCTATATCTGTGGTTTTTTCATTTATTGTAACGGTTCCTTTAGCTATGTAATGATTATCAGAAACACTGTCTTTTGCAAAACTCTGAATCATTAATTTAGCAGGAGGATAGGTTTCATTAACAAAAAAGCTTTCTTCTTCATCGCTGTAAAAACGGGTCAATGATAAGTCAATTTCCACAATTCCCGATTCAATTTTATTATCAATAACCACTATGCTACCACCAGTCAATTTCGATTCCCCGGAAGTTTCCAACTGAACATTATCAAGACTAACGTCAGCATATACGCCAAACACCTTGACCTTTTTAGTAATGTGAATATAATCAACATTTCTAATCCAATTCAGACTACTCAATTCTGTGTTTAGATTATAAGTCTTGGTAACCCGGATTACTGGTTTATTCTTTTCAGAAGTACCATTACCTGAGCAACCGTTACAAATAATTACCACAAGACACATTAGCAGATAAATAATTGTATTTTTTCTCATATTAAATAAATTAATTGGTTGATTTCTGCAAATATACAAAATCTTTACATTCGAAGTTATATGATTTAAAAAGATTTACTAAAAATCGGTATTCTGACAATAATTTTCTGCTTCCACAATACTATCAGTAATCAACCTTGTTTCAAACATTTCTTCCACTTCATAAACACTTACATCATCAATATAATAGTAAGCATAATTAAATTTAGAATTACCATTTTGCATAATGTAATTAGTAGAATAATTGTTATAAAAATTCCCGATTGTCAAAAATTTCTCTCCTCCCTGAGCCTGATAAATGCCTTCAATCACAACCCAAGATGACTGATTAGTAAGAAATTGACCTGACGGATTTTCAACAATAGGGATCAATTCCATTACCTCTTTAGTATTTAATTTTACCTTTTCCGTTGTAACACATGCTCCGATCGCATCTACTGCGAATCTTGAATTTGAAGAATTGCACACATAAAATCTGATCCTGTATTTTTTTCCCTGAACTAATTCAGACTTAAGTTCAGTTTGAATATATTCACGATAAATCAGCGGTTTTTCTCCTGTAATTTTGTTGTCTCTTGTAAAGTTTTGTCGAAGAATTATTCCACAGTACCCTTTACCTGTCCTGGCAAACATCTTTCCTGCAAAATTCTGAGGAACTCCGGCTTCTCCATCACAGCACGAGTTAAAATAATCAGGGGTTCCTTTGCTGGGAACATCCCAATGTGGAATAAGCTTCTTCTCTGGTTTTCCGACAATTCCTTTCGGACAAATTGTAAACTCTTCAAACGAAGGATTATTTACAAGGTTTTCGCCTTTCTCGACAATCAACAATATGCTTTTATAACCAAATATTCCTAAATTTTCAAATGTATTAGTATAATCAATTGTTGTAATCTCTTTAACAATATTTTGTGGAATTAAAATTTCGTTGTCATTAACAAATTCCTGATTTTCTTCTGCATCAAATGAATTATTTTCGGTATAAACCGGAGAAATCACTTCGATATTTTCACCTAAGCTATTATAACTAATATAGTCATCAATTGGCTGGTTAATTTCAGATTGATAATATCTTTGATTGGTTCCACTACTAATATTTACTAAAGACAAAGCCAGACCTAATGACAAAATAAGAAAAAGAGCAATAAAGAAATATTTTCTATCTGAATCAGAAGACAATTCTTTTACAATCATCGGCCATACATCCGGAGCTTCGAATACCGGCAAATCTGTAATTGCTTTATTTAGTTTATTATCTTTCATAGCCATATATTTTTTGTAAGATTAACTGCAACTTTTTCTTTGCGTAATGTAGTTGGGACTTTGAGGTTCCTTCGCTTATTTTCAAGATTCGGGAAATTTCCTGATGCGAATATCCTTCTACTTCATATAACACAAAAACACTGCGATATCCTTCATCAAGCATTAGAATTGCTTTATGCAACTCCTCTCCGCTTATATCCGACTCAAATTCAATCGGTTCATGAAGATTTGCAGGGAATTTTTCAAATTTGAGTTTTTTAAGTTTCCGAATTGCCCTTCTTACCATAATTGTCTTTATCCAGGCACCCAGACTGGACTCTGAACGAAAAGCATTTATACACTTAAAAACTTCAACAAAACCCTCCTGCAAAGCATCTTTAGCATCGTCACAATCAGCACAGATTCTCAAACAAACCGAATACATTGCATTTTTGTACAAATCATAAATCTGTTTTTGCGAATTTCTGTCATTTTTTAGACATCCTTCTATCAATATCTGCAGGTTTTGTGTTTCCATTTAACTTAAAGTGCAGTTGTCATATCAAAAAGTTGTATGAACTTATAATAATAACGGATTTTTATTACAAATCACTACCCCACATGCAAAAATTTAGCCTAATAATATGATTTAATAGCCAGCAGATTCATTTTTTAATCAATTTTAAAACAAACATAATAAAACTCAAACACATAGCAATGCAAGTAGTAAAATCCTTAATTACGAAAAAAAACTGCCTAATATTTTGTAAATAAATATTTTAAAATATCTTTGTAAAGCTTTTTTAAAATAGCACTATTAAAAATTTATCAAGTGGATTGCACAATAAGAAACAGTATTTCAAAATTGATAAATAATTACAAATAAAAACATATTTCTTTTATGAAAAGACTATTATCTGCCTTAACAATTCTTTTGGCAACTACATTTATTATATCTGCTCAAACAAAGAAAGTACAGATTCGAAAACATTTTGGATATGTTGAAAATTTTGGCACTGGTGACAATGAAAAGGGTGGACAGAGCTTGGAATTTAACAAAAGCTTGTTGGACAGCACCTCTCTTGTGTTTACAGTTGTTTCGGGAAAATGTGAAGGTATTACTGTTGTATGCAAGAACAAATATGATGTATGGGTAACTGTAATTGACAAAGGGCAACCAAACGTAATATTTAAATATGACCAGTATTTTAGCAGATATAATCAGGATTCTTCATTTAAATCATTCATTATTACAGTTAACGGATCTCATAATTATTATAGCAATCAAGCTTGTAAAGTAAAAGTCGATCTTATAAAATATGTTAATATAGATTCGACAATGTTTGAAACAAAGTACGAAACCAATGGAAAGATAGAATATAATACAGTTGCAACAGACGGCGTTTCGTATTTAGAGCTGTACCTTAACTACCCTGGAAACAAATCAGTAAGAGTCACTAATCCTAAATTTGGAAATATCAGAGGAAAAAACTTCAACAATTCAGACGAACATTCCTTTAATGTTCCACTTGATGAATCCGGATATGCAACAATAAGATATTATCCACCAAAGTACATTTCGCAGAAAAACTGGGATAAATATTCAGAGTCAAAACAAGTAAAAAGGGATCAAAATAATTATGATTATCAATATAAAAAGACTATTCCGGTTGCATTAGTAGTTACATATAGTAATCATAAAGATAAATATGTAACTGATACTGTAATAGTAAATGTTTGCAGAACGCCCATATTTTTCATTCACGGGTTTTTGGGTACAGCAGGTACTTGGTCTAAGATGAGCGGCAATTTAGGGAACAAAGGATATTTCACATTTACTCATAATTACCATGCAGGAGCCGGTTCGATTGAGGATCAATCCAGATTGTTAAAACAAAATATACAAGAATATTTCGATAAAGTCGCCATAAAAGTCAAAAAGGTAGATCTTATTTGTCACTCGATGGGCGGATTGATAGCAAGGCAATATGTTCAAAGCAGGATTTATGACAATAACGTAAGAAAATTAATAACTGTTGGCACACCACATCACGGAGTAGGAAATGATGACAATTTTTATGATTGGATTGGATATTGGGCTGGAAAACAGGGTGCATCATGGTATAACACGCATAAAATTGGTATTCAACAACTTAAGGAGAATAGTTCATTTTTAAAAAGATTAAATTCGGGAGAAGCGAGCGGGACACATTTAGTAAAAGGCATTCAATTTGGAAACATATATACTGTTCCATGGGATTATGTCGTTTGGTCAAATTCAGCACATCTAAATATGGTGGCTTCTTATGTACTCTATGATGTTCCCCATTCTTCGGACTTATCAAGTGGGTTTGCTTTAACTGACCATCCTGATGTAGAAAAACAGATTCTACACTGGTTGGAAACAGATATTAAACAGGAACGAAACATAATGGTATATCCTGAACTTTCAAAAGCATCAAAAGGAGAAGTTTATAGAGGATATTTTAAAGGAGATGATTTCGTTGAAGAACAAATAAAGACATTCCCGTTAAAATTCAGCTTAACTGATGCAATAATTACAAAAGAAGGAACTGCTATAATTCATTTAAAAGCCGGTAATGTAATATGGGGATCAATATTTTTGGAAGAAAACTCAGAAATATATATACAAAATTGCAGTCCACATCAAATGGAAATCAGAATGTTCAGGGGTAAAGCTATCTTCAAAAGTACAAAATCAGACGGAAGTCATTTTATTGTTAGTTTACACAACAGAAATTATGGCATCATGAAGGATGGTGTACATGTTTTTAGTCCCCTGGCTTATATAAGAGGATTAGATACTGAATTCGCAATAGAAAACTCTGATGAAATTAAAATTTATGGTCTTGAAGGAAAGATGGAAATAAGTACTGATATTAACCCTGGATATAAACCTGTTGTAATTTCAAATAAACAAGCAGTAGTAGTTTCAGGTAAAAAAATAGAAGAAACAAAATTTAAAAAACCTGACTGGTGCATAGATCTTGACGAAATCATTAAAGAAGATGATGGAATTAACGAAGATGACATAAACGAAGATGCAAATCCTGATAAGACAAAAAAATCGGCTAGTCAATCAGTTTCAGAAGATAGCTCAGATATGCTGATAGGTTTCATTATAATCGGCATTGGTGCTGTTTTCATAATAATAGTCATAGTTGTGATAGTAATTTTAATAATAAGAAAAAAAAGAAAAAACAATGAAAACAAAACTTTTAATAGTAATTAGTCTGGCATTTTTGACAATGCTTACAGCATGCAATTTCCTACAGAATAAAAAAAATGAAACAATGACCATTTCTGGAGTTGTTACAGACAACAATAACTATCCGCTTAAAGGAGTTAAAGTAAGTGTAAACGGAAAACTGTTCACTACATCAGAAACCGGTAGTTTTCTTTTCGATGCTTTAGAACCAACAGATAAACAAATAATTGTAAATTTTGAAAAAGAAAATTATTACAACAATTCAATTCTAGTTTCTAAACCGGAAGAAATAAATCAGATACAAATAGCCATGATGCCACACGGTAATACTAAAGATGGATTTGGTGCCGGTTCAAGAATTTCTGTATCACAAGGAGGTGAATTAAAGCTGGCTGATGGGTCTTCTTTAGTATTGGCTCCTGGTTCGATAAAGTCTAATGAAACAAATATAAATGCAAATTTTTCACTAATTCCGTCAAACGATTATAGTTTTGGTAATTTAGTGCCAGGAGAAAACTTAAAAGGTCTAAATAAAAATGATGAGGAAATTATTTTATTCGCATATGGTTTAATGTTTATTGAATTATCAGACAACAGAGGACCGGTAAGCCTAAAAGCTGATGCTAACATCAAAGTTGCAATTCCATACGAAGACAGGGATTATATGCCGGAAGAAATGGAAATGTATTCATACGACGAAGAAAGCGGTTTATGGAAATTTGAGTCAATTGCCAGAAAACAAGGCAGTTATTATCTTGCAAAAACAAAACATTTTAGTTCATGGGCTATTGGGGTTCCTGAAAAATCGACAGGTACTGTAAAAGGGAAAGTTATTGACCGCAGCGGCAGACCAATCAAAGGGCAAAGCGTTAAAGTATTTCAAACTACTGCCGTTACTGACAATGATGGAAATTATTCAGCACAGGTTCCTGCAGGACAGAATTTTGTTGTTGGTATGAATTATAAAGGTTTTGAAATAAAACTAAATGCCGGCCCCTTGAAAGATAAAGAAACCGTAGTCCTAGACATTTCTGTACCTGCAATGACCATGATAAGTGGAACAATTACAGGCTGTGATGACAAAAACACCGGAGGTCAGGCAAATCTTACCTGGGGTGAACCGGAATTTTCAAATATGTACACAAAAGACGGAAATTTTGAGCTGTCTATTCCTAGCACTGTTAAAAACTCGACACTCACAATAAGTATTGGCGATTCTAAAGTTCAAAAAGAAATTTCAAATCCTGATAAAAAAACGGAAATTAACGTTGGTGAAATAAACTTATGTGTTGAAGGTACGGATAAAGATAAGGACAAGGACAAGGACAAGGACAAGGACAAGGACAAGGACAAGGATAAGGATAAGGATAAGGATAAGGACAATATAAAACCAAAACCCGTTAATGTTGTTGGTGTATATGAATTTGTCAGCAGATCTGACGGACAAAGACTAGTAAATTATCACAGATTTACAATAAATGCTGATGGGACATATCAGGAAGATTATAATCCTATCAATAGTGGTAATTATATTGGAGGTACAAAAGGAACGTGGAAATTGTCAGGAAATACAATTACCTTTACTTATGTTTCGGGTGGAGGAGAATCTTACACTGTTGAAGGCAATACTATGACAAGAAAAACTGAGGATGGTATAACTTTCACTTTTAAAAAGACGTGAAATTAATAATTATAACTGTTAATAAAATGCCACAGAGACTAAAAAAACTGTGGCATTTTTATTTCGGTTTTTTTATTCTAGTTGATATAATTTTCCCAAATTTTCAATGCCTCTTCAAAATTTTCTCCGCTGTCGCAAGATTTTATCTTGTGACAAGTCACCATAAGACCCCGCTGTCGCAAGATTGCTTTCAGCGAGCCCTTCGGGGTTGCATCTTGTGACAGGACTCATTATATAACAACAATAACATCACTTACCAATCCTTTTTCCCCGCTGTCGCAAGATTGCATCTTGTGACATGACATATTATATAACAACAATAACATCATTTACCAATCCTTTTTCTCCACTATAATCTTTTGCACTGCTATAAATATATTCTTCCGGCTTATACACGAAGCCTGCTTCAACAGGATTAAAATGGATATAATTTATTTTTTCGTTGGTAACTTTTGGACTCCATAACTCTATTGGATGATTTTCATGTTGCCAAAATTTATAATCTCTTACATTTGAAGATTTTTGTGCTGCATCAGAAAATTTTTCCAGTAAAAACTCTTTACGGCTCTCTTGTGGATTCTTTTGTATCGCTTTTACAATAGCCTTGCTTGAAAAACGCTTCAAATCCCCAACAACTTGCTGCGGAGTTAGTTCGGATATAATTCTGAAAATCAAATGAACGTGACTTGTCATAATACACCAGGCAAATATCTCCATTCCTTTTTCTTTTTGACAGTAATGAAAACTATCAATTACTATGTCTTTGTATTCATTTCTTGTAAAGACATCGAGCCATTCTACGACAGTAAAACTTGTGAAATAAACGCCTTCAGGATTATGGAATTTGTAATTTCTGCTCATAATACAAATGTACATTTTTTTAATTATCGATTGTACTCCGCTGTCGCAAGATTTTATCTTGTGACAGTACCAAAATAACAAACACTCTCCCGACCTGCATCTTGAAACAATAAACGACTATATGTTTTAATTTTGGAAATCATTACTCAAAGATAATGAATTTTAAATTAGCTTGTGGTTTGTAAATAATTTTCTCAAACCACAAGACGCAGTCTTGCGGTAGCAGCGAGCGGGGTAATTCCAGATTGAACGGGATAGACTTTGTGGGAGCGGCAACTATTCGCACCATGAATATCACTCGCTTTGATAAATAATTTTGATTGAATTGCTAACAACTTTATCATTTAATGCATTGCGGTGAATTCTATATTGATCATAGTATGATATCGTAACAGAATATTCTCCATAGTCGGTATTCAAGGGGTTGTATTGCATATATTCTTCAATACTTTCTAATGGATATTCCTTGTCGCTCAAATGCCTAAAGTCAATGATGAATTCCAATTCTTTAAATTCATTTGGCTTTAAAATAATATAACTATCTTGATCAGGATAAAAAGAAAAGAAATCTGTTAACGGAATAAATTTATATTTATCGTTTTTCTCTTCAACAATTTTTGCAAACCATGCATATGGACCTCTTTCAGGATATGATTTTATATCCAATAATCTTAAAATAGCAATATCAACATCTTTATTATTTACTAAAATGCACTTTATTTTTACTTCTCCTGAACTAAGAGTATCATTTGTGGATATAAACAAATTAATTTTTTCTGAATCAATCCCTTTGTATTGGAGCTGAACATGACATGATGTCATGGTCAAACAAAGAAATAAGAGTAATATTACTGGTTTTATTTTCATTTTTTTAATAAAAGAAATTCAAAAATTTAGCAGGCCCAAATGAAAAAGCAATACCTTTAAAATCATACCCTGGATATTTACCCTTCATTTTGTATATATTATCAATCCAAACTTCTGGTGGAGTTGAAAATCTTCTCATAGCATGTTTATGCGCATTTATCTCAAATTGTTGTGAAAAAGTCCTGCCAAAATATCGTTTATAAGGTCTTTTGCTTGTCGTCCAGTCAATTAAATGATACTGTTCATGACTTGCAGTAGTATATGCTTGCCCTTTGTTTATCAAACCATCTGGACCAATAGTCAATTCATAATATCTTTCTCCGTCAGAATTGGTTTTAATACTAAAATTTCCTTTTTTAATTAGACTTGGGTCATACGATATTTCACCAAATTTCTTATTTAATATGGACATTTTACTTTTAACATTTAAATCTAAATTCCCTTCAAAATCAAGATGTTGTAATTCATATTTATCCCAAGTAAAGTAATCGAACATAGAACCTCCAAAAGCCATTACACCAGAAGTCAAACCTCCTAATGCAATTCCCTTAATGTAATCTCTAACATTATAATCAATTTTACCATTATCTAAATAATCTGTTACAATCATTCCTGATGCAGTTGTAAGTGCCCCAGACAGTGTTGCATAGCCAGCTTTACCTAAATAAGTTGAAAAATTGTTTGAAAAACTTGTTGATGTTACATTAAATGCCGGAGACATCATTCCCATTAAACCAAATACTGCACCACCAGCCATCGCACCTCCAAGTTGAGACCAATTTATACTGTTTTGCTTTCCCCTAATAACATTAAAAGTTTGTAATCCAAGGTTAAAAGTACTCCCCCAAAGTGCCCCATCCAACATCACGCCGAAAGTCACTAATGGTGGACAAAATACAGCAGATAGTGAAGTAAATATAAACTCCCCACTCGGATCCACATACACCAACGGATTGTTATAACAATACGAATACCTGTTATAATTCTGTGGATTGTAGGGGTTTTGCACATGATTGTCGGGAGAGAGAACTCGTGCAATTACGGGGTCGTAGAGGCGACCGTTCATGTTTATTAAGCCGAACTCGGGCAACATCTCGTGTCCGGTATAACCACGGAAAAGCATAGTAAGTTGTGGCGTTTCTTCGGGTTCGCCAGTTTGGGGATTTCTGTACTGCCCCCAAGGGTCGTAACCTTGTTCTTCAATTATTTCGCCTCCCTCATCTGCAATGGCAACAATGGAGCTGAGGTGGTCAGTTATTGTGTAATACAGCTCCGGTGTTTCTCCGTTTTCGCTAATGTAAACCGCAGTATTGCCCATTGGTCCGCCAATGTAGTAATATTCGGTTATTGTATTGGTTGTGTGGTTTATTTGTTTTTCGTATTTGCCGAGGTAATAGCGGGATTTTTTTGTTTCGGGTTTCGGGTTACTAGTTTCGGATTTCGGGCTACTAGTTTCGGGTTGTGGGTTTATAATTGCAACAACATACTGTATATAATTACAGATGCTTGTTGTCGTATTGTATGCTTTAATTTCTTGAAACATTACTCAAAGATAATGAATTTTTAAATTAGCTTGTGGTTTGGCAAACTTTTTTCCCAAACCACAAGACGCAGTCCCCGCTAAAGCGGGGTAGACTTTGCGGGAGCAGCGAATTAATAATATTAATTTTAAGCCATAGTGGGAAAATATTCTATGGCTTTTTTTCATTAATATAACTCTCCCAAATTTTCAAGACCTCATCAAAATTTTCTCTACCAAAACCAATCCTGACATAGGAATCTCCATAATCAAACATCTCGCCCGGGACCATCATAATGCCGGTTTTTGACACCAGTTTTTCACAATAATCGAGACTCGGACAATCAATATTTAGTTTGGCAAGTGCAGTAGAGCCAGCAACAGGTTCAACAAACTCGATTAAATCAGAATTTCTTCGGACAAATTCAGAAAATAGTTTTTTATTCTTTACAATTTTTTTAATATTATGATTTATAAAATTATCCTTATGATTAAGGGCAATATATGTCAAAACCTCACCAGCCGCATTGTTACAAATACTTAAATAGTCTTTGAATGAAACCATTTTTTTCAAGATGTCTGCCCTGTGAGAAGTAACCCATCCGAATCGTAAACCTGCAAGACCAAAAGATTTCGCCATTCCCCACAGACAAACTGAATTTTCGTATAAATCACAAATTGATGGAATTTGTTTTGACGCATCATGAACCAGTTGGTGGTACATCTCATCGGAAAAAATCAGCAAATTGTATTTACGGGCTAAAGAAATTATCTTGTTTAAATCATCAACTGAAGGTAAAAACCCGGTTGGATTATGCGGGAAATTCAAAACAAGCAGTTTTGTTTTTTTAGAAAGTAAAGATTCCAGTTCTTGTACCTGATAGTTTTGATGCGAATCAAATTTCCACCATTTCACAACTGCTCCGAGACTAACAGCAACCTGATACAATGATTGATATGACGGATACATGCAAATAATTTCATCACCTTTATTCAAAATTGTATTCATCAGAATAAAATTTGCCTCCCCTGGTGACATTACCAATACATTATTTAAATCAAGGGTTTTATATTGAGATGCAATTGATTCTCTTAAAAATTCTGAACCCCTGGAATCCGTATATCCAAATCTCAAATTGTTCCACAAACTCATTTCCTTGTCATCAGCACTCGAAAGAATATACTCCAGACTAAATCCATCACAATCCGAACTCGAAATCAGATATTTTGTACTGAATTCATATTTAGCAAAGTAGCGTTCAAGTTTAAAATCATCAATCAGCATAATATTTCAGATTTTATTTAAGGCAAATTCTAAATCGTCAATCAAATCATCAGTATTTTCAAGACCTACCGAAATTCGTATATCGCTCATGGAAATGCCCATGTTTTCAAATTGTTTTTCATTCAACTCCTTTATATAAGCTATCGCCGGTGCATAAACCATACTTTCAAATCCTCCCCAACTAACTCCTTTATGAAATAATTGAAGACTATTAAAAAATATTTTTACTTTTTTAATGTCATCAGTATTTAGTTGAAATGACATTAAACTGCTGTACCCAGTCATTTGTTTTTTACCCAAATCATACTGAGGAAAACTTTTAAGACCAGGGAATCTTACAAATTTAATCTTAGGATGATTTTCCAGAAATTCTGCAACTGTTAATGCATTGTACTGATGTCTTTCCATACGTACAGCCAGAGTCCTTAAACTCCGCAAAAGTAACCATGCTTCGATTGGGGCAATTTTGGCACCCAACCATGCATATTCGCGCTTAAAAATTGAGTCTATTATCTCAGCTTTACCCATTAAAACCCCACCTACTATATCACTGTGACCTCCTAGATATTTTGAGCAGGAATGAATTTCGATATCAATTCCCATTGCTAATGGTTTTTGGTAGAGTGGCGTTGCCCAGGTATTATCAATAATTGTTTTTATTCCTTTTGATTTTGCCAGTTTTGACACAGCTTCTATATCTTGCAGACTAAACACTGCAGTTGATGGACTTTCAAGATAAATCATGCTGGTATTTGGTTTTATTGCCTTTTCAAAATCCTCAATTGAATTTCCCTGAACAAAAGTTGTATCAACATTAAACTTAGGTTTTAAATAATTTGTTAAGAAATTACTTGATGGACCATACAGGTTTTTTAATGAAATTACATGATCTCCGCTATTAACACAATACATAATAGCTGCTG
>Ga0116142_10001510_pt1 | contig 27774 bp, 20 predicted proteins | sample AD_UKC033_MetaG_FD_89785 | JGI IMG/M metagenome (GOLD analysis project Ga0116142, IMG submission 89785) | Active sludge microbial communities of municipal wastewater-treating anaerobic digesters from USA - AD_UKC033_MetaG | ecosystem: Engineered > Bioreactor > Anaerobic > Digestate | place: USA... | reverse complement strand
ATCCCGCATTGTCGACAATCGTTTCATCAACCGTGATGCATTCATTCTGCACGCAAGGCTGCTCATCCACATCATTGACCGTGACCGTCAACGTCGCCGTTGCAGGGTCCCCGTCCTGATCCAGAATTTTATAAACAAACTGGTCGGCTCCGGTAGTAACTCCATCAGGCGTATAAGTATATGCACCGGTATGGTCGATCACCAGCACACCATGGGCACCATTGATCGTAACCGTACCACTGGTTGGAACGACAACAGCCGCACCGTTGAAAGAGACCTCGGAAACGACATAACCGGGTTTATCTTCACCGATATCATCATTGGCCGTCACATTACCGGAAACCGCGAGGTTGGCATCGGAAACCGTGATTGTATCGTTAACGGCAACAGGAGCATCATCATAAACATTGATCGAGATCGTCCCGGTTACCGAGTCACCATCATTGTCGGTGGCAACAACATCAAAACTGAGAGTGATGATATCATCCGGGTCGTTAGGATCGGCGTGATCCAGTTGGCCGTACAATTTGAACTCATAGCTATTGTCAGGATTGAGCGTCAACGTAAAGACCGTATCCCCGCCGGCTTTACCGATATATTGATTACCAACTTGCGTCACTACAATCGGAACACCATTGGACGACAAAGCACCACCAGCCACAGAGCCACTTGCCGCAAAGCCGGAAGGTCCGGCCAAAGCAACGGTTCCCGGACCATCGGCTTTAAAATCAACAACAACCGTACCATTGACCGTCTGAATGCCCGACTCGTCAACCAGAGTCTCGTCAACAGTTTCGGGAACCACATCAATGGTTGGAATCGTATCGAGATCGCGAACCGACACATTCAAGGTCGCGCTTGCCGGATCTCCATCCTGATCGAGAATGGTGTATACAAAGGAATCCGTTCCAACACCCGTATTGTGCGACGTATAAGTATAAGCTCCGGTATGGCCGATCTCCAGCACACCGTAAACGCCATTGACCGTTACCGTACCGGAAGACGGGACGGCAACAGACGTTCCATTGAACGAAACCTCGGAAACAACATAACCCGGAGCATCTTCACCCACATCGTCATTGCTGGTCACGTTGCCGGAAACCGTCAAGCTGTTATCAGGAACAATAGCCCCATCGTCAACCGCAACTGGCGCATCATCAAGCACGCTGACAGTAATAGTTGTAGAAGCAAAATCACTGTCGCTATCGAAAGCCGTCACACCGAACGTAAGCGTAATAACATCATTCGGGTTTGCTCCATCCGCGTGATCCAGCGGTTTGAATTGGGTAAAGACATAGCCCCCTGTTGCCGAATCAAGCCCCAAGGTAAAAACTGTTGCAGCGCCTGCTTTCCCAACATATTGATTTCCCAGCAGAACGACATGCACTGGCACACCATTTGAGGTCAGAGCACCATCGGCCAGAGATCCGCCCGCAACAAAGCCAGGCGTAAGAGCGTACACACCGGGACCATCAACGCCAAAATCGGCCACAATCGTGCCGGATATGCTGTTGGCAGATGACAGGTTGCTTTCATCAAGCAAAGATTGGGCAGGATTGATCGTCGGCTTGACATCAAGATCGGTTACTTCAACTGACAGAACCGCCGTATCCGTATCACTGTCACAATCAGCCATTGTGTATGAGAATTGGTCGGTCCCAAGCGCGGTGTTGGACGACGTATAGGTATAGCCGCCGTCAGATCCGATCGAGAGAACGCCGTAATTGCCGGTGACACTAACCGTACCGCCCAAAGGAACGGAATAGGTCGTACCGTTGAACGTAACAGCCGTCACATGACCGTTGCCATCCGTTCCGGCATCGTCATTGGTAAGGACATTGCCTGTTACGGTCAGAGGATACGAACCGACGGAAGCGGTGTCATCAACAGCAACAGGGCCATCGTCATGAATAGCAATCGAAATCGTCGTGCTGGCTTTGTCACCGTCAGCATCCGTCGCCGTAACACCAAACGTCAAAGTCATCACATCGTCCGAATCGGAAGCATCGGCATGGGTCAAAGCCTTGTATTGGGTAAAGGTATAATCACCCGTGGTGGAATCAAGCACCAGAGTAAAGACCACATTACCACCGGCCGTACCGGTATAGGTATCTCCCGCATGGGTAACAACAACAGGAACATGACAGGATTCAAGATTGGACCCGACAGAACCGCTGAAAACAAAACCATCATTAAAGGTCAACGTGCCCGGAGCATCACGACCGTAATCGGCATAAACGCTACCGCTCACCGAACCCAAATTGGTTTCATCAATAACGGACGAAGCGTTTTCAAGAATCGGCTTGTCATCAACAACCGTCGGAGTACCCGCAACGCCGCTCACATAAGGAATGGTCGGGATTTGCGGAGCACGATAATTGAGGGCAGTCGGAGCGATTGGACCGATCGGGTTTTCACTACCGAATGTTGCACCATCAATCGAACTGTTGAACCCGTATCCGCGGCTCGACGAGGTCGGACGCGCACCGGCATCACCAGCAGCAGGCTCGATATTGGCCAGATCTTCACCGGCAGAAGGTTGAATAGCGGCAACTTTTTGTGCGGGCGCGGCAGGCGCGGCCTCTTCACCGGCAGCAGGCTCGACTTGCGGAGCGGCTTCGCGTACGGCGGCCAGCGGGGGAGCTTCGGCAACAACCGTCTCGGCGACGGAAGGAATCTCGACTAATTTGCATGAGGTCAGCAACGCGGAAGAATCGACGACAGACCCGTCAGCCAAAGTCATGACAGGGGGAAGCTCAGTTCCGGAAGCGGCAAAATAATTGTTAAGAATAAGTACGCCGCCATTCGGAAACGTCAGGATCATGTTCTGTCCGGCTTGGGCCGCACTAGCATCAGCCAGATCAAAATTGAGATGATATTCGCGACCTGCTTCAATATTGGCCTCGACCACCTGTCCGGCTTTCGGCATATCGAAAGCCATGGTGCCGATCGATTCTGTTTCGAACAGAACCGGACCTTGAGCCAATTGCCCGCGCAAATCTTCAGGATAGATAATCGTGTTGTCAGAGAGCTGGATCAGAGTATCGCGTCCACAAGACTGGGTGGAATTTGCAAGCTCCTGAAAATTTTCTATGACCAAACGGGAGCCGTCACGAAAAGAAATTTCAAGTTCCCCTTTAGGAAGAAGCTGCATCGAAGAAATGCTGTCCTGAGAGAAAGAGAGCGTATTGACCTGACCGGGATTGAGGGTCAGAGGTAAATCGAAAACTTTATTTGCTGCGGCAGATCCGACAACATTGATATCTTTGGGCATGGAAATTCCCCCTATAAGGCTTTAGTGATACTCCCCCATTTAGGAATAGAGTATGCATCTGTCTACTTAAAAAAACATGAAACGGTGAGGATTTGTAGCACTTTTCCGCAAGGGCGGTCAAGAAATTATGGTAAAATTAATCAGGGGATAATTTTAATTCTTAACGGGATGTGGTATTTATTGTCATAATATAATAAAAATCAATAGCTTAGCAAAACACCTACCAACGGTGGAAATTTTATTTGCAATCCTCCGCCCTCCTCCCTATACTCAGGCCAAGCCCCGGTACAATCCTTGTGCCACCCGGACAAGCCGCGTGGTAGGAGGGTGAAGTACCGGGGCCTTCTTCTTTATGATCGGACCAAATGATCGGACCAACCGTCAAAAACAGCATCTTCCAATAATATTATGCCCCTGAAACTCGATAAAATTAGCGTTCTGGTTGTAGAAGACATAGCCCCCATGAGAAAATTGATTGTTGGCGTTCTTGAAGCTCTGGAGATCGGGAAAATCATGACGGCTGACCACGGGGGCAGCGGCTTCAGAACCTTCAAGAACTTTAACCCGGATGTCATTATCACGGACTGGGAGATGGAGCCGATCAGCGGTTTCGAAATGATCCAGAAGATCCGTTCCGACCCGTCATCCCCCAATAAAACCGTACCGATCATTCTGATCACCGGTTACAGCTCCAAATCGAGAGTGGTTCAAGCCCGCGATATCGGTGTCACCGAATTTCTGACAAAACCCTTTACCGGTCACGATCTTACCAAAAGAATTGAACACATCATCAATAAACCACGAGACTTTGTTGAAACCTCAAGTTTCTTTGGACCGGACAGGCGCCGCCGGAAAATCGACGATTATTCGGGCCCCTCAAAACGTGAATCAGACGAAGGGCAAAAGCCAGTTTCGTCAAAGGATATACCTTGGGATATCATAATCAATTAGAAGTTTCTGAATAATAACCAGTTGCCATGAACATGACCAAAGAAAAACCTCAAGTTAAAATCCACAAAGCCTCCAAGGCTCTCCAGCTAAAGGCCGGAACCGGAAGCTTTACTCCGGACAAGGTTATAAAAGCAAACAGGGTTATCGAAGAAAACACGATAGACTTCTCGGAACTTGCCGATGATTTTCTGGTCAAGCTTCTGGACGGTATCCGCAAAGCCAAAGCCGGCGCCGGAAAACAGGAAGAGCTTCTGGCCAACCTCATCAAACCGGTCATGTCGCTCAAGGCTCACGGCAAAATGTTCAAATTCGAACTGGTCAGCTCTTTGGCCGATATTGTACTGGGTTTTCTGGAACACGTCAAAGAACTCGACGCAGATGTGATCGACATCGTCGAAGCCCACCACAAAACCCTGTCTCTGATTATCAAGAAAAATGTCACCGGAGACGGCGGTGGCAGCGGCCCTCTGCTGATCGCCGAACTGAGCGACGCCTGCCAGCGTTACTACTCAAAAAATCCGCACAATTTCATCAGCCGCTGATAAGGTCTTTAAAAACTCAATCTGCGGGCCTGCTTGATCTGCGGAATAGAATTGACCTTCTCAAACACATCGTCTGATAGAACGGAATCAATCGAAACCAAAGCCACTGCCGTTTTACCTGAAGCAACCCGCCCCAGACGGAAATCGGCAATGTTGCAATTTGCTGCAGCAAGAACCGTCCCCAGCGCCCCGATCATCCCGGGCTTGTCTTCATTGCGGATAAAAAGCATATGCTCCGACAAAGCCGCCTCGATCGGAACGGATTCGATCTGTACAATCCGCGGCTCGCGTCCTGCAAAAAGCGTCCCCATCACTTCATGAACACCATCCTCGCATGTGATTTTGACCCCGATTGCCGCAAGCCACTCGCTCGTGTCCTCGTTATAGCGGTCGGTGACAGAGATCTTCTTGCTCTTGGCAATTTCCGGCGCATTGACCAGATTCACATGTTCCGACATATCAGCCAGAACCGCCGCAAGAAGCGTCGCCGTCAAAGGCTTTGTGTTCACCTGAGTAACGCTCCCCGTATAGGAAATCTCGATAGCCTTGATTCCGCTCTCGACGATTTGTCCGGCCAGACGCCCGACCTGCGTCGAAAGCCCCATATAGGGCTTGAGCTTCGGCGCGTCTTCTGCGGAAATCGACGGCATATTGACCGCATTGACCACGGCCCCTTTCAACAGGAAATCCGACATCTGCTCGGCCACCTGAATGGCCACATTGACCTGAGCCTCGGATGTGGACGCCCCAAGGTGCGGCGTACAAATGACGTTGGGATGGCCAAACAGAATATTCTCGGTTGCGGGCTCGACCTCGAACACATCGAGTGCAGCCCCCGCCACATGACCACTGTCCAGCGCCTCTTTCAAATCTGCCTCGACAATCAATCCACCACGCGCGCAATTGATGATCCGCACGCCCTTTTTCATTTTGGCCAGCGCACCCTTGTCGATCATCTTATTGGTTTTTTCGGTCTTGGGCACATGGATCGTGATGAAATCGGCCTGCGCATAAAGCTGATCCAGATCGACTTGTTCGACCCCCAACTCCTCCGCGCGTTCTGCCGTCAGAAACGGATCGTAGGCAATCACCTTCATCCCCAGCCCCAGCGCACGATTTGCAACAATCGCACCGATATTCCCGCACCCGATCAAGCCCAACACTTTTGCATAAAGCTCGACCCCCATGAATTTGCTTTTCTCCCATTTACCCGCATGGGTTGAAACACTGGCCTGGGGAATTTGCCGTGCCAAAGACATCATCATCGCAACGGCGTGTTCTGCCGTGGTAATCGAGTTTCCGAAAGGAGTGTTCATCACCACAATCCCCGCCGCCGTCGCCGCAGGCACATCAATTGTATCAACCCCGATCCCTGCGCGACCAATCACCTTGACCTTTCCCGCCGCCTTGATGACATCCGCCGTGACTTTGGCCGAAGAGCGACAGGCAATTCCGTCATAGTCACCAACAATTCCGGCCAGCTCTTCCGGGGACAATCCGGTCTTGATATCGAATTCAACCCCGTTACGACGGAAAATCTCTTCCGCTTGCTTGTCCATCTTGTCGGCAATTAAAACCTTGACCATGAGTCCCTCCATAGCGATAAAACAGGAGAAACTCTAAACTCTTTCAAAACGAATGCAACAGAAGAAAAACTGTCATCCGCTTACATTAACTCCTCATAATTTAAAGTTTTCTGTGGGTTTTTTCCCTCACCACCTTACTCCAGAATCCAATATTCCCTAGACTCCCCAAATGCGCTCGTTCTTTCTGTGTTCTGTGTCCGCCATGATTTTGGCCATAAGTTCTCCCGCCACTGCGGGCGGCGAAGAAATGCACCTCTCAGCTGCACCAAAAACCATGGAAGAAGCCATGGCGCTAATTGCACAGCTTCAATCCGAAAACGAGGAATTGCGCTCAAAAGTCTCCCTGAAAGAACCTCAAAGAACATCTCCCGCTCAACAGCAAGAAGAGCGGGAAAAACAGGTCTCTCAAAAACAACAAGGTCAACAAAACCAAAGCCCGCCACCCGAGCCCGCATCCCCAGCTCCGGTAACATTTGATCCGTTCCATTTCAAAGTCACCCCCAAGCTGGATACATACGTCAAGCTGGGGAACGAGCGCACCATCGGCGGGGCCAAACTCTTTTACCCGCTAAGTTGGAACGGAAAGGTTCTAACCTACAGCGACACACGACTGATTGGCGACAGCCAGAACGAACTCGAAGGCAATATCGGTTTAGGAATTCGCTATGTCCCGACTGGCAAAGGCCTCATTCTTGGAACCTACGGGTTTTTTGACCACCGAAAATCCCAATACGACAACGTCTTTTCACAAGCCACCTTCGGCGCCGAACTCCTGACCGAAAATTACGATTTCAGGGCCAATTACTACCAAAGTCTCAGCTCGGCCAAAACGATGAGCGAAACAACCAACACCACGCTCCGCTTTACGGGAAGCTCTCTGGTTGCCGATCAAACTATCAACAAAACCAAGGAAATTCCCCTCTCAGGTTTTGACGTCGAAGCCGGGATAAAACTTCCCCTCCTTGATACCGCGAGCATTTACGGCGGCGCATTCCATTTCTACGGCGACGATGCAGAATCTTTGACGGGGGTCAAGGCCAGAGCACGCTGGCGCCTGACCGATTGGCTGGAACTTGGCGCCGAACACCAGAACGACAACGTTCGTGGCGCAACAAATTTTGCAGAAATCCGCCTGCGGTTCCCACTGGGTGAAACCAAACACCAACCAAAACCGGCAGGCATCTATGCCCGTCTGGATGAAGACGTTATCCGCGACATTGATATCGTCACACAAGAATCGACTGAAAGCCGGACTCCCGTCCAGAACGAGCAAGTTATCAACTCTGATACCAACTCGCCAGTGGTTGTTCATCACGTCGATAACGAAGCCGCAGGCGGTGGAGACGGCAGCGCCGAACACCCTTATAACACACTGAGTGCGGCGGCAGCGGCATCAAACGCCAACGAAATGATCTACGTCCATGCAGGTGATGGGACCAGTACCGGACAAAGCAACGGCATTACCCTCAATAAAACCGGTCAGAAACTGATTGGCTCCGGTACATCCCTGACTCTCGCCAGTCTGGGTCTAAAGCTCCTGGGCGTTTCCTCATCAACCGTTATTCTGCCTAAAACAACCGCACCGATCGTCAGCAATAGCGGCGGGAATGGCGTAACCGTCTCCGCCAACGACGTTCAAATCGGCGGCATCACGGTTGAAAGCACAACCGGACACGGCATCTACATCTCCAACGCCAATAATGTAAAAATCAACAACGTCAGCGTGAACAATATAGGAAACGGAACGACAGACTACGGCATTTACGCTCTCTATACGACCGCAGGACCGTGGACTCTAGATCTATCAAACGATGCGATTGCCAATTCCTACAACACCGGCATTTACGTCCGCACCCAGAACGCGGCGAACCTAACCGCAACGATTGAAAACAACACCGTCAGAAACGCGGGAAGTTACGGCATTTATGCCCGAAGCGAAGGAACCTCCACACTCGACGCCACCATTCGTAACAACACTTTGCAAAATAATGTCAGCCGCGGCCTGTATCTCAACAGCATTACCAACAGCAACCTGACCGCGACAATCGAAGACAATATTATCACTGACAACAATTCTCAGGGTATCTATCTGCAAAGCCAGAATTTCAGCACACTCAACGCCATGGTACAAAACAATGAACTCATGCGGAATGCCAGCTACGCGGCCTACGGTGTCAGCTCCAACGACAGCATTATGAACGCCGACTTCATTGAGAACACAATCACCGACAACAATAGTTACGGTTTATACCTTAACAGCCAAACCAATAGTATTTTTACTACCAATATTACGGACAATCTGATCGACGACAACAGCAGCTATGGCATGTACCTCTATGCCCAATCCGCCAGCCAGATGAACCCGACCATCACAGGTAACACCATCACGGATAACAGCAACATCGGCATGTATATTTATGGGGTAAACAGCAGCGTTATCACATCCGTCATTTCAGATAACACGATTGCAGACAGCAGCAGCACTGGAATCTACATATACGGTAACAATTCTGCCACGATGGACTCGACGCTCAGAAACAACCTGATCGACGACAACAGCAGTTACGGCGTATATCTCAGAGCCGCAACCGACAGCATCATGAGTGGCATGATGGAAGAGAACACCGTCACCGGAAACAGTAACTATGGTGTTTTTGTCGATGATGATTCAACCGTGGCTGCAACTGTTGATATGGGGGGCGGCGCGTTGAGCAGCACAGGTAACAACCGCATCTTCGGCAACAGCGCGCAGGAAATTCGCGTCGATCTCAATGGCAACGACCTTAAGGCCGAAAACAACTGGTGGGGGACATCAACAGGCCTCAGCGTGGGAGAAACCACACTGGATGTCGGCAGCACAATCGACACACACCCCCATCTGACCACAGACCCAGCACCATAGCCTTCACGCCCCCCCTTTTTTGGATAGGAAAATCAAATGACTGTAAACCTGACCTCCCTGCCAAACGGCCTGCGCATTGTAACCGACACAGCCCCTTCCGTAGAAACTCTGGCCATCGGCGTCTGGGTTGGTGTCGGCACACGCCACGAGGACCCTCGCGAAAACGGCATCGCCCACATGTTAGAACACATGATGTTCAAAGGCACACCAACCCTCAACGCCAAAAAAATTTCGGATTTGGTCGAAGATGCGGGCGGCCATTTCAACGCCTACACCGGCAAAGAACTCACTGCCTATTACATCACGATTTTGAACGACCATCTCGACCTGACGATTGATATCCTATCGGACATCTTGCAGAATTCGATCTTCCCCGAAGACGAGATCGACCGTGAACGCGCCGTCATCACACAGGAAATCAAGATGTATGACGATAGTCCCGATGACATGGTCTTCATGAACGCGCAAAAACACGCTTTTCCGGATCAATCGCTGGGCGCGTCCGGCCTTGGCTCCGCGCAAGTCATCGAACATATTCATAAAGAAAATCTGGACCGTTACATCCGCACCCATTACGCCCCGAACCGCATCGTGATCTCGGCGGCAGGCGACATCAACCATGACGAATTTGTGAATAAAATCGAGCATGCCTTCACCCATCTACCCGCACAAAACTCCGCAGACACCATTCCGGGACTAGTAACCGCGCAATACGCCCCGACCCCAACCATTCATGAAAAAGATACAGAGCAGGCCCACCTTATCCTTGGGTTCAAAGGCGTTTCACGCCTTGACCCGCGACATTCGACGATGCGCATTCTCTCCAGCATCCTGGGCGGCGGAACGTCCTCCCGCCTGTGGCAGGAAATTCGTGAAAAGTATGGCCTGGTCTACGACATTCACACTTTCCACGACACTTATCAGGATAGCGGTATGTTCGGGATGTACGCGGGTACCGGACCGAACGAACTGGAACAGCTTGTCCCGCTTGCCCTCGACCAGATCCGCAGTATGCGCGACTCCATTACCGGACAGGAGCTGGCCCGCGCCAAAACCCAAATCACGTCAAGTGTGCGTATGGGACGTGAGAAAATGATGACCAGAACCGACCAGCAAGGCCGCTATATTCTGGGGCATGGCGAGGCCTTCAACATCACCGAATTTGTCGAGAAGATAAATGCGGTCACGGCGCAGGACGTCACAAGCCTCACAGCTGAGATGCTGCAATCGGAATTGCTGGTTTCTGCTTACGGTCCCATCGGCAAACTGATGCCTGTAGACAAAATCAAAGAAAAACTCACGACTTAAGCCCTTCCGGCTTCGGAAGACATTTTGGTCGGATCGACTCCCAAATAGGAATAAGCCCGCTCCCACCGGTCAGCAAAAGGTGTATTGAACAAAATCTCGTAGTCAGCCTCCGCCACCAGCCACGCATTCTCTTGTAATTCCTGCTCTAACTGCCCCGCGCCCCATCCGGCATATCCAAGCATCAGCAACCCTTCCTTGGGGCATTCCCCACCCGCAAAAGCGGCCAAGGCATCAAGATTGGCGCTGACCGAAAACTGCTCGGAAACCTTGATCGTATGCTCATGCTCGAAATCGGGAGTGTGCAATAAAAACCCGTGCTGCATCTCGACCGGCCCGCCATTGAGCAGCGGTACACCGGCACGCTTCACTGTGACATCACCCAACCCTGCTTCTTTGATCAGCTCGGCAAAGGTAAGATTCTCCGTCGGGAAATTGACTATCAAACCCATGGCCCCCTGCGCATGGTGCGACACCATAAAAATGACCGCATGATAAAACCGCGGATCCCCCATCCCCGGCATGGACAACAACAACTTCCCCTCCAGATAGGGAACCATTCGCGACAATTCACCCATACACAAAGTCCTCTCTTCGCACCAATATAGCACAGCCTCCGCAAAAGAATACTTCATCCATTATAACATCCTGAAAAACCTGATCAAAATCAGCATTATTCATATAAGCCTTGAAGCTCTCTTTCCCAACTATATGTAAGTAGTGAAGGGGGCGTAATCATGTTGTCACGTAAGATTTCAAACTTTTCATTAAAAAGTCCCGGGGACGCTCTCGGTCTGGCCTTGCGAGATGGGGTGGGCGCTACTGAGGGGGCCTCTCATGCAAGTTTCGTTGTAGACTCAATCATTAAAGAAGATGGCGGATGGCATGTGATTGTGACCGTTGTTTGGGAGCCTCAAATTGGGATGGCGGGGTACGCGGATAAAAAGCTCACACCAGCCTCGAAACGGGGCGGTTATCAGCAAAAAGCCGAATCGGAAGAATTGATGAGGGAAAGCGCCAAGGACCGAAAAAAATCGAGCGAAAACATCGAAGAAGGGCAAATAGCCGCTTACAAGGAACATGAAAGAGAAAATGAGGAATCCAGAGAAAGACAGCGCGAGGAGGTGAATGACAAACTTCATGAAATTGTTGAGGAGGAAGGTATCGTTTTTATAAGCAAGCTCATAGATCTTGGCCAAAGCACAGCTCACGCACACGGACTTCATAACCTTGTGATAGAAAGTAAGCACGAAGACGCTCTTCGTGAAGCTCTCTCGTCCGATCAGAACACTTTTTCTGTTCACGTCGTCCCGGCCGACTCAATGAAAGCGGAAGCCGAAAGACATCCGATTGATATTGAACTGCATGAAGCCACAACGGCGGCAAAAACAGGAACCGAACAGAAATTGCCAAAGGAAAAACCGTCTCCGAAAGCAGGACTCGAAGAGTTGATACTAAAACAAAGCGCTTAAGAAGACTGAATTACGTTTGGAAAGGATATGGTGGACCCAATCGGGATCGAACCGACGACCTCTTGCATGCCATGCAAGCGCTCTCCCAGCTGAGCTATGGGCCCCCAAAGAAAAACCCCAAGGGGAAAAATCAGGAGCCATTCATAATCAACTCGAGGCTCCCGATCAAGCGGTATTTTCGACTTTCTTCCCTTATTTTTTGAGGGAATCGCGAATCTCGCGCAACAACACAATGTCTTCGGGCGTCGGGGCGGGTTCCGCAGGGACCGCTTCCTCTTTTTTCTTGAGTTTGTTGGTGCCTTTGACAACCCAGAACACAAACCACGATACAGCGAGGAAATTGATCACGGCATTAATCAAAACACCATAGCTGATCACGGCAACACCAGCTTCTTTAGCGGCCGCCAAAGTGGCATAGGATTGATCCCCGCCCAACTGGATAAAGTAATTCGAGAAATCGACCCCAGCCATCGCCCAACCGATCACCGGCATCAGGATGTCACCCACCGCCGAATTGACAATCGCGGTAAACGCCGCGCCCATCACAATACCAACCGCCATGTCAATCACATTGCCGCGGGCAATAAAATCCTTAAATTCTTGCAACATAATTTTCTCCTTATTCTGTGAACCCCATTGTTTTTGCACAAAAAAACCGCCGGAACAAGTCCGGCGGCCTTATTTAAACTTCCAAGCCTTATTACTCGCGGTTCCCCATAAAATGGAGGATATGCTGGAACATCGCAATAAAGCTGATATAGAGATTGAGAGCGCCCATCCATGACATCCGGCTGGCAATTTCTGAATCCATGCGGGAAGAATACATTTCCTTCATGTTCTGGGTTTCCCAAGCGGTCAGACCGGCAAAAACAATGATACCAGCGGCAGAAATCACATTACCCATCAAGCTTGATTCAACAAAGATATTGACCAGACCGAGAATAATCAGTCCCCACATTCCCATGACGGCAAAACTGCCGAGACCATCAAGGTTTTTCTTGGTCGTATAGCCGAAAATGCTGATCCCCGCGAACATACCAGCAGCAACAAAGAACGCCTTGGCAATGCTCTCGCCGGTAAACACATGGAAAATAGCAGCAAAGCTGATCCCGTAAATGACCGAAATGGCAAGAAACGACACCCGCATCGCATTGGCCGACATTTTGGCAGGGTTGAACCCGAAGAAGATAATCGCCAACGGAGCCAGCATCACGACATAAGCCTGCGGCCCGCCAAGGAAAAGCTGCATCAAAGCCGGAGAGGCCGCGACCAGATAAGACACAACAGCGGTCACCAGAACACCTAGCGTCATCCGGTTGTAAATACGCTGCATATGAGCCTTCAATCCGGCATCGACCGATACGGACCGAGAAGACGAAGACTGGGACATAAAACGATCATCAGACATCTGCGTAAACCTCCAACAGAAATATCTATATAAACTAACGAGAACTATATATAGATCATATTTCTGCCCAGTCCAAGAAAAACCGGACCAGAAAGGCGATTTTTTTATCCTGTTGAGAATCAACACGATATGGCATGATAAACCGTCATGATGAATTACTCCCTGCTCGAATGGATGGAATTTTTCAGCTACGTCGCGACAATTGTCGGGATTCCGTTGGCTATTGTCATATTTTCGCTTCAGGAAAAGAAGGAGCGCCGCATTGAGCAGCAAGAAATTTATGACAAGCTGATGGATCATTACACCGAAATTCAGGACAAACTCTTCGAATATCCCGAACTCGACATCCACGACAAGACACTGGAAAATTTCGAGGATGCCCGCCGCCAATACATCCTCTATGAAATGGTGGTCTCGCTGTTTGAACGGAGTTTCATCCTTCTGCACGGCGAAGAAGACCCCGAATATATGCGCATGTGGAACTCGTGGGTTGACTACATCAAACAATGGCTGGTCCACAAAAATTTCCGTGACGCCCTCCCCCGCCTGATGGAAGGTGAGGATAAAGACTTCGTCGCCTACATGTCGAAAATTTCGGGTCTGCCCCTAAAACCCTGAACCCTGGTCTATAAATAAAGTCTGTAAATAACAATGGAAGCCACAACCCTCCTCTGGATTATGTTGGGATTTGGAGCCTCGCTGCTCAACACCGCCATCCCTCTCACTCAGGAAAAAATCAAGGCCAACGGCCTTGCACTGGCAATATGGATCAAAATTGTCATCGTTGCACTTTCTCTTCCAGTCGTATTGCTGAGTGACCTCCCGACCAATCCTGCCTTCTATATTCTCACCGCCATATCGGGGGCCATATGGTGTGTCAACGATGTGATTTACTTCAGGACGGTTCCCGTCGTTGGCGCAGGAGTTGTTTCACGAATTCTTCCCGCTTCCGTAATCATAGCCTTTGTCGTCTGGTTCTTTTTTGATCCTGACTTACTGTTCAAATATCTCGAACAACCATGGCAAGCCGCAGGTCTAACAGCGATTGTCTTTTTGTCTGTTTTCTTTGCGATATCTATGAAATCCTGCCCCATCACTTGGCAAGGAATCCAGCTCCTGTGGTTTGTGGTTCTAGCTGCGGCCATCGGCCCGCTGATCGACAAACTCTCTTTGGGACACACGGCCTCCTCCGAAGCCCCGTTTGTATTCATGTTCTTTCAGGCGCTGGTGATGCTGGCCTTCTGGAGCATATTTATTCTGATTAAGAAACCGCTTCCCAAAACCATCTTTCTTGCTCCGTCTTCCCTGAAGGGAGGGGCGATCATCGGCGTTGTCGAAACGATGAAACTGGCCCTGAAATTTCAGGCCCTGATTTATTGCGAACACCCCGCCCTCCTCTCGGTCATTCTTTTTACCGACGCCCTCTGGATCATCCTTTACTACCGCCTGACCGGACGCGAAGATCACAGCAAGATCTGGGCAGGTTTAGGGCTGGTGGGAACTGCAGCCGCTTTGGTACTGGTCAAAAGCCTGTAACAGCGCTAAATTAACCACTGAACAATTTTTGAAGGAAAATTTGACGATGAAGAAAAAATTTGTCATATTGTTTGGGCTCACACTGATGACCCTCACCTTGTCCGGCTGCGGCAATACCTTTGAAGGAGTGGGCCAAGACTTGGAAAACTGGGGCCAGACAATACAAGAGACCTTTTAACCTTTAAGGAAGGAAACCGTATATGACCCGCATTTTGACTATGATCCTCAGTGCAGGACTCATCCTTTTCACCACACAAACCGCATCCGCTCGTGACGATGGCGGTTTCGGATCAACCAGCATGGATAGTGGTTCATACGCCGCCTTCGAAGATCCGGCTGCCACCGATCCCTCTGCCATTGAGCCTGCAGCCGGTGAGGAAGATCAAGGTCAGGATCAAAACGCTGCTGAAGCTCAAAACGAAGACGAGCAAAGCACGGAAGACCCACAGCAATAAAAGCCTAAGGTTTTAAAGCTTTAGGAATTAGCAAAAAGGCTCTTCCTTTTGACTTCATAACGCCTGCCATGGCTGCCTCACGCTCGCCATGTCCCCAGAACAAATCGCCGCGCACCGGACCTTTGATGGCCCCGCCCGTATCTTGCGCAATCACCAGCGACCGAATATTCGGCGCACCTCCCTCTGGATTTTCGGCATCGAGAAAAATCGGCGCACCATAAGGAACAAAAACCGGATCGACCGCCAGAGACCGCTCGGGAACAAGAACAACACCTTCCGCGCCGACGGGCCCGTCGGTTTCCAGCTTTCTGAAGAACACATAGGATTTATTAAGACGCATCACCTCGCGACCCTCTTCGGGATGCTCCGCCAGCCAAGCGCGGATGGTCTGCATCGAAACATTGTCCTTGGTCAACTCGCCCCGCGTCACCAATTCCTTGCCAATCGCCGTGTAGATATGCCCGTTCTGCCCGTCATACCCGACACGCATTACCTCGCCAATATCCAGCTCGATCAAACCGGAACCCTGTACCTGTAAAAAAAACGCATCAACCGCACTATCAACCCACACCAAGGGAACATCGACTTGATGCGGCAACTTCCCGTCCTCAATAGCCCCACGGTCTTCATAAGGCTTGAGATTTCCTCCAACCACCCGTCCAGCAATGCGCTGACCTTTAAGCTCATCGCGGAACTCTCCCAGATTGACCATCACCAGATCACCGGGCCGCGTGCGCAGCGGAATAGTATACTGACCACCTTTACTCAACGACCCGCGAAGACCCGGCTCGTAATATCCGGTGAACAATCCCTCCTCATTGCCATTGTTGCTCATAACATAGGGGATAAACCACTCTTCGAAATATGATCGAGCCTGCTCCGGCGTCGACAATTCCCAGTCTGGAAGGTGGGCACACGCCGCCTGCCAATCTTTGACCATACCCATGTCAGGAGAAGGGCCGAACTGATCTTCAGGGTTTCTCTTTAGAATTTTTTCGCATGACCTTGAAAAAGCAAGCAAGGCGGCATCCTGATTGTCCTCATGCCATCCGGCCAGTTCGGAAAACGAAACAGGCATCAAATTCAGCGTCTGCTCTTTGCCCATACCCACTTCCCTTTCCAGACTGCACGACACGCTCCCAGCCAGAATAATCAAAATTGCAAAAAACCGGATCAGCATCATACGCCCCATAAAACAATACAGCCGAACTTATCATCCGGCTGCATCTAATAAAATATGAAAGTGAAATAGGACCTATCAGTCACCCATTTTCTTGATACCTTCAACGCCCTTGCCAACGGCACCAACGCCTTTTTGCATACTGCCGACGAGACTTTCGGTAATTTGCGATCCACCGATAGCAGCATAGTTGGTCAGGTTTTGCGCAGGATCACCGGCCATATCGCCGAATGTATCGACCGTAGCACCCATCCAGCGCATGATCTTGTTCGGGATAAGATCAATCAGCTTGAAGGACGACAAGGCCATAATATACATGATAACCGCATACATAACCGTGTAGAAGAACTGATCGATGGGTCCGCGAACCGATTCCATCAGGTTTGCATCAACGGGACCGCCGCACACCGTCTGGGACATGTTCGTACCACCAACGTTGTAAACAGCAATATCGAAGATCGAGTTGAAAACAATGGCCATGGCCGCAAAAATACTCACTGCGGCAATCAATCCGAAGACGATCAGAATTGGCCTGAGGAAGATTTCGAAGATCAGGAAGTAGCCGTTAAGGGCAGCACTACCTGGCAATCCGTCACCGTCAATCCGGATATGAGCCAATGCCCAAAGCGGAACCCCGACCAACGCCTCGAAAATACCCTTAATCCAGTTCCCGACTGCAAAGAAAAAATACACGAACGGGAAGAACGGCAGAACATAGTTGAGAAGGAAGCCTGCCGTCAAAGTCATGGTCGCAACGGTATACAGCATCGAAGACGCACCGCCCAATGCAGGACCGAGTTCTTCACCCGCAAAGATCTGTCCGATTTGTCCACCCAGAGCCAAACCGAGATTTCGGATAGAGGCCTCGACCAATCCGGATCCAAGCCCCTTCATCAGAGCCAACGGGTGCGCCGTCTGGTTCACAGGATCCTTAAGATCGAACAGACCCTGCGTTCCGAATAACCAGTTCAAAGCGTTGAAGATAAAGTTACCCGATTTCGGTTTAAGCCCCATGGAAGCACCCATCCAGGCCATATCAATCCGGTACAATGCGCCGGCGGCGGCAACCTCCTGCGATCCTCTTTCGGTTTGGATGGCAGACTCCTTACCTTTGTTTGGCGCCGTCATATCCCCGACCGTCGAACCTTCGTTGTTCATCTTTTTCTGAATCAGGATATTGGTCTGGATCAACGGCCATCTGGAAATCTGCGGGGTCTTCCATGCCGCACCGGACAATGTGCCGTTTATGCTGGCAATATGGTTGTACCACATTCCGGCACCAGCCCACCCGCGAGCCAGCTGATCGACAGGAATCTGATATTTTGCAGCACTTGCGCCCGTCATATCATCCGCCTGAGCCTTGACCCCTTTACGAATAATATTTTCGGCAATCACATTATTAAGAATGCTCGACCCTAAAGGAGGACTAATTAAACCGGGGTATGCGGTAGTATCGCACGTATCCCCGTTCAAGTATCCAGCCGTAGTGACGTTGACCCAATCCGACGTAGGCTCCTGATTGTAAGGTGCCGTCAGGAAAGAGGGCGGAGGATAGAAAAATTCTTCAGGGCAAAGCTTCTGGACATAGAACAGAGACTTGATTTTGAAGTCCTTGTTTCCATTTGCAGAGAACATTTTTGCAATTTCGTTATCATCACAAAATCCGTTATGGGTCCACTCTTTCTGACCGGCATTCTTATACTCGCCCCACAAATGCCGAATCAGTTCGTAATAACCTTCTTGAATGGCCAATGCCCCTGCATCCTCAATGGCAACCATCGACAGGGTCAACTCTCCACACAGCGGTCTGACATTCCCTTTCTGAGTAGTGTGGTTTTCAGTACAACCACGGTCGCCGAAGCGGATCGTCATATCGGTATTACCGAACCAGTTGAAGGCTGTCGTATAATCGGTATTTTCCAGAAGAAGCGAGTTTGTCGATGCATCCCCGCTTTTGACCAGATAGCCGTGAATCATCGTATCCGTTTCATCTTTGGCCGCTGCAGCAGGCAAACAACCTGTCTTGTCGGGCTTATTCTCAAACTCGAAATACCCTTCCTCAAGCGCTTTACACGCGTGGGCCAGCATCATAAAGCGCAACAGATCATTAAGCTCGGGCTTCTGCGGCTTGGCGATCATTCCCTCGACTAAGTGTCCGGACGTCAGCTTGGAATTGAAGACAAGCCAGCCATTCGTCGCGAAATTCGACCCATACTTGGCGGCATACAAAACAATGTACTGCGCCGTATTTAATCCGTTTCCGACCGGAACCAACAGCCCGATGGCGATCACCAAACGAAGTGGCGCCCAAACAGAATTGAAACGTTTTCCGAACGGAACCCCTGTCTGTGCGGTCTCGGCCACAATAACGACAACGAAATACAAAACAATAAACAGGGCAATAACCAGCAACCCGATACTGTAAAACTCGTAAAGCACATGCAAGGCATTGTGAAACGGCCAAGGGAAGGCTGCCGGCTTATAAACGGTCTCCAACGAATTGGTCAAATCCGCAACGGATCTGTAACAGGGAGTAGCGGTCGATACACAAGAATTGAAAACTCCCGGAACCCCGAACACACGGTCCAGCAGAATAAAAGCCAGATCCTGAGACGGACCAATACCAAGCGCGGCAGAAGGACTCGATCCCGAATTCCCGAAATAATAGGTAAGAGAGACGGCAATGGCCTGTGGTGCCAGCAAACTGAAGGCCATAGTCAGGACCTGCAGTGTCATCAAAATGAGTCCCATCAGAATCACATAGAAAATAATAACCTGATCTATGTTTTCTTTCCGGTATTTAAGTCCACGGCCCGCCGCCCCGATGACATCGGGAATTGAAAAATGACCGATATTCTGGGAATTCAGGAAGGGATGCCCTTTCGGAAGCAGCCGGACACCGGCATAGACCTGTGCAATAAAATAAGCAAAGAAAGAGAAGCCGCTGAAGAAAAGCGAAACCATCCGCGGCAGAATCTGCGGCAGAAGGGCATACTTCACGACCTTCATACTATTATGACCGGAAACCACCATCTATACTCCTCAAAACTCGACACCACTTTCTATTCTAACAAACTTTTAGTTAATTTTCTTCAATAAATTACCAAAAATAGCCCAAATCGGCAGATTCCCCCTCACTAATCAGGACCGCCCATCTTATCCCCCATACCCTGTTTAAAGATTTTCCCGACAGATTGGCCCGTACCTTTGGCAAAATCGCCGAAACCTTGGCCAAGTTTCGCGGTCAGAACATGGCCACCAATGGCGACATTTCGGACCAGATTCTCGGCCGGATCACCGGCGCCATCGTGGAAGGTCGGAACAGGCTGCAAGAATCTCATCAGTTTACTCGGGATAAGATCAATCAGCTTGAAGCATGACGTGGCCATCATATACACGAGAATTGTGTAGAAGATGGTAAAGAATAGACCGTCAATCCCGCCTCTGGCATCCTTCAGAAAGTCAGTGGACGGATTTACAGCGGTCGAATCAAGGCTCGACATATCAAAACTGGCCACGTTCCAGACGACAAGATCGAAAATAGAATCCAAAACGATAACCAAGGCCGAGAAAATGGTAACAGCCGCCAACAAACCGAAAACCACTAGAATTGGACGGATAAATATTTCGAACAACAGGAAATAGCCCTTGGACGCGGCGTTCCCGACACCTTCACCGTCAAGGCGCAAATGGGCAAGCGCCCAAAGAGGCACAGCCACCATCGCTTCAAAGATGGATTTGACCCAGCGCCCTACGGAGAGGAAGAAATAGAGGAAGGGGAAGAGAGGGATCAAATAAAACAGCACAAACCCCATCACCAGACCGGTGGACGCAAAACCGAGAAGAATCCCTCCACCCTCTTCGAAAGCCGCACCAAGCTCCGAAGCACCAGCGCCGGAAATCAATCCGCCAAACCCTGAAACTAGAGTACCAACCCCCAAAGCAAATATTGTCTTGTCGATAATCGTTTTTCCGAGCATCGACAATTTAGCGATCGGATTAACCCCAGAATTATCACGGACATCCATCAGACCTGTCTGTTCATATACATATTTGAAAAGCACTTTAAGCGGATTGTTAGCTCCTGCAGATGTTTTCGGGGCCGCCGTAATGTCGTCATCGGCAACCGTCTGATAAACGTCATCGAAAAGCTTGGCAAGTTCGGCGTCCATAGCCGGATCATCAAGATCGGCACCGCTCCAGAATTTTTCTATAGACACATTGTCATCAGTAATACTAGAAGGCGAGAATCGTTCCTTGGGATTGGAACTGCTCTCGAGTTTCTTTTTGGTCGAAGCAACATGCTTCATGATCATCGGGTAATCTGTTGGCCCCGGAATCATGATAACAGCATCTGCCATTGCTCCATTATATTCAGCAATGTGATTGTACCAAATCCCGGCACCACCCCATCCGAAATCGAGAACTTGCGCGGTCATTTGCATTTTAGCAATCGCATTCGTTCTCATATTGACAATAGCGGCATCAATATCCGCATTGAATATGGACTGCCATAATACCCGCATGTCGGAATAAAACTGCGCACCCGCGACCGTAGGAACAGCCGGATTAAGGGAACCATACCAACCGACAGACGGAGACATATACACATGCCCCGCCGGAACCTCGACCATAAAGCGGTCTATATAGGCCATATTCTCTCCATAGACATCGAAATCCGGATCGGTCCACAAACTGGCAATATAGTTAAAGTAGGCATCATAGATGTCTTTGACCTTGTCGACATCCTTGGCCTGAATCGGAATAGTCAGAACACCGCAATAAGGCTTTACATTGCCCGGATATTTGCTATATTTCGCATTCTTCTCCCCGAACGTAATAACGATATCGCCACTATTAAAGAGGTTGAGCGTCGAAAGATAAGTACTGGCAGCCGTCATAATAGTTGCGGAGGATGTGGTATTTTTGGTATCGGCAGGAACAACAAAATACGGTTTGATATCGCGATCATAAGCAATTTTGTATCCGGCCTTGCAGGTATGAACCAGATAGAAAAAATTGACGAGACTGTTGATTGGCTGGGGTTTTGGTTTGGCAATCATTTCACTGGGAGTAAGTCCCATCGGGTTGTTCATGGGGGTTGCCGCCATATAGCCGTTATAAACCAGCCAGGCATTCGTCGCAAAACTCGATCCCCATCGAGCCATCAACAAAGTCAGATATTGTCCGGAATTGTACCCGTACGCCAAAGGCAAAAGCAAAAGAATGGCCAAAACCAGACGGATCGGACCATACACTGTCGGAAAACGTTTTCCGAATGGCTTGCCGGTCTTCACCGTCTCCACCGTTAGCGCAAAAATATAATAAAGAACGATAAAGAAGGCGATAATCAACATGCCGCCGCTATAAAACTTGAACAGCTCCTGCATACCGCGGGCCAGAGGCTCTATCGCGCCGGTATTGTTCGGATCGAAGCCCGTATTGAAAAACCCAGGAATCTGGAACACCTTGTCCAGCATCATAAGAGCGATGTCATCCGTAGGATCAGGCGTGATGAACATACTGGTGAAAGGCCCAGCAGCCTGTGCCGTTTGGGAAATCAAAATGATAAATAACGCCACGAACTGCAACGCCAGAAGAAGAAGACCCAGCACAAAAGACGCATAGACAATATACTGGTCCGAATGCCTCCATCCTCCCTTGAGGTTGGCCGCCGCAGCTGCCATCACCTGACTAATTCCGAAACGGCCCTCGTTCGCAGGTAGAAGGAGCTGATGCCCTTTGGGAAGCAAACCAATATTGTAAAATACCTGTGCCATCAATTGGGCAAACAAAACCGTATCGGGAATCATCTCCCAAAGGCGCGGTAGAATGCGTGGCATAAATGTATACTTCAAGGCAGATCCGAACGTGATCACAGCAACACCTCTCCCTTGACGAATATCGGTCCACGATTTCCGTTTACTTTAAATTCAAGAAGTTGCTTCACAAAACTATACATCAAACTTTTCCGTCACCTTCTATCCACGACCAATCATTATTTCTTTGTCTTAAGAAAATCATTTCCGTCTCGTTTCAAATGCCCTTCTTTGGTCAGGTATTCGAGAGCGGCATCAACATTCTCTGGATGGTCTTTACCAAATCTGGCCATAGCATCAGAACGCGAGATTTTCCCGTACTGGTCTACATACTCGGCAATATTGTGTTTAATCCCCTCATACTCTCTCTGTGCCTTGACGCCAACAGCCTGACCGGGTTTGTACAAGCCTTCTGTAATAGTCTCACCAAAGTCCTTGGCAAAATAACGGACAGCCATCGGCATCTGGTATTGCAATTGGTCAATAAGGTCGTCAGCGTTGTCACTGGCTCCCATACTGCTGACGCCGGCGCCTGACCAGCGAATAATGTTGTCGGGAATTAGGTCGATCAACTTGAAACAGGAAAGGGCAATCATGTAGGAAAGAAGAACATACATAACCGATAAAAAGAACTGGTCGGCAATGCCGCGCAAATTACCGACAATTTCGGCATTGGCCGTAGTGGTATCCGCCCCTGCAAAGTTGGAAATCAAAAGGACAAATATGGAGTTCAACCCCATAACCAGCGCGGTAAACACGGCAAAAGACCCAACCAGAGAAACAACCGTGATAACCGGTCTGACAAAAATCTCAAGCAACAGGAAGTAACCGCTGCTAGCCGCATCACCGGGCAGACCCGCTCCGCTCATCCGCAAGTGTGCCAAAGCCCAAAGCGGTACACCGACCATAGCTTCAAAGATAGTCTTGACCCAACGAGCCACCGCAAAGAAGAAGTACATAAACGGTAAAAACGGAAGCACATAATGAAGGACAACGCCGATTGTAAGCCCCAGCGTAGCAAGAGTCAGGGCGGCACTGGCCGCATCTCCAAAAGCTTCACCCATAAGATTGAGAGCAGCAATACTTTCTCCGTCTGCGCTGCCCGCCGCAATATGGAGCGCGCTGCCCGCCATAGAACTTCCGACAGCCGCCATCATGGAAAGAACGGATTTATCAATGAGCATTTTACCGACAGCGGCCAACTGGGCCATAGGCAGAACCTTGTCATTCTCTCTGATATCAAAGAGTTTCATCTGTCCGAAAATAGAAGCCATAGCGTGTTCGACAGCATTGGCGGGTTGCATATTTTGTTCGGAACCAGCCGTTCTGATCTTGATATGCTCATTCTCGAACAGGCTCTTGCACAAGTTATGTAAGATGATGGTCTCTTCGGCAATGAACTGGGCACGCTCATCGGAAATATTGGAAGATGTTGTTCCTGATTTTTCTGGGCTATATGCGTTACAAAATCCCTTGCCTATACCGGAATCGTTCTTGGCGCGTTCAGCTTTAATCTTCTCCATAACCATCGGCATCTTGCGCACGGCCGGAGCACCGCCAGCAGCCGAAACGAAGGAGCCGTTTCTTTCGGCAATACGGGTGTACCACATACCAGCCCCACCCCATCCCAACTCGGTCATACCAACCGTCATCATCATCGGATTGGGCATGCTCAAAGAAGAGTATGCGGTATCACCTATATAGCGATCCGTGTCACCGAGATAAAGAGCGAACGGGTCATCAACCAAATAGCTTCGTGCTGCGGCGATTGGCATTTCCGCAAAAACAACGTTGGCAACACTCAAATAGTCATTCCAATATTTGGAGGGAACAGGCTCGGTACACTTCCCCAAGTAATCTCCGATAAATGCCCCTTCATTAATACTCTCATATCCATCCTTGTCTATATCGTAGTAGCAATCCAAAGGTGGAGTAGAAAACATCTGCAAAAATCTTTTATATCCGGAAGATGTTCTGTGAAACTCGCGGAGGGTCGCCAAAAAAGAATCCTGCTCATATTTGTGCAAAGTGCCATTATTGCGGGCAATATCTTCGACCAGATAAATCACCGCATAGAAATACGCCTCGGCAGCAAGAAGGCCCTCCACACTCATGGAAGCAACAGGAATACTGACCTCTCCACAAACAGGCAAAACGCCGCCGGGATATTCCTTATATTTGGTCGGATCACCGGGATCGGTATATCCAAAAACGATTTGAATCCCCTGCCCCCCCGAAAAGAGAAGTATCTGGGAAAAGGGATCGGCGGCATTAAAAGTAGCAACACCGCTCGGAGTCGCTTTATATTCAGTACCCGACGGACCGAGATAATCAATTTTAAGATCCTTGTGCTGGGACCCGTTGATAATATACGGCCTGACTTCATAGGACCCGTACGTACCATCCTGAACCACAGGATATCCGCTACCCGTAAGAGCTACGGCATTAAAAATGTTGATCTGCTCGCAAGACTTGATAATCATCAAACTCTTGAGAACGCTTGTAAAATCCTGCGGCTCGATTTTCGCAATCAATTCTTCATTAGGCATCCCCATCGGGTTGGGCCCGGTCTCCATATTGAAGTAGCCCCACGCATTGGTCGCCACGCCTGAACCGAACTTCGCGACATAAAGCGTAATATACTGTGCGGAATTCAGCCCACCGTTTATAGGCACCAAAAGCCCCAGCGCCAGAATGAACCTCAAGGGAAGCCACGCAAACCCTTTCTCTCCACCGCCACTGCCATCGGAAATAGCGTCCAGAACTTTTCCTTCTTGTGTAATGTCCCAGACAATCTCGATGACAAAATAAAGAAAGATAAAGACGCCAATAATAAACAGACCCCAACTGAAAAATCCAAATAGCGCCATAAGCGCTTTCTGGAAGTCATTGGGTGAGGGACCGTAGACAGCAGGGTTGGTAATAATCTCGGAATCGTAAATTCCCGGAATCCCGAATACGCGATCCAACATCATGAAGGCGACATCATGCTTGGGCTGCGCCGTCTGGAAAATCCCCGGAAGCCACGCCGCAGCTTCCGCAGTCGAGAACACCAGATAACTCAAAACAACAGCAACAAAGGCAAACAATATGGCGCTTCCGGACAGCAACGCGCCGTAAACAATAATCTGGTCGACATTCTTCCACTTGAAATCAATATGAAGGGCAGCTTCGGCCAAAACATGGCGAATGCCGAACTTTTCACCCGAACGGAAAAAACGGTGGCCCTTGGGCAACAACCGCGCTCTGGCGCATAACAGCGCCAGAAGATAAGGAAGAACCCCGAAACCCGAGAAAAACAACACCGACAGCCGAGGAAACACCTCGGGCATCAAAACAAATCTCGCAGATCTCCCCGCTGTAATGTGCGACCTGTTCTGCACCGCCTCACCAAAACCAAACCAAGAACACCATAAACCCAAGGGCGAAGGGACTACGAAAAACCACTCCACCGCCTACCATTCTAGCCCTAAATGGATAAAATTTTATTTATTTTCGGGCCTATCTCAAGTGTAACACAAGGCTGGAATGACTTCCAGCCTTGCATAAAAATACAGAAAAAGCCTTTTGCGGCCCAAAAGATGAGATTTATTTAACGCGTGAAACGTATTCATCAGTGCGTGTATCAATCTCGATCTTCTCGCCGATTTCAACGAAAGCAGGGACCGCAATCTCGTAACCGCTCGGCAAACGGGCCGGTTTCATGACTTTGCCTGAGGTATCACCCCGCACGGCAGGCTCGGTGTAGATCACTTCACGAACGATTTTAACCGGCGGAGTCACCGAAATCGGCTTGCCGTTATAGAAGGTGACCTCACAAGGCATTTGCTCTTCCAGATATTTCAAAAGACCTTCGATATCGTCTTTCGAAAGTTCGTACTGGTTGTATTCCTCATCCATAAAGACGTACATATCGCCGGATTCATAGGAATAGGTCACTTCTTTGGTTTCAAGGATGATGTCCTCGAATTTTTCGTCCGTCTTATAAATACCCTCCGAGTTGGTTCCGGTCAGAAGGTTGCGGAATTTGAATTTCATGACAGCGGCGTTACGGCCAGATTTGTTATATTCGGCTTTTTGAATAACCATAGGGGCCTTATCAACCATCACCACGTTTCCAGTGCGAAGTTCCTGAGCGACTTTCATATTTTTTCCTTACATTTCAATAAATTAACTCTTTATTTCCCGACAGAACGCATAAAGCCGTTCCGTCAAAGAGGTCTCGGAACAAAGCCTATCGGCCCACTCCTTTGCCCCAGCATCCAATTCGGGCAGTGACTTTAAAAAATCAAGCCAAACTCCCTCCAAATCTTGGCCCCTTTGATTCCACACTTCAAAACATTTGGCAAGCCCTTCCCTGCTTTCCTGCGAAAAAGCCGCACGGTACAAAGTCAGAAAAGCATCCAGTTTTGTGAAATGCGCCTCGTCCTCCTGAACATAGATATTCCAGATCATCGGACGACCCGCATATTGCGCCCGCACAAAAGAATCCTCGCCACGGACAAAATTCGCATCACACGTCCACAGCAAATAGTCATAATCTTCCTGCTTCACAAACGGAATACGGTAAATGGTCAGGTTTCCACGTTTTTCAACCCCGAACCCGTCAGGAACCGGATAAAAGACACGGACAGGCCTTTCCAAACCGGAAATTTCCTTGAAAAACGCCTCTATGGGAGCCGTTTTGTACGAAAATAGCGATAAATCGAGACAATTTTTATCTATTTCCGGCAGTTTATGGTCCAATCTCCACTGATTTTGGACCGTAACATCACCCTGAAATACATTCCGCCGCGCAATCAGGTCATTTTCACGGATCAACCCTCCGGTTTTGACATCAAATCCCGGAAAAAACAGCGTTTTCTTCAGTCCGGTTGATGGATGCACGCTCGGAACCGCATGACACGATAAAGGCCACTCCTCCGCCGTCAGATATTCCAGGTCAACCCAGACCGGAGCTTCCGGTTGCCGCCCCATCACTTCAAGAACCTGATCCGGTAAATCACAGGCAAACGCCTCGATCACCAGATCCGCAGCCCCTCCATAAACAAGATCACGACCCCATCGGACAATCTCCACCCTCTTGTCCGGCTCCGGCACAATCCGCCTCAAAGTCTCGACATCATCTATAAACAGCCGGACCTTTTTCCCATCGTCCACCGCCATCTGCCGCGCCAGCCGCCAGCACACACCGGCATCGCCGTAATGGTCGATGACTTTGCAGAAAATATCAACGCTTGCCGGAAAATCGGACATCATTAACTCTAGCCTTTCGGGAGTGTTTTAATGTAGGTTGATCGCTTATTGAAAGAGGAAAATTGAACGTATGTCGCTCCTGCCGATT
>Ga0116142_10001507_pt1 | contig 27792 bp, 25 predicted proteins | sample AD_UKC033_MetaG_FD_89785 | JGI IMG/M metagenome (GOLD analysis project Ga0116142, IMG submission 89785) | Active sludge microbial communities of municipal wastewater-treating anaerobic digesters from USA - AD_UKC033_MetaG | ecosystem: Engineered > Bioreactor > Anaerobic > Digestate | place: USA... | reverse complement strand
TCAATAACCGGCATGTCCGGCAGATCGCGGGGAACGACCTCCTTTTTCTCGAACTGCTGGATGATCTCGCCCGCCCTTTCCTGAGCGGCAGCCGGCAGCGCGAATAGGGCTATAAAAAAGAAAAATATAATGACGGACGCGAAAAGATTCTTCCTGTTTATAGGAAACATGTTCAACTCCGTTAACTCAATAGGGATTTATACAATATCTGCCGGGCGGAAAAAGCACCATTTCCTCTCCCGATTTGCAGGAGAGGAAATGGTGGAATAAAGGTTAAAGAAATTTAATTTATGGTGCCAGAACACCAACCAACGGATAGGTCACCCCTTCATCAATGTACCACACATTATCGAAGTCAAAACCTTCAAAGTTGCTTTCCTGCTTCATATCGGGTGTGCTAAGACCAGTCACATCTATTGGCATGCCATTGCTGGTGCCGACGCCGACGATCGTGCCGGATGTCGTCATATCCCAGTAGGCATTCTCAATCAGACCGTTGTTATTATGACCGACAAACCCGCCGACGGATGTACTGCCGCTGACCTTGCCGATGGAATAAGAATAGACAATCACACTGTCGTGGTCATTGAATCCAACGAGTCCTCCGACCGCATCCTTGCCGGTCACGTTACCCCAGGCATCGGTGTCGACGATGACGCCGCTGTTGTAGCCGACGAGGCCGCCGACAAAGTTGCCACCGGTGACATTGCCGAGAGCATAGGATCTTTCGATCAGCGCTCCAATGGTGGGCGGATGATCACCTTCCGGAACAGTGTTCAGATTATAACCGACCAGTCCGCCGACATAATCGCCGCCGCCGGTGACATTACCGTCAGCGTGCGTGTTAATGATTCCGCCGTCGTAATTGAGTCCGACGAGTCCGCCGACAAAGTTGCCGCCTTTGAGATTCAGGTTGAAATCTTCAAAGACCTCGTCGCTGTCCGAAACATTGTAGCTGACATTGACCGCGCCGGTGCTCTTGCTGCCGGTGACATTGCCGTAAGCAGCTGAATCGGTGATGACTGCGCCGTCACCCATGCACAAAGCACCCGCATTGAGTCCGACCAGCCCGCCGACAAAGTTACCGCCGGTGACATTGCCTTCGGCTAATGTGTATTCGATTTTGCTGTCGAAATTGAGTCCGACCAGCCCGCCGATAATGTTGCCGCCTTTAATGCTGACATTGGCAGTTGTTAAGGGCAGGTCAACGACGTCACCGGGAGCAAAAGGCATTTCGGTGTAATCAAGGGTGATGTTCCCGACGTTGTTTTTACCGGTCACATTGCCGCTTGCGAGCGCACCCCTGACCTGACCGCCGGCATTGAGTCCGACCAGTCCGCCGACGATGCTGCCGCCCTCGACATTGCCTTCGGCTGAGACACCCTTCAGCTTGCCGCCGGCATTGAGTCCGACGAGTCCGCCGACAATATTGCCGCCTTTAATGCTGCCGGTGATGTTGGTATTAACAGGAATAAACGACAAGCCTTCGCGACCACCTACGGTTTCGGGAGGCGGGCCGTTATAATCAAACGCAATGGTTCCTGCGTTGCTGCCGCCCTTGACGTTGCCGGTGGCTTTCGACATCATGATTTTTCCGCCGCGTTCTTCGTCGCAAGGTGAATCAACATTAAGCCCGACGAGTCCGCCGACGATGCTGCCGCCGGTGACATTGCCGTTGGCGTCGGTTTTTTTAATCATGCCGGTGTTGAGTCCTACCAGGCCGCCGACAATGTTGCCGCCATCGATGCTGGCTGTAAAATCAGTGAGTAACGGTTCATATCCCAGATCGTCGTTGATTGTTTCGACAGTAATTTTGCTGGGGGTGCTGCTTCCGGTGACATTGCCGTTGGCATGAGCCACAAATATCGATCCATCATTAACTCCGGCCAGACCGCCAATGATACTGCCGCCGCTGACGGCTCCGTCAGCTCTCGAATATTTTATACTGCCCTCATTAACGCCGACCAGTCCGCCGAGAACGGCTCCACCGTTGACGGTAAACAAGGTATCGCCGAACGCGTAAGCACCCATGACATTGCTGTTTGCGGTGACGGCGCCGGTAGCCAGTGATCCGAGAATATTGCCATAATTAAATCCGACCAGCCCGCCTGCGGTCATACTGCCGTTGACCGCGCCTGAGGCTTTCGACCACCAGATACTGCCGTCGTTTTCTCCGACGAGTCCGCCGACATCTTCAAAGCCGCTGACCTTGCCGATAGCGAAGGAAGTATAGCCTTCATACGTATCGTCAACAACCGAACCCATAATCGTGTCGTTGTTGTCTCCGACGAGCCCGCCGACAGCGTAGTCACCGCTGACCGCTCCAGTCGCATAGGAATTCAGAATCGATCCATCATTTTCCCCAACCAGTCCGCCGATTTCTTCGCTGTAATTATGAACCGTGAAGCCGTCATCAAAATAGACGGTAACGCCGCTGACCGCTCCAGTCGCATAGGAATTCAGAATCGATCCATCATTTTCCCCAACCAGTCCGCCGACAGTGTCAGTGCCTGTGACTGCACCTTTGGCGTAGGAGTTTATAATCCAACCATCGTTGTCTCCGACCAATCCGGCAACATCTTCGCTCCGAACGAGACCGTCATCATCGATGGTTACACCTTTGACCTTGCCGGTGGCGTAGGAGTTAAGAATCAGGCCTTCATTTTCGCCAACCAGTCCGCCGACTTCGTTGTTGCCCGTGACTTTGGTCGTGGCGTAGGAGTTGAAGATGTAGCTGTCGGACCGGATTTTTCCGGCCAGAGCGCCAACATCTTCCCGTCCGGTGACGCTGCCGCCGGTTAACCCGACATAGGAGATGATGCCTTCCTCGGTACAACCGAACAGGCCGACCCCCTCAGCAGCGGGACGGTTAATGGTGAGGCTGGATATGGTGTGACCCAATCCGGTGAAATTACCCGTGAAGGGATCGTCTTCAGTGCCCACCGGCATAAATCCCTCTCCGCCATTCCACCGGGACGTAACAGACGCATTGATGTTTGTGCCCAGCGCGTAATTTTCACCAAGGTCCGGGGCAGTGAATTGAAAATCCAGGAAACGGACATTTGCACTGTTGATCACATTGTAGTTATCCCCATTAAGGTTAAGAGTGGCCTCCGCGCCGGAAAGCGTAATGACGGAACCGTTGTTCAGTTGTAGAAAGTATAAAGGATCGGCTACAGGCCCTTCAGGGAAATCGCCGTCATCGCTGTTGAACTCCATCCCTGCGTTTTTTCCGGAGGCGGTGATGTTTTTGTTCACATTGATATACTCATCAGCGTTTAGTGTCAGGGTGTTGTTTGAACGCCAGGAGACAGGCTGGTTGACATTGATACTGCCCGGATGAGTAGTGCCGATGACCACATGGCTTTTGCCCAGGCTGCTGCCGAGTTTGGAGCCGGTGATGGAACCGCCCTCGCCCGCACCGGATGATGCGCCGATGTTAAAGTCGCCGACAGGGTCGATATACCAGTACCCGGTTGCTCCCTGCGGCGCGTTGGTGGTTACGTTTGCGTTATTGGCCACCATCACTCTGGCTGCGGATGTCTCTATCGAACCGCCGTCACCTCCGTTAGGCGCGGAAGCGTCCAGCGTGCCGCCAACGTTAATGGTATTGCTGTTGCCATGACCTAAAAAGTTACCCAGAAGATGGATGGAGCCCGCTTTGTACTTATCCTCTCCTGTGGCGATGGTTCTTGCCTGGATGACGCCGGTGTTGTTAATGACGGTTTTTAAGTGGTCACCCGCGCTATTTGCAAAAAGTAAGATGCTACCGCCGTCGGCATAGATTTTGCCCGAGTTAACGATGCCCAAAGCTTCAGAATCTGTTGCTTCGTTCAATCCAGTGCCGTCTATGATGTTGCCGTCCATATGCAGGTTCACGGCATTGCCTGATGCAATTAAAGTTTGTCCTGACGGTGTGGTGATGGTTCCCTTATTGGTGATGGAGGGCGCCAGCAGAGCCACATACCCGCCGTTTGTCGTAGTTATTTTGCCCTGATTGATAATGCCGTTCAACCCATCTCTGAAGGAGTAGGTTCCTGCATTATTAAAGTTATCGTCGGTAATGTTCAGGGTCGACCCCAGAAAACTGCCCACGTTGATCTTGGCGCTGGAACCGATCAGCAATCCGTTGGGATTGATGACCCAGACTGCACCATCCGCGGTAATCTGTCCCAATATCCGGGAGGGGGATGTGTCACCCGCGTATTCGCCTCTAACACGGTTTAAAGATATCCAATTGACATCCTGACCTGTATAAGCGACAGTTTCGCCTCTCGCGATATTGTAGCTGTTCCAGTTGATAATTGATTTTTCCGTCGTCTGGTTAATGGTCATGGTCTTGCCGTCATTCGTTATAGACGAACCGCTATCGGAAAATCCTACACTGGGCAATGCCCATGCGGTGCCGGCGCATAAGACAAACATGACCGTCATGATCCATGACAGCACCTTTGCTTTACTGCCTCTTCTGATTCGCATAAAACCTCCTTTCTCTTCGTCTTCTCCTGTTTCTCTTTTTGTTGTGTTTTAACGTTAGATGAGTACAAAAAACCTGTTTCTTTTTACTGAAAGAAAAACGTTCTCCATGACTTTTTTGTGGAACGTGAAAAAAGTTTTGAAAGAGCGCATATTCTTAGTCGCTGATTTAAGGCAATTTTTACACCGGGAAAAGGCAAAAGTCTATAATTTTTTTATAAATTTTCAAAAAACATTGCTTTGGGAAGTCTCTAAAAGACGTGACAAAAATATAAGGAAGGCCTGCGTGAAAACATCTTTGATATTAACGATTTGATTGGTGCCCCTGGCGCGAGTCGAACGCGCGGCACACGGATTAGGAATTTCAATCATACCTTTCCATAAAAGGCAAATCATTGATTTTCCTTATTTGTTATTGGAGGAATTTGTACTTAACGAGGGCAAAAGAGTCTATTTTTTCTCTTTTTCCCTAATAAAAGTCCCTTATATGAGGAGGATTAACATGGGAAATTAAAAGGCGGAAAACAAAATCAATTATTTCCGATTTAAATAAAATAAAAACAATAACGGGCTGTCCTATTAAGGAAGCCCGTTTCTCTACATAAAACAAGAACTTTCAGACCTGAAATATCCTTTCCCGAACCGTGTTCGAACAAAAATATAATTTATAAATAAATAATTTGTATTTAAACTATTTATATGCTAATTATAATTTTCAGGAGGACGACTCAAATCATTTAACGACAAAAAGGAGGCATATAAATGGCTTACGAAACAATTATTTTAGAAAAAACGGAGCATATCGGTGTGATTACCCTGAACCGCCCCGATGCGATGAATACCATGACATCTCAGTTTTTCTCAGAAATGCTGGATGCCATGACCGCGGTCGCTGACGATCGAGAAATCAGGGTCGTGGTTCTGAAAGCGAAGGGAAAAATGTTCAGCGCCGGAGGGGATCTGGAAATGTTAAAGAGTCTGGACACGATTCTCAAAGCCAAGTCGATGGTCAGTAAGGATGGCGACATCATCCAAAAAATGTACAGTATGTCCAAACCCATTATCTGCGCCGTTCAAGGCGTTGCCGCTGGCAGCGGCGCCAACATAGCCCTGTCCTGTGACTTTGTTATCGCTTCCGAAAAAGCGGCGTTTACGCAAGTATTCATCAATATCGGCGGCATCCCGGACACCGGTGGCATGTGGACACTGGCAAGATGTGCCGGCATGGCCCGCGCAAAAGAACTCGCCATGACCGGACGTCTGATCAAGGCTCAGGAAGCGCTCAGCTATGGCATGGTTCTGAAAGTGGTTCCGGAAGATAAACTGGAAGAAGAAACCATGGCCTTTGCCAGGGAACTCGCTTCCAAACCCCCGATTGCAATCGGTTATATAAAACAGATTGCCAATAAGTTGAATGATATGGATTTGGCTACATACTGCGTGATGGAGGCTGATCTGATGGCGATTGCCCTTCAGACCAGGGATCATAGAGAAGGGATGGCGGCATTTATTGAGAAACGTAAACCCGCATTTACAGGTGAATAAAATTCCTGCATTGAAAAAGGAGAAAATTGTGTCTCAAACCTTTACTGAAATAAAAGTAGAAGATCAGGTCGCCACACTGGCACTGAATAGAACGAAAAGCATGAATGCCCTTAGCCTCGCTTTTGCGGAGGAGATTACCAATAGCATCCGTTCCCTGAACGAGCGCGATGATGTGCGAGCCATCATCATCCTGAGCAACGCTGCGGGGTTCTGCGCGGGCATGGATCTCAAGGACTTCAAATCTCTGGGGCTGATCGGAGGTACGGCAAAGGATACTTTCTTCTTCCACGACAAGGCACGTCCGCTTTTTGACTGCTGCAACGTCATGGAAGAATGCCGCAAGCCGGTCATAGCTGCCGTGCATGGGGTGTGCGTCGGGGGCGGTCTTGATCTCATCTCGGCCTGCGATATCCGTCTCTGCACAGAAGATGCCACCTTTTCCATTAAAGAAGCTGCTTTGGGCTTTGTTGCCGACATGGGTGTTCTTCAGCGGCTGCCTCATATCATTGGCCAGGGCTACACACGGGAGATGGCCTATACGGCCCGGTTCTACACAGCCTCCGAGGTGGAAAAGATGGGTCTCGTGAACAATGTCTATCCGGACAAGGAAACCCTCTTTGCAGAGGCCAGGAAACTGGCTCGGCTGATTGCCGCTAATCCTCCAATGGCAGTCATGGGAACGAAGGAAGTGATTAATTACAGCCGGACGTCATCCATCGCCGACGGCATGCTCAAGGCGATAGAAAAAAATACTTTGTTCATGACCTCGCAGGATCTCTTGGAGGCGGTCACGGCTTTCACTGAAAAGCGAAAACCAGTCGGCAGCGCACATTGTTGAAGCTTTATGTATAAAGGGGACGACCATGATTAAAACATTAAAAGAATTTTCCATACTGGCTCAGGAAAAGGGGCCAAAGAAACTGGCCGTTCTGGCGCCTGAAGACGAGGAGTTTATGAGAGCGGTGAAGATCAGTCAGAATATGGGATACATCGACCCCGTTCTTATCGGAGATATAAAAAAGATGGAAGCGGTCGCCGAAAAAGTTGCCTTCAATATCGATAAATTTCAGAAAATTCCAAAGACGGGTCAGCAGGCCATCTCCAATATGGGAATCAATATGCTCTTTTCCGGTGAATCACCTATTGCCAGCAAGGGGCAGATTCCCACGTCCTACATCTACCGATCAATCATCCGTGAGGAAGCAAAGGCCGCCTCAGGCATGACGGTGAGCGTGATTTCTTTCTGGGACATTCCGGGAATGGATCATCTAATAGCGTTTACCGATACCGGAGTGAATATTAAACCCAACGTCAAGGCCAAGGCGGAAGTGATCAAGAACTCAGTTTTCGTTTATCATCTCATGGGATACCAAAGGCCAAAGATCGCCGTCCTCTCCGGCCAGCGGGAAGTTGGCGGCACGCTGGATTCATACAAAGATTATGAGATGTTGAAAAAATCAACGGATGCCGGAGAGTTCGGGGAGTGTGAACTTGTTTCGGCAACCTCATTCACGGAAATCTTTCACGGTCGTACAGAAATCAAGGGGAACGATCTTCCACATATTCTGGTTGTTCCCTGTCTTGATACCGGCAATATTCTCTGCAAACTTGATTTCTTTCTCGATGTCACCCGCAGTTCCCTGGTGGCCACATCAAGAGGGCCGGTCTGTATTCCCGCACGCTCAGACTTCAGTGACAATATCGTGCAGCAACTGGCGATGTGTGTCGTTCTTGCCGATGAGATGGAAAAAGGAGTGCATTAAGATGTTACATTCGTTCAAAGACATAATAGAAGCGGCAAGACAAAGAGGGGTAAAAAAAATCGTTGTCCCTCATCCTGAGGTGACGGATATTCTCCTGCTTGCTGAAGCCATGGCCATCGGTCTGATTATTCCCTGTTTTGTCGGAAATGGAAAGATCATCAAAACGATGATTGACGAATCTCCACTGGTAGCAGAGAAATATGAGATCGTAGAGGAAAACGATCAACAACATGCGCTGGATAAGGCATTGGAAATTCTCCACAACGGTATCGGAGACATTCTCCTGCATGGCGGTATTTCACCTCAGACAGTTTTACATGCCCTTCACGACAAGAGCAAAGGGATGATTCCCAAGGGTGGACTCATGAGTTTTGTATCGGTGTTTCCTCTTTTGAAGAAGGAAAAGCTGATCCTCGTCACCGACACATTCATCAATAACCATCCGTCCGTTGCCGAAAAACAACAGATCCTTTCCAATGCCCTAAAGCTAGCCCTCATCATGGGCATGAAAGCACCCAAGGTCGCTGCCCTGGCAGCCATCGAGCAGGTCAATCCCGGAATCCCCTCGACGCTGAGCGCCGCGATCCTCTCCAAGATGTCGGAACGCCGGCAGTTTGGCGATGCCATCGTTGAAGGACCGCTTGATATAGACTGTGCTCTGAGTCGGGTCGCCGCGGAACGTAAAGGAGTCAAAAGCATGGTAACGGGAGATGTGGACATTTACCTTGTCCCTGAAATAGACACGGGTTATCTTATGGCTGAGGCACTGGTTTTTTTTGGTAAGATGAAAATGGCGGGGGTGGTGATGGGTACAAGTAAACCGGTCATTCTCAATCTGCCTTTCATTTCCCGTGAAGATCGTCTAATCCAGATTGCTCTGGCATGCCTGTTGAATGAGGAAGGAGGTTCCATTGAGTAAAGGAAATTATTTGCTGGTCATCAATGTAGGATCCACATCAACGAAAATTGCACTCTTCCATGACAGCATACAAGAATGTTCCGGAAATTTCGTTTACGGCGTCGAAGATTTGTCCCGGTTTTCCTCTCTGGAAGAACAGCTTCCCGCAAGAGAGAAGGATATCATGAATTTTCTGGCAGAGAATCACGTTGACCCGCAAAAGTTGAATATAGTCGTAAGTCGCGGCGGTCTTGGCAGACCGGGACCAGCAGGTGCTTACATCATTGACGAGACTATGTGTAAAGATCTCCTGGCGGGAAAATACGGAAAGCATGCATCGGCACTGGGCCCGGCTATGGCTCTAAAGCTCTCAAAGAAATTCGGTATCATGGCTATCGTCGTCGATCCCCCGAGCACAGATGAATTTGAACCGCTGGCGAGAATTTCAGGCCTGCCCGATATCGAGCGTAAAAGTGCTTTCCATGCGCTGAATCAAAAAATGGCAGCCCGAAAATATGCGGTTGAACTTGGAAAAAAATACGAGGAAATCAATCTCGTCGTGGCTCATCTGGGAGGGGGCATCACCATCGGTGCTCACAAGAAGGGACGTGTCATTGACTGCACTCACGGGCTTGCTGAAGGACCTTTTACACCGGAGCGAGCCGGAGCATTACCGACCATATATCTCATCGATCTAGCCTTTTCGGGTAAGATGGATAAGAAACAGATTCTGGGCAGGTTAACAGGCCAGGGCGGTTTGACCGCCTATTTGGAAACCACGGATGCGAGGAAAGTGCAAAGCATGGTCGAGGGTGTCAACGAACAAGCAAAGCTTATTTTTAAAGCGATGGCTTATCAGATTTCCAAAGAAATAGGCGCCATGACGGTTGTTTTGAAGGGACATATTGATGGAATCATTCTTACCGGCGGACTGGCCCACTCGGAGATGCTTGTGGGCTGGATCATTGAACGGGTTAGATTTCTGGCTCCGGTGTCCGTCTATCCCGGAGAGGATGAAATGGTTGCTCTGGCTGAAGGTGGCCTCAGAGTCTTAAAGCATGTAGAGGAAATGAAGGTATACGGACAGGAAATAAAATGAGTTGCTGTTAAAATGTATTGAATGGTGGTATTAAATTAACCTATTATCAAAGCCAATAGAGATCAAAGGAGAAGATGCCATGGCGTTTCAAGACTGTATATGTTTTCAGATGGGCAGAGCCGTTCGGAAAGTCACCAAAGCATATCGGGATGAAATAACCCATTATGGTCTTACGCACGGCCAGTTCTTCATGCTGGTTGCCGTTATGGAAGAGGAAGGGCTTTTGCCAAGCGAGCTGGCTGCAAAAATAGCCCAGGATCGGGCAACGACGACAGGTCTTTTGGATAAACTGGAAAACGATGGATGGATTGAAAGGAAGACAGATAAAAGTGACCGCCGTACGCTGAAAATCTATCTTACGCCTCACGCCAGGAAACATCGGGAAGCCATTATGAAGCTTTTTGAAGAGACCAACCAGAAATTTATCACCCGCTTTAGTAAGAAGGAATGGGCTCAGATGCAGTCTTTCCTGAGTCGGCTAGAGTCATAATGACGATGCGCACAAAATACATTCAGGAGTATTCGAATGGGATATAAGATATTAGGGATATCCGGCAGCCCGCAGACCAAAGGGAATGTCAGTACGTTCATGTCCTCAATAATGAAAATAGCGGCCGAGAAAGGATTGGAGACGGAAACAGTATACCTTTCCAAAATCAACATCAAGAATTGCATCCATTGTAATTACTGCATTGCCAAACAGAAAGATAAAAAATACTGCTCGCTGGAAGATGATGCACAGGCCATATTTGAAAAGGTGGAACATGCCGACGTCGTCGTATTGGCAAGCCCTGTTTACTTCATGAGGACAAGTGGAATGATGGCAACTTTTATTGACCGTCTGCGAGTTTTTATATTCGGCAATGTCGCCGGTGGCAGGCTGCGCAACAAAATCGGAATCAGCGCCGCCGTTTCTTGGTTGAGACATGGCGGCATAGAGACAACTCATCTGTCACATATCATGGCGTTTGTCACTCTCGACATGATCCCGGCAACCGTGCATTCATGCATCAGTCCTCTGGGGGCTTCCGCCGTCTCCAGTGTGCACGGCGAGGGCGTATTCGACCCTGCAATTCATGTAGGAGTACTCCAGGATCAGGCAGGTCAGGAATCGGCAAAAGCTGTCTTTTCCCGTGCACTGGAATTGCTTGAGTTAATACACAATAAATAATTCCAGCATAAAATAAACTTTTAAACGAAAAAGCAGTTGAAAGTTCCATTCCTAAATAATTCCAAAAGTCCCTAATAAGATAAGTTTGTAAATGATTGAATCATTGTGCGTTTGGCGCAAGTCGAACTCACAGCATACAGACTAACTGTCGTCAGAAGTCCCTTATATCAAAAAAGAGAATCTCTGAAAGCCTTGATAGTGGTGCCCCTGGCGCGAGTCGAACGCGCGGCACACGGATTAGGAATCCGTTGCTCTATCCTTCTGAGCTACAGGGGCAACCTTGTTTCGCAGAATTTTCCGCGCTTTAACATGATTTGACCGGTTCTGTCAATTACCCGGGCATGTACAAATATCGTCGGTCAGGAAATGATAATGCCGGGAATGACAGGGTGCCACTCTTTTATGGTATAAAAAATTTCTCAATGCATGATGTGCGGGAAGCTCAAGGAGAGCGGCCTAGCGCAGGATGAACGGATCAATCCGAACAATAAAATAATGCCTGCTGAGAGGCGATCTCGAGCAGGCATTAAACTGGATGGCTTTTGAGCCGTTAATGATTAAGCACACTAACGCATAAAACGGTGTGGCTTGTCAAGACCTTTACGGTATTTTCTTAAAAAAGGATGTTTGTTTAAACGAATCCATATATGATTTTCAGGGAAACCGGAAAAAAGGAGGATCGTTCATGAAAAAGCCTTTTTATTTTTGACTCTTGACAAAACTTTTAAATAGAGTATAGCGTATCTCCCATACAAAAACTTGGTCCATAAACCAGGTCCCTAAAATCTTTGAAAGGAGGTTCACGGTTGATGAAAAAAATATTTGCTATTTTTGTTGCTATGCTGTTTGTTGCCTCACTGTCATTGGCAGTCGTTGGTTGCAAAAAAGCTGAGGAGACAGCACCTGCAGAGGCTCCGGCAGTTGAAGCACCTGCACCTGAAGCCGCTCCGGCACCTGCACCTGAAGCCGCTCCGGCACCTGCACCTGAAGCTGCTCCGGCTCCTGAAGCCGCTCCTGCTGCCAAATAATTGCTTTGATACAAAGCAACCTTTATCAATAAATCGGGCATTCATTCTGTGAATGTCCGATTTATTATTTTTACCTGTTTTTAAAAGGCGTGACGTGTCTGCAAACGTAATCATGACTGCCGCAGATGATTTTTGTGACGGTCAATGTTTCCTTGACAGTCCGGGACAGATTGCCTATATTTCATCGACTTGCAAAAAAAATTACAGTCATAAAGTTCTTGCTGAATGAGGATCGTTTCCGATGGGAAAAAGAAAAACCCTGCTTTGGGTTTTTTCCATGATGGTTATATCTGCACTGGTTGTCGTTTTTCAAACGGAGCTGTCCGTTTGTAAAGAGGCTGTCAACAAAGAAACGGGTCAGGAAACTAAAGTCCGGAGAGGCCCTTATGCTGATGCAAAAATAACCTTCAGGATTATTCCTTCGGCCAGTAATACGTATGGATATGATATTTTGATGAACGGCAAAACTTTTATCCATCAGCCGAATATACCGGCTTTGCCGGGAAACAAAGGATTTGCAACCCCGGACAAAGCCGCAAAAGTGGCTTCATTGGTGGCGGCTAAAATCAGAAACAACGATATGCCGCCCGTCGTGACGATGGATGATTTAAACAGGATGGGGGTACTGAAATAACATCCATCAAGAGATGATGGGTGAAGATACCAGCAGGAGAGATTCCGTATGAAAAAATATGTTCTGGTCATCGTGGTCTTATTCTTAAGTTTTCTTCATGTCGGTATGCTTTACGCGGAAAAGAAGGCGGATTTCGGCGGAGCAGGCCGGTATGCAGCTGTCGGTTTTGCCATCGACGGCAAAGGGTATGTCGGCACGGGATATGATGGTTCAACGGCCTATAAAGATTTTTGGGAATATGATCCGGTTGCCAATGTCTGGACCCAGAAGGCGGATTTCGGCGGTGGAAAGCGGTATGCGGCTGCGGGGTTTGTTATCGACGGCAAGGGATATGTCGGTACAGGGTATGACGATTCAATAAACTACAAGGATTTTTGGGCATACGATCCGGTTGCTAATGTCTGGACCCGGAAAACGGATTTCGGCGGCGTAATCAGAAATGGTGCCGTCGGGTTTGCCGTTGGCGATATTGGATATATCGGTACCGGAGGTGACGGTTCGACAAATTACAAGGATTTTTGGGCATACGATCCGATGGCCGATGCCTGGACGCAAAAGACTGAATTTGGAGGAGAAGAGAGAATTTTTGCCGTCGGTTTTTCCATCGGCAGCAAAGGGTACGTCGGTACAGGATTGAATGGTGCGACAAAATTTAAAGATTTTTGGGTATACGATCCGGCGACCGATGCCTGGGTGCAAAAGATAAATGCCGGCGAAACAGCCCGGTATGGTGCGGTCGGTTTTCCCATGGACGATAAGGGGTATGTCGGTATGGGAGGTGACGGCGCGACAGCCTATAAAGATTTTGGAGAGTACAATCCGGCCACCGACACCTGGACTCCAAAAGTTGATTTCGAAGGAGCGGCAAGAGGTTTAGCCGTCGGTTTTTCCATCGGCAGCAAAGGCTACATCGGGTTAGGATTGAGCGAAACGGCGAAGCACAAAGACTTTTGGCAGTACGATCCCAACCTTGATAAAACCCCTGATCCGTTTACGTTTGTCGATCAAACGGAGGTTGACTGGAACCGCACGATTACATCCAACACCATTACCGTATCCGGCGTTGATGCAAGCGTTGTCATCTCCATTACAGGAGGCACATACTCCATCAACGGCGGCGATTACACCAGTGAAGATGGGACTGTCAATAACGGGGATACCGTGACGGTCAGGCAGACATCGTCTTCCGTTTTTCATACGACCACCGATGCCGAACTGACTATCGGTGACATCTCCGATACTTTCAGTGTGACCACGAAATACCTGTATGATGCAGGCGACAACGGGCCCTGTTTTATTGCGACAGCGGCATTCGGATCGCCCATGGCCGGCCAGGTTGAAATCCTTCGCTGGTTCAGAGACAATTATCTGCTGACCAATGATGCCGGACGAAAGTTTGTTGCCTGGTATTACCGCTACGGTTCTCTGGCAGCCAATTTTATCAAAGATAAACCTCTGATCAGGGCGACAGTGCGGTGGGCACTTTACCCCTTAATCGGATTTGCCCTTCTGCTGATGTCCGGCACGTGGCCTTTTGTGATGATCGGGATACTTTTGTCGACTTTCATTTGTCTGCGGGTACGATCAGGCAAATCAAAACCGGTTTAAAAGATCGATTTGGATCAACATGACAGCTCCTGAACATTTCAAAGTTGGGGAGCTGTTTTCTTTAATCCGTCAACAACCCTGCCTGTCAACCGGTCGTGGATTTTTGATAGAACCATTTTCTGGAATGATCAAAAAACGGCTGCACGAAAACGGAAGATATGCTAGAAAAACCGATATTATAAAATGGAGATCGTAAGTGAAAAAGATTGATAAAACACTGCTGGATATTCGCAGTTTTGAAGGTGAGGGCTACCAGCCGCTGATTGATTGCGATCAATGGCGTGTGGCGATTCTGCGTTATTGTGATGAACTGCTGCCTGAACGCATTTTCGCCGTGCAGCGGCACAATGAAACCGATGAGGTGTTTGTGCTTTTGGAAGGGCGCTGCATCCTTTTTCTGGGAGAAGGAAAAGATACGGTCACGTCGATTACAGCCGTCGATATGCAGCCTCGGAAAATTTACAACGTTAAGCGCGGCGTCTGGCACAGTCATACGCTGGATAGGGATACCTCCGTGCTGATTGTGGAAAATCGCGACACAACAGTTACAAACTCGCCGAAAATCATTCTAAATGATGACCATCGCCGGAAAATTGTGGATATCACACGCGAGTTGTGGCTTGAAGAAAATCAATAATCGTTTGAGCAATGAAAAAAGGACGATGTGGAGAAAGTCCGATCTAACCTGCCGGTAAATTTTTAAGCGGTTTGCAAACCGTCCGTTACCGCGATGCTTTCATCGCCGCGAGGTTCGTTATTTTCTGAACGGTTTTAAAACGATCACGCAGAATGGGCGCTGCTGTGGTCAGATTCATTTCTCAATGCGCATCAACGCAGGCAGGGATTTCTCAACCAATGGATCTTCTCTTGCCGTTCGATTAATTTGAGGTCTTCCCTCTTTCGGCCAGATCTTCCAACTCGGCTCGGTTGAGCAATCGGATACCGGCATCTTCTTCCTCGATAAGCTTTTTCGCCTTCATATTGCTCAAGGCTCTGGAAAGTGATTCCGGCACCGTCCCCAGAATGTTGGAAAGTTGTAATTTGGAAATGTTAAGTTTGACGAAATGCTTGTTGCCCTGTTCCTGCGCAAGATAAAGCAGATAGGAGGCGAGGCGGCCGGGTATTTCCTTGAGGGACAGATTTTCCACCTGGACGGTGAATTCACGCAAGCGCATGGAAAGCAGCGCCAGAATATTCATGGTGAGATCCGGCTTGCCGGAAATGAGCTCAATGAATTTTATCCGGTCGAAAAATAAAAGATGCGTTTTGGAAAGCGCCCGGGCATTGGCGGGAAAAGACTTGCCGGAAAAAACGGGTACCGCGCCGATGGTTTCGCCCTCCTTTACAATATGGAAAATCTGTTCTTTGCCGTCGGGAGAGAGTTTGTAAACATTGACGCTACCGGCGGCAACTAGATAAAATCCGACACCGTTGTCTCCATCATAAAAAATAATATCGCCTTTATTGTAATGTTTATCGACTGCAATTTTTTCGATTTCTGTGATATACTCTTGAGGCAATCCACCGAAAAGCTGGCTTCTGATTAGAATATCCCGCGCTTTTTTCATAGGTTACGTCCTTCGGAGAAAAAATATATCGTTTTCTTAACATAAGTCAAGGAAACGCGTTAGTTTTTTAACTATACTCACCAACAAAAAGACAAATAATCTTTTACAGGGAGGTTTCATATGTTTTGCTATCAATGTCAGGAAACGGTTAAAAATCAGGGATGCACGGTCAAAGGTGTTTGCGGCAAGCCCGATGCAACAGCGGCCCTTCAGGATCTTCTCATTTATGTGTGCAAGGGTATTGCGGTCGCCGCTGAAAAATTAAATGCGGTGGATAAAAAAGCAAGTCGTTATGTTTGCGAGGCGCTTTTCACCACCATTACCAACGTAGCCTGGGACGATGGTCGCATAATTGATAAAATTGAAGAAGGACTGAAGATCCGTGACGAGGTCAACGCAAAGGCGGCTTCCTCCCTGTCGGGCGCACAGCCTGACTGTGTCACATGGACACCGAAAAGTAGAGAAGAGATTATGGCTAAGGCCATGTCGGAGGAAGTGCGCATCAATGCCGCGTCGAATGAGGACGTAACCTCCCTGCGATCCCTGCTCATTTTCGGACTCAAGGGCATTGCTGCCTACGCGGAACATGCCGCCGTTTTGGGCTATGAGAAAGATGATGTCTATGCCTTCATCATGGAAGCGCTGGCATCCACCACAAAAGATCTTTCCGTGGAGGCAATGATTGCCATGGTCATGAAAGCCGGTGAGTCGGCTGTGAACACCATGGCGCTTCTGGATGAGGCCAATACCAAAACCTACGGGAATCCCGAAATTACGGAAGTCAACATTGGCGTTCGCAATAATCCCGGCATTCTGATTTCAGGCCACGACCTGAAGGATATGGAAGAGTTGCTCAGGCAAACGGAAGGTGCCGGCGTGGATGTGTATACGCACGGCGAGATGCTGCCGGCCAACTATTATCCGGCGTTTAAAAAATACAGTCATTTCGTGGGCAACTACGGCTCGTCGTGGTGGCATCAGAACGAGGAGTTTGAAACCTTCAACGGTCCGATTATTCTGACCACCAATTGTTTGATTCCGATAAAAAAAGACAATACGTATTTGAACCGTCTGTTTACGACCAGCGTTGTCAACTATCCCGGAGCCAAACATATCGCGGATAGGCCCGCAGGCGGCGCAAAGGATTTCTCGGATGTCATCGCTATGGCGAAGACCTGCCCCCCGCCCAAGGAAATTGAAACCGGCAAGATTGTCGGTGGATTTGCGCATAACCAGGTGCTGGCGCTCGCCGACAAGGTCGTCACCGCCGTGAAATCGGGTGCGATCAAACGCTTTGTCGTTATGGCTGGTTGCGATGGAAGACAAAAAGCTCGCGGCTACTTTACCGAAGTCGCCGAAGCGCTGCCCAAAGACACCGTGATTCTGACCGCAGGCTGCGCCAAGTATCGCTACAACAAATTGCCGCTGGGCGATATCGGCGGCATTCCCAGAGTGCTCGATGCAGGACAGTGCAATGACTCCTACTCGCTGGCGGTGATCGCGTTGAAGCTGAAGGAAGTTTTCGGCCTCAAAGACATCAACGAATTGCCGATTTCCTTTGATATCGCCTGGTACGAGCAGAAGGCGGTGGCCGTGCTGTTGGCCCTGCTGTATCTCAACGTCAAGGGAATCCGCCTGGGCCCGACGCTGCCGGCCTTCTTGTCACCCACGGTTGCGAAGGTGCTGGTGGAAAAATTCGATATCAAACCGATCGGCACAGTCGCGGATGATGTTGCCGCTATGATGGCCGGCAAATAATCGATGGCCGATCATTAAACTCGGTGATTCTCCCGGATGAAAAATTCGGGAGAATCACCAGCAGAAAGAGAGAATCGTGAAAAAAGAGAGGAATTCCCCTGTGTCGTCAGAAAGAAACGAACAGAATATAGTGATCGTGTCCCGAGGCAATGAAGTGATTGAAACCATAACCCTCGGCGGTCATATGATCATCGGACGCGCCGCGGGTGCGGATATTCAGCTTGAAGATACCGCCCTGTCGCGCATTCACGCCATGTTTCAGAAGGACGCGGGCCGCTGGTTTCTGGTGGATCTCAACAGCCTCAACGGCACGTTGCTGAACGGCCGGAAGATCGCCCCTATGCAGCCGACAGCGGTTAATTCAGGAGATATTGCCGAATTGGGTGAGTATATATTGAGATTTCAAATTGAATCTCAACCGGTCGCGCCTGACCAGACGCGTCCGCGTTTTGTGACGCCCGACATTGAACCGCCTCCGTCAGCCAGTCCGCTCCTGGAAAATTTGGTCGAAAGACATCACGAAATTCCTCTGTGGACGCAAGGAGATATTCAACTGAAGATCGCCGATATCATCGACGAAACGGATGATGTCAAGACATTTCGACTGGTCGGCTTGTCGCCGGTTCTGTTTTCCTTCAAACCCGGTCAGTTCGTCACCATCAAGGTGAACATCAACGGCACGGACGTGCGCCGTTCTTACACGATCTCATCGAGCCCTTCGCGTCCACACTGCCTGGAAATGACGATCAAGCGCACACCGCAGGGCCTGGTCTCGAACTGGATGCACGACCATGTGAAGCTCGGCGACCATCTTGCCGTGCACGGTCCGTCGGGATTGTTTTCGTGCTTTAACTACCCGTCGCAAAAGATTCTGTTTATCGGTGCGGGCAGCGGGATCACACCGGTCATGTCCATGCTCCGCTGGATCGTGGACACGGCGGCCGATGTGGACGCGCGCCTGCTGGTATCTGCCAAGTCTCCGCGCGAGATCATCTTCAAAAACGAGCTTGACTGGATGTCGTCGCGCCACAGCGGCATCCGCGTGGGTATAACCTGCACCAGCCGCGTCACCGGCGCGGATGCATGGACTGGTCTGACCGGCCGCTGTGACGAGAAAATGCTGAAACTGTTCACGCCGGATATTCTGGAGCGGCATATTTTCATGTGCGGTCCTTCGCCGTTCATGGAAGCGGTTAAGGAAAATTTAAAATTACTCGGTTTTAATCTTGCCCATCTGCACACGGAAAGTTTTGGCGAAGGGCGGGTGGCCAAAGGGGAGAAGGTTGATGCGCGCGACGTTCCAAAGCCGCCTATCTCGGCAGTTCAGCCGGTTGAAAGCGCACCGGCGGAGACGCCGAAAGCGGCAAGCTTTCAGGTGAACTTCATCAAGTCGGGAAAATCCATATCGACCGCGGGAGATGCGACGTTGCTTGAACTGGCGGAAGCGAACGGTGTGGAGATTGAATACGCGTGCCGGTCCGGCGTCTGCGGGACATGCAAATCTAAACTGAACAAGGGCAAGGTAGAAATGAGTGAAAACGAACTGTCCGATGAGGAAAAAGCGGACGGATACATCTACCCCTGTGTGGCACATCCGGTGTCGGATGTAGAAATAGAGGCATAAATTATGAAAATATTACGCAAGATTATCGAGATTGAAGAAGAATTGTGTAACGGTTGCGGCAATTGCGTGACCGGCTGCGCCGAGGGCGCTCTGCAAATCATCGACGGCAAGGCCAAGGTGGTATCGGAGACGTTCTGCGACGGCCTGGGTGCCTGTATCGGCGAATGCCCTACGGGTGCGCTGAAAATTGTCGAGCGCGAAGCGTCTCCGTTTGATGAAGAAGCCGTCAAAAAACATCTGGCAAAAAAGGAAAAAGAACCGGAGACGATGCCTTGCGGTTGTCCGTCAACTCACATTCAGATTTTTGACAAACCCTCCGCCTGCGCAGAGGCCAATAAGCCGAAACACTTCGACAATGTGGAACAAGAATCCGCTCTCACCCACTGGCCGATTCAGATCAAATTAATTCCGGCCAGTGCCCCCTTCCTGAAAGGCGGCGACCTGCTGATCCTTGCGGACTGCACGGCCGTCGCCTTTCCCACCCTTCATCGCGATTTAATGAAGGGAAAAGTGGTGATGATGGGATGTCCGAAATTTGACGATGTCCCGGAGTATGTGCAAAAATTTGCCGACATCTTCAAAACCGCCGGAATCAGGAGCGTCACCGTGGTGGTGATGGAGGTGCCCTGCTGTTCGGGAATGCCGATGATTGTCAAAAAAGGCATGGAGGCGGCAGGCAAGGAGATTCCCATGAAAGAAATCGTGCTGAGCTTGAGGGGAAAGATCTTAAAGTCTTCATGAAGGACAATGGAACAGGAATTTAAAACCGTCAGTGTGATGATTGATCTTTACTGCCGCGGTCATCATGACAGTCGGGATCATCGTTGCGTTGACTGCGAAGCGTTGCTGACCTACGTCGGACAACGCCTGGAAAAATGTCCACTCAAGACGAATAAGCCCAAATGCTCAAAATGTCCCGTCCACTGCTATAAACCGGACATGCGGGAAAAAATCAAAGCGGTGATGCGGTATGCCGGTCCGCGCATGATTTATCGCCATCCCATTCTGGCGGGAAAACATTTTCTGAATAAAAATTGATACAGGACTCAGACCACCGTCAGCAGAACATAGGCGACGGAAAACCGGCCGCTTTCCGGTATAAAGCAGAGAAGTTTCTGTCCGCTCTTCAATTGACCCGACTGGAACAATTCTTCCATGATCACGTAAATGGAAGCAGACCCCGTGTTGCCCTTGTAGGCCAGGTTGGTAAACCACTTTTCAAAGGGAATTCTGAAACCGATTCCTTCCATGGCGTTAAAGATTTTTTCCCGGAAGAAATCCGATGAATAATGAGGAAGGTACCAGTCTATGTCATCCGGTTTTATTTTTCTTCGTTCAACGGTATGGGAAAGGCCCAGATCGATCATCACGCGGACGATTTCCCGGTTGAGCAGTTCGGTGTCCTGCTTGAGAGCGAAATAATTACTGCTCAGCGCCTCTTCCAGCGAATGAAGCTGACGCCAGCCGATCACTGTGCCGTCTTCTTTTTTGTGCGCGCCGGCGTACATGCAGGTTTTCATCTGTCCCGCATAAGCAATGTTTTCGATCCAGTCCACGCGCAACGAAAGACCGTTTCGGTTTTTTTTGCCGGACATAAAAACGGCGCCGGCCGCGTCGGAGAGCATCCAGCGCAGGAAATCCGACTCAAAGGGCAGGACGGGATGATTCTTGAAATCGCGATCGCCATGGAGATGCTCAAAAAAATTCGACTTGATCAAGGATGATGCCAGTTCCGAGCCGGTAGACACGGCGTTGTCGCTCAGCCCCAGAGCGACGTTGGCATAAGCGGTCTTGAATGACGTGATGCCGCACAGGCAGATGCCCGCGGTTGTGATGACTTCGCACGACGGGATGCCCAGTTCGCCCTGCACCATCAGACCGTGACCGGGGAGAAGCACGTCGGGAGTGGAGGTTCCGCAACAGAGCATCTGGATGTCGTTGACCGAAAAGCCTTCATAGGGTTTCAATCTGCGTACGGCTTCGGCGGTCAGCCGGGCATTGGTGTAGTTGAGTTCGCCCGTTTTGCGGTCAATGGCGTAATAGCGTTTTTCGATGCCGTTATTTTTCAAAATTCTGTTTTTTATCCGGGAGGGAATATTGTGCACGGCGCCCAGCACCGTTTCCATTTCGTCGTTAGTCACCGGATCGTTGGGCAGAAACGCGGCAATGTCGTTGATGTAAACGTCCATAAAGTCCTTTCTTTAAGTGGTTTTGTGCGGCTGACGATGCAGTCTTTTGACCATATCGGCAAATGTTTTATAGAACCGGGCTTCCGGCATTTTTGTTTTCGTTACGGCGTTCGTAAACGTATAGTAATCCAGATCGTCAGTGACAATATCTTTTTTCATCTTTTCATAAAGCGGCGTGCCCGGAATGGGCGTTAAAACCGAAATCACCGGAATCTGGATTTTATGGGCGACAATAAACGCCTCCAGTTTTTCGAAATCGCTTTCGTCATAATCGGGCGAGGCGATGAAATCGCCGACCATGATGATGCCCAGGTCATGCAGAATTTCAATGGCCTCATGGATGACGCGTCCCTGATATTTTTTGTTATAGCCGTCAAGGCGAGCGTCCTGAAAATCCTCAAAACCGATCACCACCGCGTAAAGTCCGGCCTCTTTCCATTTTTTCATCAGATCCGGATTTTTGACGATTGTGTCGGCCCGGACATCGGCAAAAAACTTTTTCCGGATACCGGATTGCATGATTTTTGCGTAAAGGTCAAGCGATAAAGACAGATTACCGAACGTGTTGGCGTCCACCATTCTGATGAAGGGAATATCGCCGAGCAATTGAATATCGCGAAGGACGGCCCCGGCGGAGTGGTTCAAATATTTTCCTCCCGTCATTTCCGGAATGGTGCAGAAAGAACACCGGTGCGTGCAGCCGTAGGCGGTAATAACAAAACCCATCGTCAGACCGAGATGTTCCAGGAAATAGCGATCTCTGTATTGGGCGACCAGATCGTAGCGGGGTGGGATATCATCCATTAAATCCTTTTCATCGAACGATCGTTTTGTATAGGCCAGCGGCGCGCCGGGCGCGCATCTGGCAATGCCGGCCAGACCCGTTGGTTCACGGCCGAAAGCCAGATGATCAATCAGGTCGCGGAAACTCTTCTTGGCCAGCCCGACGGCAATGTAATCGAAGTCAGCACGGTTAAAATATTCCGGGTTGTAGGTGGCGTGATTTCCGCCGATCACGACGATGGCATTGCTTTTTTCTTTTACTCCGCGGGCAATGCCGATAACCGTATTGGCTTCGCAGGTGAGCGACGTCAGGCCGACTACATCGGGCTGAAAATCATCGAAGGCCTTCCAGAGGGCGCCGTCCGGTTCGCATTTCAAATCCATAATCATCACGTCATGATCGATCAGCGGACCGGCCAGCACTTCCAGATTAAAAGGTTCTCCCTTAAAAATCTGTTTCAGCGATGTGATTCCGTATTCTTCTTCGGGGATGCTCCTCCCGCAGTTGGGAGGATTGATCAGCATAATTTTCAGTTTTTTTTTAGTCATCAAAGCCGGTTGTTTGCCGCGAAAATTCTGGATTAAACAACACCGCCGCAAGCAGCGAAGTATCCAAAGAAACTTGCGCCCCAAGGGTCGGGGAATTAGACCCACAATTATCCCGCTCGGCCTATAGTGACCTTTAGGTTATTCGCCTCGGGGATAATTCGACCATCAAATTTCAGTACACTTCCACCGCTTTGCGGGATAGTTCGACCTATGCTTCAATCTTCGCTTCGCTCGATTTTAGCAAGTCTCACTACGTTTCTGAAATTTGGGTCTCATTAAAAAAGCTCTCTTTTCAGGGAGAGCTTTAAGTGCTTATCATAAATTGAACACTCTGGCAAACAGGGAATCGCGCTGCCGTCCAATGTACCAGTCCTTTGGGGGGCTTCCATCTAATTGCGCGACTCGATGCGTACTAGATAACCTTCGGATACCGGCGGCAGTTCCGCCGCGTTGGCCTCGTCCGTATCAATATGCATTTCCAGTTTATAATTGGGTTTGACGCGTACCAGCACATCGCCGAAAATAAGTTCGCGGTCGCCTTCGATGCGCACCATGACGATATCTTTGTCCTTGACGCCGTATAGTTCGGCGTCTTCCGGTGTCATGTGGATGTGCCGCATCGCGCAGATGACGCCTTCGGGAATTTCGATCCGTCCCGCCGGTCCCTCCAGAATGATGCCGGGCGTACCGTCCAGATCGCCCGACTCACGCACGGGAGCATCGATGCCGAGCTGAAATTCCTCCGTACGGGATATTTCCACCTGCGTTTTGAGTCGTTCCGGCCCGATGATGCGGACGTTGTTGACCCGGCCGCGGGGCCCGACGAGATCGACGGTTTCGTTGGCGGCAAATTCGCTGTCAATGTAGAGGGGCGATTTGGATGTCAGAACATATCCCGGTCCGAACAGCGCTTCCACATCCGATTTGCTTAAATGCGCGTGGCGCACGGAGACCGAAACGCGGATGGGACGCCGGTCCGTGGCCAGCAGGTGATGTTTGATGGAACTTGTATAATCCAGCGCGCGGGCGCACTGCCTGGCGATCATCAGTTCCTCGTCCGTCGCGATGACCAGAATCTGGGTATTCGCGTAGCGCGCGCTGATATCGCAGACCGGTTTTTCCGCATGGACTTCGCAACGATCGTTGCGGACTTTATCGATGGCAAATCCCAGTTTCTCCAGGCCCTGCACACAGCGGGAACGGATGCTGCGGTTGTTCTCGCCGATACCGCCGGTGAAAATCAACGCATCGGCTCCGCCCAGAACGCCGTGATACGCTCCGATGTATTTCTTGATGCGGTAACAGAACGCTTTAATGGCCAGAAGCGCGCGGGCGTTGTCGGCATCTGCTGCGGCGATAATTTCCCGCATATCGGAACTCACGCCGGAAATACCCAGAAGCCCGCTTTTGTTGTTCAGCATTTTGTCCAATGCATCGATGTCCAGATGATGCTGACGCATCAGATAGGGGATGATCCCCGGATCAAGATCGCCGATGCGCGTGCCCATGATCAGCCCCTCCAGCGGGCTGAAGCCCATGGAGGTGTCGATGGAATGTCCCCGCTGAATAGCGCACACGCTGGCCCCGTTGCCCAGGTGGCAGGAAATGAGATTCAGGCGTCTCATCGGAGTCTCCAGATACTCGGCAGCCTTTGAGGCGACATATTCATGCGAGTTTCCGTGAAAGCCGAATTTCCTTACGCCGGCGGTGAAAAATTCATGAGGCAGGCCGTAAATGGCGGCTTCGTCCGGAATGGCGCTGTGAAACGAGGTGTCGAAAACGGCCACATGCGGGATATCCGGCAGCGCTTTTTGGCAGGCATCGATACCAGCCAGCATGGCGGGATGATGCAGCGGCATCAGGGGAATAAGCCGCCGGATTTCGTCAATCACGCTCTGATCAATGACCACGGGGCCGCGGTACAGCGAGCCGCCGTGACCGATGCGGTGCGCCACGGCGTCGATTTCCTCCAGGTTCTTAATCGGCGTTCCTTCCATGCCGGTTATTGCCTGAAGGACAAAGTCCAACGCGGCGCGATGATCCGGCGCCTCAATTTTCGTCAACTGTTTTTTGTCACCGCAGGCGCACGCATGATCTGCCTCTTTCGTGCCGATGCGCGAGACCGCGCCGCTCATGAGCGATTGCTCGGCGTTGAGGTCAAAAACCTCATATTTTAATGATGAACTGCCGCTGTTGATGACGAGAACTTTCATGTTGGATCCTCTTGCCGGGGTTGGGTTAAGAGTCCTTTGCTCAAAAGACCGGGGACGCGGCTTGCCTTGCTTCCCGTATGAAAATGACTTTCAGAAAGTATAGGAAAAGCGAAAAGGCCTGTCAATGAAAAATCCGGACCTTCCGGTTACGGATGTCCCGAACGGTTTGGGGAATAAAAAAAATAACTGAACTCCGATAAAACATGTGCTACAACCAGCAGGCGATTTCCCGCTTTTTTGAAAATTCAAACCCGGGATGGCTGGGATTCCCTGATGAAAAGAATGGAGGCATAGACTTTTGCTGCCCGATATCAAAACCGTCGAATTATTCCGTATCGGTGTTTTGCACATCAGTCCTTTCGGTGTGCTGGCCGCTACAGGCATTCTGACCGGTCGCGCGCTGGCGTTGCATCGGGCGAAGCAGGCGGGTATTCCCGAAGAAGACATGGATGATGCCCTGCTCTATACGTTGCTGTCGGCATTCTTTTTTGCACACATTGCCGAAGCCGTTTTTTATCATCCCGATCAGATTATGCGGCAGGGGCCTGTTTACCTGCTGAAGTTCTGGAAAGGGCTCAGTTCTTTCGGAGGCTTTTTCGGCGGACTCTTCGGGTTCATGTTTTTCGTTTATCGAAGAAAAATCCGCTCGCCTCTGCTTTTTGCCGAATGCATCCTTCAGGGACTGGTTCTGGGATGGATTTTCGGCAGACTCGGCTGCACGATTATTTTTGATCATCCCGGCCAATTAAGCGATTTTTTCCTGGCCTTTCAACAGCCGGGCGGCGCACGGCATAATCTCGGGTTTTATGAATTCCTGCTGACCTTGCTTGTCCTTTTCCCCGTGACGCTTGTTCTGCACCGCCTGCAGGCCAGACCGGGAAGTTATACCGCCGCGGTTTTGATTCTCTATACGCCGGTGAGATTTTTTCTGGATTTTCTCCGTCTCGACGCTGCACAAAACGGGGATATACGGTATGGGGCGCTCACGCCCGGACAATATGGAAGCATGATCCTGTTTGTGCTGGGAGTGGCTATTGCGTATCGACTGATGACCTCTCTGCCGCTGCCTTCCGGCATCGTTCAACCGGTCAAGAAGAAAAAAAAGAAAAATAAAGAGCGATAGAAAGAAACTCCACGTCAAAAAACATCGCATCAGACAGAATATTTTTGCAGATATCTTTATTGGCGTGATCGTCTGGCGGCGAGTTTGATAATCAAATCAGAAGGTGTTCGCGTAAGCCATCCGTTGCTGATACGGTGCCAGAACAGAAGAGACCTGGCCATCAAGCCGGGTACGAAGAGAAACTTCCTTCCTTGGATGCCGCGGACAATTGCCTTTGCCGCCTGTTCCGGTGTCAGCAGACCGGCAAGATTCTTTACGATCCGCGCCTCGGGCGGGAGTGTCTTTGCTTCTTCTTCGATAAAAGGAGTCTTAACTTCCGGCGGACAAATGAGCGTCACGTTAATATTAAACCGCTTGAGTTCGCTGCGCAGGCATTCCGAAAATCCCACGATGGCATATTTACTTGTACAGTACAGAGAATAACCGTACATGCCGATCAATCCGGCAACGGATGCAATATTAACGATGTGACCCCCGCCCTTTTGTTTCATGAAAGGCAGAATGGCGCTTACGGTATTCCGGGTGCCGTACACATTGATTTTGAGTAACCTGTCGAATTGTTCGTAGGAAATATTTTCAAAATAATCCCCGGAACCGACACCGGCGCTGTTGATTAAAATATCGGGAACGCCGAATTTTTCGACGGCCAGTTTGATTTTCTGCTGAACATCATCATTGTCCGCGACGTCCATGGAGACGGCGTTGACCTTCTGAGAAGAGCTTTTCATTTTTGTTTTGACCGTCTTGCATGCTTCATCCAGCATCTTCTGCCCTCGGGCAAATATAACAAGGTTGCATCCCTGCGCCGCGAGTAAATTGGCCGTTGCCAGACCGATGCCGCTGGACCCTCCGGTCATAAAGGCGAGTTTATTGGAAAAGCCGCTCATCATTGTCCTCCCGACATGTCATAATCTGATCTGAAAGAAGCCTGATCCGGAATGGTTCTTGCGCGCCCGGATTGTTTCAATCGCTGCACACGATTCTGCGAAAGAAAGCATCTTCATGGCGGCGGTTTTTGTGCGATTGGACTTTCTTTATATCCTAAAATTCATTTTTCTGCAGAAGAATTTTAACAAGTTGGATTGATCAGGCTGGGGCATTCTTTTCCGGTCGGAGTTTCTCTCAGGGCATTTTTCGGTCGATTCGCAGCTTTCTGTAGTACAATTGCGTGCGATGAGTGCGGATTTTGCGAAATGTCCGCAGGTCAAAGATATTCCGGATAAAGGCTTGAAAAAAACGTCTTTTCTGGAGTATAGGAAACATCACAACCGGTGAGTCCGGCGTCCGTTGAAAAGGGGGTAATGTTTCCCGGCGAAACGTGCATGGATATAAGCTAAACGGAGATAGTTGTACGGGCAGGGATTTGCACGCCGGCAGATCACGACCGGTGTCCGGAAGATCGAGGAAAACAAATGACCGGAATACACTATTTTAAACAGAGGGGCTGATACGATTATGAAAAAAACGAAACAAACCACCGCGGCAGAAAGACAATATCTGATCGAAAAGGAAAAGTTTGTTCCCGTATCGCAGTATTTCGGGGAGGACACCTTTAACCGAAAGGCCATGAGGGAAAGACTTCCCAAAGAGGCTTTCAAGAAGCTGATGGACGCGATCGAAGCGCGCAAAACCATCGACGCAAAGACAGCCGATGTCGTGGCTGAGGCCATGAAGAAATGGGCTCTGGAAAAAGGGGCCACCCACTTTGCCCACTGGTTCCAGCCCATGACCGGGATGACCGCGGAAAAACACGACGCATTTAT